>Ga0307513_10003017_pt1 | contig 22968 bp, 17 predicted proteins | sample 15_EM_MG_FD_202174 | JGI IMG/M metagenome (GOLD analysis project Ga0307513, IMG submission 202174) | Populus trichocarpa ectomycorrhiza microbial communities from riparian zone in the Pacific Northwest, United States - 15_EM | ecosystem: Host-associated > Plants > Roots > Unclassified | place...
CGCAGCGGGAGGTTTCCGCGTTGACCGAGTTGCCAGGCGCCCCCGTTGCAACAGCGGGCGCTGCTGTAACGCACAGCCGCCTCCCTGGCGAGACACGACTCGCCCAGCATGGTTACGTAGTGCGTCTTTTAGATTACACATAGCTACAGTTCGATGATCATCTGGCCTACCTAGGGGGTCCTCTTGAACGTTTCCGCCCGCCGAGCCGCTGTCGCGCTCGGTGCCGCTTCGGCTTTGGTCGCCGCGCTCGCCGCGCCGGCCACCGCAGCTACTCCTGGTGTCGAACCGGCGGTGGTGGCCCAGGCCGCCAACCCCGGCGCCACCATCGTGCTCGACAAGACCGTGCACACCCCGCCCATTCCGCCCAACCCCGATGTCGTTTTGCTCGTGGACACCACCGGCTCAATGGACGGTGCCATCGCCAACGTGAAGACCAACCTGCACGCGGTCATCACCAACGTGAAGTCCAGCCAGCCCTCCGCCCAGTTCGCGGTGGCTTCCTATCGCGACGAAGGTGACGGTGCGGAACTGTTCCAGGTCGCCCAGAACCTCACTGCCGACGAGCCTTCCGTGCAGGCCGGTGTGGATTCCCTGGCAGCCGGCGGCGGCGGTGACTTCCCCGAGGCCTGGATCAACGGGCTGTACCAGGTCAGCACCGGCGCGATCGCCTACCGGCCGGGCAGTAGCCGCATCGTGGTAGTGGTCGGCGACGCCCCCAGCCACGATCCGAGCGCTGGGCATTCACTTGCCGACGCCACTACCGCCCTCGGTGCCGCCTCTACCCGGGTGGTCGCGGTCGATGTCGCTGCCCTCGACTCCGACGGTCAGGCGACCACCGTGGTCGCGGCGACCGGTGGCTCCTTGGTACCGGTGGACGCCGCTGGCGTGAGCGCGGCGATCCTCGCCGGTCTGCACGATCTCGATGTCACCGTCACCCACACCGCCACCTGTGACGGCGGGTTGACCGCGACGTTCAACACCGCCAGCGCGACAGTGCCCAGTGGCACCGACGCGGCTTTCATCGAGACGCTGCACGTAGCCGCGGGCGCCGCTCAGGGCACGACGCTGCACTGCACCGTCGACTTCTTGCTCAACGGCGCACCCGCGGGGCCCGCCTTCACCCAGAACGTATCCATCAGCGTGAACGACACGACTCCTCCCGTGGTCACCGTCGATGACAAGACGGTCGAGGCCACCAGCCCGGCCGGCGCGGTCATCACCTACCCGGCGACCGCGATGGACAACGTGGACGGACCGCTCATCCCGACCTGCGCCCCGCCGTCCGGCGGTACCTTCGCCCTCGGAGCCACCATGGTCACCTGCACCGCCGAGGACGCCGCCGGCAACAGTGGCAGCGACACCGCGACGATGCGGGTCGTGGATACCACCGCGCCGACGTCGACCTGCGTGCCCGGCCCCAACCCGAGCGGCCACATCCCGTCCTCGAACAACCCGGACGGGTTCTACACGATCGGCTCCACCGACCGGGTAGACACCGCCGTGGACATCTATGTCCATGACACGGCCAGCGCGGCGGTATTCGGGCCGTACCCGAACACCACCAACATCAAGCTCACCCAGGCGCCGGGCTCGACACCCAACGTCAAGCCCGGTTCCGGTGCGGTGGACTACAAGATCACCCTCAAGGGCGACGCCGTCATCACCGGCGTCGACAACGCGCACAACACCTCGACCGGCGTGACCTGCCTGGTCCCCCCGGGACCGAAGCACTAGGCGCCAGATCGGTGTGCGGGGGCGGCCCAGCCATGGACCGCCCCCGGCTCCGACCTGCGTTTGAGCGAGTGAGCCGGTGGCCGGGTGGCACGGCGGCCCTGGGATGATGACCATCGTGGCGGGCGACCAGGAGCAGCAAGCGGCAGAGATCCGGCAGGCGACGGAAGCGGCGCAGCGGCAGGCGGCGTGGATGCAGCAGGCGGCGGCCGAGCCGGAGCAGCAGGGGGAATGGATTCGGCAGAACAACGTGATCTACGGCGGGCTGATCGCTATCGGCTTGGTCCTGGTACAGCCGTTCCTCACCGCGACGCCCCTCGACTGGTCGGCGAAGGTCTGTGTGATCGCCTTCTCGGTGGCGATCCCGCTGTTGGCCGCCCTGGTCCTGGTCAACCGCCAGGAGACCTTCCGGCGCCGGGTGACCGACTCCCTTTTGGTGCGGGTGACCCGCTCGATCGCGCAACTGCTCGCGTTCGTCGGCGTGGTCGCCGGTTTCTGGCACATCATGTGGGTCGCCGGGGTGGCGGTCCTGGTCAGCGGCTTCGTAGCGATAATGGTCCATTCGGCGGGCTACATCCGCCTGGAACGGCCCGCCGAGGTCGCCGCCGCGCCGCCCTCGCCGACCGCGCCGCCCTCGCCCGCCGCGCCGCCCTCGCCGACCGCGCCGCCCTCGCCCGCCGCGCCGCAGTCCCCGGACGACGCCGAGGAGTAGGTCACCAGAAGTCGGAGAAGTCACCGGCCGCTTCGCAGTCGAGCAGCCATCGCAAGAATGCTGTAGGCGGCTGGACCGGGGTCGGAGGCCGGTAAGAGTCAGTCGACCATAGCCGGGTATCAGGATCTAACGACTGCGCTTGGACCGCCGTTTGAATCTTCGCCGACAGCGGCTCGCTATCCAGAAATCAACGGACCCGAAGACCTCCTCGAAGTGCAAGGCCTATGTGCGCCGGCCCGCGTGCAAGGTCTTGGGCTTGGATGCTGCCCGTGGCAGCCCTGACGCTGGTGCCGATCCAGCGTGAGCTGTTCGCGCGCTGCACTATTCAGTGAGGCTGCCGGCCCCTGGACGTGTCGAGCTGTTTACCAACGTTGCGCTTTTCGTGGCGCCGGTGCTTCTGGCAGGCGTTTGGCGTCTGCCCGATGGCACCGGTGGAGACAAGGCCGGTCCCGCACCGGTCGATCGACGCAAAGGGCGGAGTCAGAGCGACCAGAAGACCGGGACGAGGAATGTGGCCACCAGGAGGAAGAGCAGCAGCAGCGGGAGTCCGAGCTTCCAGTAGTCGCTGAATCGGTACGCTCCCGGACCCATCACCATCAGGTTGACCGGAGTCGCGACCGGGGTGAGGAACGAGGCGGCAGCGGCCACGGTGACGCACATGAGCACCGGCTGGGGTGAGAGGCTGAGCTCGTTGGCGGCGGACAGCGCGATGGGGATCACGATGATCGCCGTGGCCATGTTGCTGATCAACTGACCGAGTACGGCCGTGAGCAAGGCGACTGCGAGAAGCAGCAGGTACGGACTCGAGTCCCCGACGGCATCCACCAGCGTGCGCGCCATGCTGTCCGCAGCCCCGCTCACCTGCATCGCCGTAGAGACCGGAATCATCGCGGCGACGAGAATCACGGTGGTCCAACTGATCCGGCTGTAGGCCCGCTCCAGGCTGACCACGCCCAGCAGGATCATCGCGCCCGCGGCGAGCAGCCCGGCCACGACGGCCGGTACCACTCCCGTGGCCAGGAGAATCACCATGGCGACGAGCACGGCGCTGGCCCGCGCTCCCTTGCGGCCCAGCGGAGCGCCTTGGCGGCGGACGAGGTCCGGGGAGTCGACGATGAGCACGTCCGGGACGTCGAGGTTCTCGTCGAGCGCGTCCCAGCTGCCCTGTAGCAGCACCGAGTCGCCGGCGGCCAACTGGGTGCTGAGGGCCTGGTCCTCCCCCCGCCGCTGCACGGCGAGGACGATCAGATCACCGCTGTCGGTGAGCATTCCGGGATAGACGGACTCGCCGATCAGAGCCGATCTCGGGGGGATCACGATCTCGCCCAGCCCGGTGCCCGGACCCAGCATCGTGCGCACAACCGCGTTCGCATCGGGCTGCGCGCGAATTCCCAGGTGGTGTTCGGAGGCGAACTGGGCCGCCGCCTCCGCGGGTCCGCGAACGATGATCACGTCGCCGGCCCGGATCGTCCGCTCGACCGGTCCGCCCAGCGCTTTCCCGTTGACGCCCACGAGCGTGAGGGCCGGATGACGACGTTGGTCGAGTGCCGTCCAGGGGCGTCCCACGCTGGGGGATTCGGGGCGCACCCGGAGCCAGAAATCCTCTCCCTTGAGCAGGTACTCCTCCACCAGCGTGTGCGCGTGCCGGCTCAGATCGGGTGGAAGCACACGGGCGGTCCGTTCGGGCAGCAGGCGCCGGCCGAAGAGCACCACGATGATGATCGTGCCCAGCACCAGAGGGATGCCGACGAGCGCGAAGTCGAAGAAGCCGAAGGGGCTCACACCGGCGTCATCCGCGGCCTCGGACACGAGTACGTTGACCGGAGTTCCCGTCAGCGCCAGCATCGAGCCCGCATGGGCGGCGAAGGCGAGTGGCAGCAACAGTTGTGACGGGTATCGCCCGAGCCGCACCGCGGTGACCACGACTACTGGCAACAGGGCCGCCACGGCACCGTTGACGCTGATCAAGGCCGTAAGCGTGGCCGTGAGGAGCATCCTCAGGACCAGCAGGCGGGTGCGGCTGTCACCGGCCCACAGGACCAGGCGCTGTCCCGCCCAGCCGGTCACTCCTCCCGCGTCCAGCCCCTCGCTGACCACGAACAGCGAGGCGATGAAGATCACCGTGGGGTCACCGAAGCCGGCCAGGCTCTGATCCAGATCCAGGATGCCGACGGCGAGGAGAGCCAGGGTGCCGGCGATGGCGACGACCTCGACCGGGAAGCGGTTCCAGACGAAGAGGATCACGAGGGCGGCGAGTACCGCGAAACTGATCGCGCTGTCGCTCATCTCCGGACCGCAACGCTGGCGCTCACACCTGGGTCCCCGGACCAAGGAGAAGGTCGCGTCCGTACCGGAGCCCGAAGAGCAACGCCCAGGTGGGGGGTGAGCGTGGCCGAGAGGGCCATGGCATCCACGACCGGCTCAGGCACGGTCATCGCTAGCTTCGTCCCGCCGTGGGTCATGGCATCCCCTGGCCGTTCAGTCGAGCTGTTCCGGGCGCGTTCACGTCCTGCCTCACGCCTGCAGCGCCTGGAGCAACCGGTTCGCGTAGGCGACGTCTTCGAGCTGCAGGAGGTTCTGCCGCTTGAGGTCGGCGGCCAAGGCTACGACCTGCTCGGCGTCCTCACGGTTCTTCAGACCGAGCACCGATAGATGGGTCATCAGGGTCTCCTTCAGGGTCTCCTTCAGAGTCTCCTTCGTCGCGAGCCGGCAATGTTTGCCTGTGCCAGCCTTCCGCCCGACGGGTTCGTTCGCCTTCACACGTTCGGGGTGAGCGCCGCCATCCAACCGCGATCCGCATACCGCCTCGGAGACCGCCTCGGAGACCAGAGGGATCACCATCAACCGCTGGCGCCGACCCGTTTCACCGCGGAACGCTGATCTCACCCGCCGAGGGTGTCGCCACCGGACGATGGGAGGTTCCTGGGTGTGGGCGTCGAAGACACCTGAACCTGGGGGTCGTGAGCAACCACAACGATGTCGAGGTGACCATGCTGGCCATCGACATGGCCACTCCAGAGGCGCTCTGGTGGAGCGACACTCGAGGTGACGTTCACGCTGACCACGCTCAACGTCCGGGGCTTCTGCCCGACGCACACCTGGCGCGGAACGTTCCACGGTGGCAAGGACTCATCGCACCGGTTCTGACGTCGTCGCGAGGCACGGGTGGCTGACCGGCGTACCTGACTGGAGGAAAGATCAGCGGTATCGTGACCGGACGCAGTGAGTTTCGCGCGCGGCGGGCAGACAGGGGTGCGCATGCCGGAGGACCAGGAGCGGACCCCGCGGCCACCGCCGCGATGGTGGGGTGCGACGCGTTTGACCCCGATCGGCCGTCGCAGCGGTCAGGAGCGGTCGGTGATCCTCGGCTACATCGAGGACGGCCCGAACCTGGTGACCTTGACGATGAACGGCTCGGGGAAAGGAGAGCCGCAGTGGTGGCTGAACCTCCAGGCGAACCCCGAGTCGCGGGTCCAGCCCACCGACGGGATCCCTGAGGTCGTCGACCACGCCGTGAGTGGATCGGAGCGGGCTCGGCGGTGGGACCGGTGGCGGTCGACCGACAAGAACCTGGACGGCTATGCCCGTCGCCGACCGGCCTCGACGGCCGGGGTGGTCCTAGAACCAGGTAACGGCTCGGCTCAACTGGGCGCCGGGCATCACGGGCTGACGAATCCGGCTGACGGTGAGGACGAGAGCCCGGACCGAACATGACCCGCAAGACGTGGCTGCGATGGATGGCAATCGGGCTCGTCCTGGCCGCCATCGGCTACACCGCGATGGACCTCATCGAGCACGTGAACTGGCGCACGGTATGGGACTCGATCGGCACCGTGACGTGGTGGCAGATCCTCGTGCTTTTCGGGCTGCTCGTGGTGAAGGAGACGCTCAATGCGTGGCCGCTGTCCCTTTTCCTGCCCGGGCTGTCTCTGTTCCGCGCGACCGTGAACGACCGGGCATCCTCCCTGGTACAGATGGTCGCACCACCTCCCAGCGACTTGGTACTGCGGCTGCGCATTTTCTCCAGCTGGGGGATCGATCCGACTCGGGGTCTTGCTGGCGCGATGATGAACGTGCTGTGTTTCTACACGAACCGACTCCTCGTCCCGACCTTCGGTCTGCTCCTGCTGTTCTCGGCTCGCAGCGTGGAAGCCGTGGACCTGCTGATCGCCCTCGTGGCCCTGGTCCTTGGCGTCACCCTCATCGCGATGTTGCGTCTGGGCGTGCGCGACCGCGAAGCGGCCTTGCGGCTCGGTCGGAGGATCGGGCGGCTCGCCCGCCGGGTCCGCTCGTCCGTGGATCCCGAATCCTGGGCGGTACGGGGCCGGGACTTTCGCGACCACGTCGCCGATCGCTTTTCCTACGCCCTGCCACGATCGCTCGGCACGCTGTTCGTGATGACGCTGGTCGATGCCGGGCTACTGGTTCTGGCGCTGCGCTTCGTCGGGGTGCCGGCCAGGGCGCTGCCGGCCGTTGCCGTGGTCGGCGGATTCCTGATCTGGTTTCCTCTCACCATCTTTCCCCTGTCCGGCCTGGGACTGCTGGACGCCGTGTTGGTGGGGGTTTACACCTCGATCACCGGTGAACGCTTCGAGTCCGAGATCGTGGCCGCACTCACCGTGTACCGGTTGGTCAGCATCGGGGGACCCTGGTGCTCGGCGCACTCGCATCCGTCCTCTGGCGGTGGACCCTGCGCCACGCCCAGGGTTTCGAAGACCCACCCGTGCAAACCGTCGGCCAGGATTGACCGGTGGCCTCGATCATCCTCGACGGATGACGACGTCAGGGTCGCATCCCGGTCCGTTTTTCCCTGATCATTCGTGTTCACCCCTGCGGGATGAGTCGAGGCTCCGCCCCCGCCGCCACCCTGAGAGCACCACCGCTTGAAGGAGAGCCCGTGAGCATCCCAGCCATGCGTGCCTTTGACCCCGTCCCGTCGTATCGCCGCCAGGTGCTCGTTACCGTCGCGTCCGATCTGCCAGACGCAGACGTGGCCGGAGCGGTCGCAGTGCCGGTGGACGCGACGAGCGATGCTGTGGACGTGTCCGGTGTCGATCGGCGGGCACTGGCGGCAGCCGGCTTCGACGGGAAACGCGGGCAGACCCTCGTGATCCCGTCACCCAGCGGACAAGTGCTCGTGGCGGTGGGCATCGGCACCAGCGAGACAATCAACGCCGCCTTCGTACGAGACCTCGCCGCTGACTTCGCAAGGGCGGTACCGCACCAGCTGCACCTGGCGATCCAGACGCCGTCGTCACCGATCGCCTTAGCGCCCAGAGAATTTGCCCAAGCCGTGACCGAAGGGGTCCTGCTCGCTCGCTGGCGGTTCTACCTCGGGAAGGGGCACGAGCAGTCGCTGCTCGACTCTCTAGTTCTCGTTGCACCCGACGAGATCGCTGACGAGGTGCGCGAGGGAGTCCGGATCGGAACCGCTCTATCGCGGGCGAGCAACCTTGGTCGAGACCTGGCGAACTGTCCTGCCGCCACCCTCAGCGCCGAACGGATGGCGGACGTGGCTCGCGAACTCGGACCGGACGCGGGGCTGGAGGTCGAGGCGTTCGGAAAGACTCAGCTCATCGACATGGGCTGCGGAGGTCTACTTGGGGTGAACCTCGGTAGTGTCGAGCCACCACAGCTGATTCGGCTGCACTACAAGCCGGAGTCGCCGACGGGCCGACTCGCCCTCGTCGGCAAGGGCATCATGTACGACTCGGGCGGCATCAGCCTCAAGCCGAGTGACGAGTCGCACGCGCAGATGAAGAACGACATGACCGGCGCGGCAACGGTCCTTGCGTCGATGACGGTGCTGCGAGAACTTGGCTGCACCGCCGAGGTCATCGGCTACCTCTGCTGTACCGACAACATGCCCTCGGGTTCGGCCCTCAAACTCGGTGACGTACTCACCATGCGCAACGGGACGACCGTGGAGGTCCTCAACACCGACGCCGAGGGGCGGCTGGTGATGGCCGATGGTCTGGCGTTGTCGGTCGAGGACGGCGTTGACGCCATCGTCGACATCGCCACCCTTACCGGCGCCTGCCTACGTACTTTCGGCGTTGACCTCGCCGGCGTCATAGGCAACAACGCCGAACTCGTGGCGCAGGTCAAGGCCGCCGGCGAGATGGTGGACGAGCCGGTGTGGGAACTGCCCTTGCACCAGCCCTACCGCAAGCAGCTGGACTCGCCGGTGGCGGACCTGACCAACATGGGTGGCGCCAACGCGGGCTCGATCACCGCGGCGCTCTTCCTCGAGGAGTTCGTCGACGGTCTGCCCTGGGCCCACATCGACATCGCGGGCACCGCCCAGCTACCCGCAGCCAACACCTGGCGCAACAAGGGTGCCACCGGCTTCGGCACCCGCTTGCTCGCCGAGCTGGCAGTCAACTTCCAACCCGCAAAAACATACCGTAGCAACGATAAATAGCGGTGCCCCTAGCACGCCTGTCCTGTCGTTGCTGCAGCGATACCACTCAGTCCTGCCGGAGGTCGGAGGTCCACCCATGAACCCCACGAACCCGGTGGTCGCATTTGTCGTGGTGATGCTCGTCTGGACGGTCAGCGACTTCGTGGCGAAGAAGACCAAGTCGCTGCTGTCGTCGCTGTTCGTCGCGTCGATCATCTTCCTCATCGGCTTCCTCACCGATGTCTTCCCCGAAGACCTGCTGGCGAGTTCCAGCCTGCTGGCGCTGGCCGGGGTCGTGGTCGGATTCATCATCGTGCACCTCGGCACCATGATCAGCCTCGACGACTTCAAGAAGCAGTGGAAGACCTTCCTCATCGGGGTCGCGACGGTCGTCGGGATCGGCGTCGCCCTGCTCATCGCCGGCCTGCTCTTCGGAGACCACATCAGCGGCGCCACCGCCGATGGATACGCCCAGGTGATCGACTTCGTCGTCGCCGGCACCGGCGCCTTGAGCGGTGGCACCATCTCGGTCCTCATCGTGCAGGAGGCCGCCCTCGGAGTCGGCCTGAGCAGCATCGCCGTCTTTCCCGTGCTCATCGCCGCGCTCCAGGGCCTCATCGGCTTCCCGCTCACCTCTCTGCTGCTGCGCCGTGAAGCCGCCCGGGTGAAGGCTGAGTACCGCGCCGGGAACCTGGCCCCCGTGCTGACCGCAGACACCGAAGTCGCGGACACCGGAGTCGAGGACACCGAAGTCGACACGACCGCATCGAAACTTCCCGCCGCGCTGCGGACCACCCCCGGCACCTTGTTCTGCGTCGGTATCGTCGTGCTGGCCAGCCTCGGCCTCAACAACCTCACCAACGGCGTCCTCAACACCTTCGTCGTCGCGCTCATCTTCGGCATCGGGTTGCGCACCGCCGGCATCTTCAAGCCTTCGGAGTTGGTCGGCATCGACTCACTCGGTCTGATGATGATCGCCATCATGATCCTCGTCTTCGGGCCACTGGCGACCGTCGAACCCTCAGACGTGGCGGATCTGGCCCTGCCACTGCTGCTCGCTTTCCTGTTCGGAGTAGCCGGCATCGCCGGTGTCTCGGCGCTGGTCGGCAAACTGCTCGGCTACAGTATCCCGATGTCGATCGCCATCGGGCTCACCGCACTGTTCGGCTTCCCCGGCACGATGATCCTTTCTCAGGAGGCGGCCAAGGCTGCCGGCGAGAGCCCGGAAGAGGTCGCAGCCATCGAACACGAGATCCTGCCCAAGATGATCATCGCCGGATTTGCCACCGTGACCATTACCTCCGTCATCGTCACCAGCATCATCGCCGGCCGTATCGGCACCGGATGACCCAGGCAGGCATCGCTCGGGCCGGACATGGGCGTTTGGCGGGCCGTGGCGGCCACGCTCCATCCGCCAGCTGATCAACGGCAACGCCGAGCCCGGCACCGCACACGTCAATCACGCCAGACGAGAACAGTTTTCCGAGCGCTGGCGACTCAGGCCCGGTTACACCGCGACGACCACCGCCACCTCGCAGGCGGGCCCAACACCGAGTGCAGCACCGACTCGTGCGGTTGGCGAGGTTCTACTCCCCCGCTGAAGGGCCTCGGTAGCGAACGGGGCCGCTGCTGCCCCCCACTCGGCCGACCGTGCACTCTCGCGGCCACGGGTCCACCCAGAACGGATGAGGCGGCTTACGCTCCTGTTGCCGATGATCCCGCGCTGACGTCGCGGTGAAGACCCGGCAGTCGCTCGGCGTGCCGGCGGGCGACACAGCGCAGGCCTTAGCGCGGTCACCCGCGGACGTCAGCGTCGGTCACCGCTGCGTCAAGCAGGGTGCCCTCATCGGTCAGTGGCCGGAGCCGCCGCCCACCGACGCCCACGTGCAGGAGCACGTCCTGCGCGAGGAATGCGCGGGTGAACGCGACAGAGCGGGTCCCGACACGCTGGTGGGTGGTTGCTGGGGTCGCCCTTGCCGCTCGAGCTGTTTGCCAGCGTCGTGCTTTTCGTGGCACCGGTGCTTCCGGCCGGCGTTGCACCGCAACGCCCGATGGTCGTCGCGATAGCCGTCAGCGGATCGTCTTGGGCTGCTGCCGGCCGGTTCTTATCGGAACTGGAGACGTTTCTCCGGTATCGTGGATCCTTCGTCTGGCGGGGCTGACGGGGCCTGTCTGCTTTGTGCCACTGCGGTCACGTCAGTCAGGGTTCCCACCAAGCCGGCGAATCCCCCGGCGGCGTCCAGGACCTGTTTCGAATGGAGGACGGCGATTCTTGACTCGGCCCCGGGAACGCACAGTTCGACGAGACCTGAGGCCTGGTCCGCGTCCACGATCGTCCTCCAGTCCTGGCCGAGCGCGGTCTCGGCGGGAACGCCGGTGATCTCGCTCCAGCGCGGGTTGGTGTGGGTGTATCGGTGATGGCAGTCGGTCTCGAAGATGCCGACGGGAGCGGCGTCAGTGAGCAGCCGCCAGCGCTCGGCCGAGGCCTGGGCCTCTTGGACCTGGCCGGCGAGCTCTTGTGTCTTTAGGAAGAGGTTCCCAAAAACTGCCACCGTCGAACGCATTTCGTCTGAATCTATGGGCGCGAACATGAAGTCGGCGACCTTGTCTCCGAACAATCCGGAGGCCACGATTTCAGCCCTGGTGGAGGCGGTGGTCAGCATGATCGGGGTCAGTCGCGAACGCGGGCGTGCCCGGATCAGTGCAGCGATCTCGAACCCGTCCATTCCCGGCATCCGGATATCCAGCAGGATTACTGCAAAATCCTGTACCAGCAGGCACCGTAGCGCAGCCAGCCCGGAATCGGCCTCAACGATGCGATAGCCAAGTGGCGACAACAACCGGTTCAGCGTGTATCGCTTCAGTTCGTCGTCGTCCACCACCAGAACGGAGACGGCCGACGGGCCGCCTTCCGCGGCATCGTGGGTGCCGGGACCCGGGACCGGCAGGTAGCTGCTCACGGTGCACCTGGCGCGCTCGCCGGGAGCCAGGGATGCAATGCCTCGAGGAGTTCAGTGGTGTCAACGGGTTTGGCGACGTAGTCGTTCGCTCCGGCGTCGAGGCAGCGCTGACGCTCCCCGACCACCACCTTGCCGGTGACCGCGATGATCGGCAACGTCGCGAACTGTTCGAACGCCCGGATGGCCCGGATGGTCTCGTAACCGTCCATGACCGGCATCATGATGTCCATCAAGATGACGTTGATCTCAGGTTCCCGTTGGAGGGCGGCCAAGGCGTCGGCGCCGCTTTCCGCGACCGTTATCTGGGCGGACCCGCTCTCCAGCAGGGCCGTCATGGCGAAGAGGTTGCGGAAGTCGTCATCGACAACGAGGATCCTGACGCCGGCGAACACACCTCGCCGCCCCGGCATCAGGGGTGAGCCGAGGGCTTTCAGGACCGGCACCGAGGCTTCCTGGGGGGTCCGCGCCAGTGCGGAGACCCGATTCTGCAGCGGTACGTCGCTGGCTCCTGCCGAGGTGAGCCCCTTTCCCGCAGAATGGTTTCCCGGTAGGTAGACGGTGAAGGTGCTACCAGCGCCGGGCACACTGCTCACCGTGATCTCGCCGCCGAGCAGGCTGGCCAGTTCGCGGCTGATCGACAGGCCCAAGCCGGTGCCGCCGTAGATCCGGGACGTGGCGCCGTCGCCCTGCGCGAAGGCCTCGAAGATCCGTTCCTGCTGCTCCTCGGCGATCCCTATCCCGGTGTCGGTGACGGTGAGGGCGAGGACCGACGGAGCCTGGTCGAGGGTCTCGATCTGCGGATTCCAGCCGTCGTGAGCGAGGCCGATCACGACCTGAACCCGGCCCTGATCGGTGAACTTGAACGCATTGGCCAGCAGGTTCGCCAGGATCTGCCGCAGCCGTTGCGAGTCGGAGGCAACGTCTTTCGGGCTTCCGGTCGCGAAATCGACCGAGTAGGCCAGGCCCTTGCCCTCGGCGATGTGCTCGAACTCCCGCAGCAGAGTGGTCCGCAGGTCCACGAGCGAGACCGTGGTCAGCTCGACCTCGACGGTGCCGGACTCCACCTTCGCCAGCTCCAGGATGCCGTTGAGCAGGTCCAGCAGATCGCGCCCGGAGGCACGGATCACCCGGGCGTACTCGACCTGGATGTCGGTCAGGTTGTGGTCGGGATTGGCTTCGAGTTGCTCGGCCAGGATCAGCAGACTGTTCAGCGGCGTGCGCAACTCGTGGGACATGTTGGCGATGAATTCCGACTTGTACTTCGACGAGACCGCCAGCTGCCCGGCCTTCTCCTCGACCAGTCGCTTCGATTCCTCCACCTTCTTGTTGGTCTGTTCGGCCTCGATGTTCTGCGCGGCCAGCTGCCGGGCCTGCCGGCCGAGGTCCTCGTTCGTCTCGCGCAGTTCCTCCTGCTGCGAACGCAGCTCCTCGGCTTGTGACTGGGACTGTTTCAGCAGGTTCTCGGTGAGGGTGTTGGCTTCGATGGTGTTCATCACCAGGCCGATGCTTTCCGGAAGCTGATCCAAAAAGGCCTGGTGGGTGGGGCTGAACGCGGAGAAGGAGGCGAGTTCCACGACGGCGCGTACCGATCCTTCGAACAGCACCGGCAGGACGATGACGTTCAGCGGTGGCGCTGCACCCAGCCCCGAGTTGATCCGGACGTAGTCTCCCGGGACCTCGGTGAGCAGGATCCGCTGCTTCTCCTTGGCGCACTGCCCGACCAGGCCCTCGCCCAATTTGAAGGAGGTGGACAGCAGCTTGCGCTCTTGGAAGCCGTAGCCGGCCTGGAACTGCAGGACCGGATCACTGCCGTCCGAGGGGTTGGTCATCGAGTAGAAGACGCCGTGCTGGGCCGAGACCAGCGGCGCGAGTTCGGAAAGGATCATGCTCGACACGGCGGCCAGATCACGCTGCCCCTGGAGCATCCGGGTGAACCGCTCACGGTTGGTCTTCAACCAGTCCTGCTCGATGTTCTGCCGGGTCGTCTCCCGCAGGTTGCGGATCATCTCGTTGAGCTTGTCCTTCAGGACCGCGACCTCGCCGCTCGCCTCGACCCGGACCTGACGGGTGAGGTCCCCCTCGGTGACCGCGGTGGCCACCTCGGAGATGGCGCGGACCTGGTTCGTGAGGTTCGCGGCCAGCTGATTGACGTTGTCGGTCAAGTCTTTCCAGACCCCACCGACCTCCTTCGACTGCGCCTGTCCCCCGAGCTTGCCCTCGACCCCCACCTCGCGGGCGACCCGGGTGACCTCGCCGGCGAACGCGTTGAGCTGGTCGACCATTGCGTTGACGGTGTTCTTCAGCTCCAGGAACTCGCCCTTGACGTCAATCGTGATCTTCTTGCTCAGGTCGCCGTTCGCGACGGCCGTGGTCACCTCGGCGATGTTGCGCACCTGGCCGGTGAGGTTGCCGGCCATCAGGTTGACGTTGTCGGTCAGGTCCTTCCAGACCCCGCCGACCTCGATGGTGACCGCCGCGGCCTGGCCGAGCTTGCCGTCGGTGCCAACCTCCCGAGCGACCCTGGTCACCTCGGAGATGAACCCGTTGAGCTGGTCGACCATCGCGTTGATGGTGTTCTTCAGCTCCAACATCTCGCCTTGGACCTCGACCGACACCTTCTTGCTCAAGTCCCCGCCGGCCACCGCCCCGATCACCCGCTGCATCTCGATCGTGGGCCGGACCAGGTCGTCGATCAGGCTGTTTATCGATTCGATGCTCTCGGACCAACCGTGGCTTGAGCCGGCGATCGCCACCCGCTGGGAGAGCCTTCCCTGCTTGCCGACTGAGCGGCTGACCCGGGCCAGATCCCCTTCGAACGCCTGGCTCGCGATGATCATCTTGTTGAGTCCGTCGGCGACCTTTCCGCGCAGACCGGTCCAATCCACCGGCATTCTGGCCGTGAAGTCGCCTCCGTCGACCCGAGCAAGGACGGCCATCAAGACCTTGGCGTCGACGGTTTCATCGCGGACATGAGCTAGCGCTTCGTCAGACACGTCGGAAACCTTCCGGCCAGGGACCACGACGTCGGCAGTTGCTCCTTCGACATCCGGCCCTATCCAGTCCATCGGCACCCGCGTGGACAATCCGTAGACATCCCCGGTGATGATTTGGATGGCTACTGGTGGCAGTTGTCGCAGTGGACGTCACTGGGCGGTTTGCCGGTGACGAGCTGTTTTAGCCAGTCGGTCAATCGGACGTCGTGGACCGTGAGGTCGTAGAACCTGTCGAACTCGAAGAGTCCGTGGCCGTCGCCGGGCGCCGTATAGCTGTGCAGGCTCACCCCTGCGGCCTCGATCGCCCGCTCGTTGGTGTCGATGACGGCCAGCAGGTTCGGCGGGTTACCGGGCATCCATGGGGTCACTTCCATCGCGGCGTGGGGGTCGAAGGCGCTGTCGAAGCGGGACAGGACGAGGTCAGGATCATGATGGGCGGCCTGGACCCAGAACCGCGGAATGCCCCAGGTGCGGGCGGTGAGCCCGTCGACCGCCCAGCCGGGCACGGTGGCATAGGCACCCCACGCCTTGGCGAGGACCGTGGCGTTGAAGTCGGGATTGTCGGGCCAGGCGCCGGACTGGGCACCGAACACGGTGACCTTGGCGTGCGGGAGCCGGTCGGCGACCAGGCCGCCGTAGAGCGGAGCGGCGATCGATCCCGCGGTCTTGCCGATGACGACGACCTGGGCGGCGCTCGGATAGTGCGTGGCGAGGTAGTCGAGCGCCGCGGTGCCGTTGACGTAGCCGCGGTGCTGGACGGTCAGCTGCGGTGAGTACGTCTGGGCGACGTTGCCGAGGTGCGCGTCGCCGGTGCAGGAACTCAGGTAGACGATCGAGTACCCGGCGAACGGGTTGTCGGCCCGGGTCAGGTCGAAGAAGCCGGACCTCTGGTCGTCCGGTCTCTCGCCGCCCTGGTCGTTCCAGTCGTAGAAGTGGTTCTCGCCCGGCTGGCCGGTGCTGGTGAAGGCGCACATTGAGGCGCTCCAGCACACGCCTCCGCCGTTCAGGAACAGCACAACCCTGGTCGGATCGGCCCGCCGTTCCCAAAACGAGAACCTGCTGCCGTTGGCACACTGGCAGTCGCCTCCCGGCACGACCCGACTCCAGGCGTGCGTTCCGGTGTAGGTGCTCACCGACGCCGCCGCGGTGCGCTGTTCAGTGTTGTCACGGGCGAAGGCAAATGCCGTGCCGCCCACCAGCAGCGCCAAAACGGTGATGGCGAGCCGCCATCCGCGCGGAACTCGGGGCCGCTCCCGCTCGTGGCTGGCCCACAGGAACGCCACGAGCGCGGTCGCGAGGACGGCAGTCCAGCGGTAGTGCGACGCCGTCCAGTGCGGGTCGGTGGGCCTGAGGATGAGTGCCGCCGGGCCCGGCAGGAACCAGGCGAGGGCTGCGAGCAGCAGCACGGCCGGCGCCGCGATGACGCCCGGGTTCCCGTCGGTGGTGCGCCGCTGAGCGATGGCGGCCAGAGCGAGAGCGGTGACCAGCAGGCTCGCCGCCTCCAGCGTCAACGCGGCGACGGGCAGGTGTGCTGTGCCCGCGTGCTGGCCGGTCGTCGTCGCGAGGCCGAGCGTGAGCGTCCACCACAGCGCGATGACCGGCGCGGCCAGGATGACCCGAATCAGGTTGCGGGCCAGGCGCGCAGTGGGCACCGCGGGGGTGCTGCGGGTGGCGGGGTCGTCGAGCAGGAACGCCGCACCGAGCGCGAAGCAGATCGCCGCGACGCGGGCCAGCGTGGTCAGGTGGGCACCGGTCAGCCGCGAGATCAGGGCCTCGGGCACCAGCACGATGATCGGTCCCAGGGCCGCGCCGAGGACGATCGGTCGCCACGTGATGGCGTGCGCGGTGGAGCGCAGCAGTGGGTACAGGGTCCTGATGTTCATTAGCAGGCCGTGCTCGTGGCCGGGGCAGGTACGCCGAGGATCTGCGCGGCCTGCGCGGCGGTGGTGCCGGGCGCGGTCAGCGTGGCCCAGGATTGCTGGACCCGGGCGGCGATGTCGGTGCGCGAGCGGGCCAGCGCCTGCATCGCCACACCGAATTCGGCCGCGGGTACGTAGACCCTGGGGAACCGCTCGTTCTCGTCGAACGAGATGCCACCGCGTGGGTCACGCGCGTCCTTGGCGAGCAGCCGCAGCCTGCTCTCGGCCCCTGTGCTGGCCTGCCCGGCGAGCCAGAGCACGAGCACGCCGACACCGCCGCATGCGGTGGCGCCGTCGAGGGATTGCTGACCGGCGGGTTCCTCGCCGGTCTGGCCGGTGACCAGCCGGTAGGCGACCTGCGCGGCGAGGTAAGCGGCCTCACGGCCGTCACCCCAGCGGGTGGCGATGCCGATCGCCCCGGGGGTACCAGCGGCAGCATCGTCCGCCCGCCAGATGGCGAGCCGCTGCTCCGGCCGGACCCCGCGGTCGAAGTTCAGGATCGCGATGCGCTGGCGGACGGTCAGCTGCGCGGATCGGGCGGTAGCGGGTACCTGGTCCACGACGGCCTGCACGACCGTGTTCCACGCTGGGACCCAGCTGCTGAATCCCGTGAAGGCGCAGTAGGTTACGTGTTCGATCTGCTGGCAGGTCTGGTGCTGGGACGGGTGGTTCATGACCGCGGTCCTGGCCGCAGCAACGTCGCTGCTGGGCGGAGACAGCTGTGCCGTGCCGAGCGCCACCGTGACGGCCAGCGCCACCGCCCCGGCCACGGCCACCCTGACTCCACGGGCACCCGCGCGCAGCACGGCGGTGACGGCCAGCAGCCCCGCCAGGCCGAGCAGGTACCCGAGGTGGGCACCGGCCGGGCGGGCAATCAGGGCTACCGGCGTGGGCATTTCGAGGGCCGGCCCGCCCTGCGGTGCCAGCCACAGGGCGGTTCCGCGGTTGGTCAGCGGCTCGAGGACGACGAGGCCGGCTAGCAGGACGAGCAGCGCCAGGGGTGCCACGACCGCCGACCGGGTGAGCCTTCCCAGCAGGACGCCGAGCGCACCGAGCAGCAGGACGGTGGCCGGCCCGATCGCGAGCTCGTACGGGTTCGGCTGGCCCGCGGCCGGGGCGTACAGCGCGAGGACCGCCATCCGGGCGACGATGAGGACGGCGCCGACCAGGGCGAGCGGGAGCATGGCCAGCAGGTGCGCGAGGGTACGCGTGTACTCCGGGAGGATGAGCACCTGGCTCAGGCCCGTGGTTCCGTCGCGGTGCGCTCGCAGGACGGCCAGGTTACCGACGATCAGCGCGGCGCCGCCGAGCAGAATCATCATGCTGATCGCGCTGTCGCGGTCGAGGTCCTGCAACACGGGGTAGCGGGAGGTCTCGATCAAAAACCAGGCGGACACCCAACTGCCGGCCAGCAAGACGGTCGCGCCGATGGTCACCGGGTGCCGGAGCATCCGCACCAGCTCCACCCGGGCCAGGGCCAGGAGCGCCCGGCGCGACGGCGCGGCGTCGACCGCCGCAGTGCCGGGTGCTTCGGCCAGCACAGCGGTCATGCCGCACTGCCGGCGAGGCTCGCGGCGTCAATCAACATCAGGTACCCGTCCTCGATGCTCGGCTCGACCAGCCGCGCGCCGGTCGGCGGATCGCCGATGTTGTGATAATCACCGTTGCCGGTGCGCCACGCGGCGAGCGCGCCCTCCGCTCGGGCCGGGCCGGTCCACACCCGACCGCGCGCCAGGCCGGCCAGTGCCACCGGCTCGCCCTCGAACCGGATCTGGCCCTGATTCAGGACGAGGACGCGCTGGCAGACGGTGGACACGTCCTCGGTCTGGTGGGTGGACAGCAGCACCGTACGACCCTCGCCAATCTGCGCGATGAGCTCGCGAAACCGCAGCCGCTGCTCGGGATCCAGGCCGACGGTGGGCTCGTCCAGGATCATCAGGGCCGGGTCGTCGAGCAGGGCCGCGGCCAACCCGACGCGCTGGCGCATCCCCCCGGACAAGGCTTTGATCTTCTTGCCGCGCTGGTCGTCCAGGCCGACCGCATGCAGCACCCGGCGTACTTCATCGTGCCGGCCATCCACGATCTCCTTGAGAATCGCGATGTAGTCGAGGAACTCGAACGCGGTGAAATGCTGGTGGAAGCCGGGGTTCTGCGGCAGGTAGCCGAGACGGCGCCGGACCGCCAGCCGCCCGGCGGCGTTACCCGGGTCTGCGCCGAGGATGCGCAACTGCCCGGCGTCCGCCGGGATCGCGGTGGCCAGGATGCGCAGCAGCGTGGTCTTGCCTGCGCCGTTGGGCCCGAGCAGCCCGGTGACCCCGTCGTGCAGCGTCAACGACACGTCTTCCAGGGCTGTGGTGCGCCCGAACCGCAGCGATAGTCCCTCGGCCCGTACCGTCGTCATATCGTCCTCCTCGTGCTCGGGTCGGCGACGCGACCCAGGTGATGGGTGGTATCGAAGGCGGCGCGGACGTTCCACAGGGCCAGCGCCGCCACGGCGGCAGCGGCCGTGAGCCCGGCCTGGCCGGGCGCGGTGAACAGGACCGACTCGCCGGTCAGCGGGTGCACGGTGGCCGCCAGCAGCGCCAGCCAACCGAACCCCACCGCGAGGGGTGCTGTGACCGGGCCGAACCGGGGCATCAGGGCCAGGCTCAGCAGGGTCAGCGCGAGCGAGGGGGCGAGCCAGCCGAGCACCACCGGGCCGTACTCCGGCACCGCGATGCTGGCCACGCCGGTCAGCGCCGTGGTCGCCGACAGCACCGCCGCGCAGCGCAGCAGCAGCAGGCGGAAGGTGTGCAGGGGCGCGACGACGGCCAGCTCGTAACTGGGGTCCACGCGGGGGCCGAACGAGATCGCCACACCGATCAGCGGCAGCAGCGGAGCGATCGCGAGCAGCGGGATCGGGACCGTCATCGACCCGGCCAGGTGCGCGGCGGCCATGGCGACCGCGAGGGTGAAACCCACTGCGGCAAGCCACGACCTGCGCAGCCCCGGCGTGCAGGCCAGCAGCCGTGCGGTGTGCGCCGCCACCCCGAGGCGCACCAGGAGCGCCTCGACAAGGCCAGGGCGGGCGGCGTCCAGCTCGGCGTCCAGCCGCTCCCAGCCGGCCCGGACCGCGGCCGGGGCGACGCGCTGCGCCAGCCGTTCGCGGCAGTGCGGGCAGGTCCCGAGGTGCGCCTCGGTCGACCACCGCCACGGCGGGCGCGCCGCACCGTCGGCGTAGGCGCGCAGGTCCTCGTCCGCGACGTGCCAGTCGTCGGTGCTCATCGCCCACCTCCCGGGGTTGTCATGTCAGGTCCTCGCGCAGTTGCCGGCGCGCTCGCATCGCGCGGGTCTTGACCGTGCCCACCGGGATCCCCAGCAGGGCCGCCGCCTCGTGCGTGCTCATTCCGTCCAGCACCGTGGCCTGCATGACCGCGCGCAGCTCCGGGGACAGCCGGGCCAGCGCCCCCGCCAGGTCGCCGTGCTCCACGCCCAGCAGCAGCTCCTCCTCCGCCGAGGGCGCGGTATTCCAGCGGCGACCGGCCAGCAGCCGCAGCAGCCGGTCCCGGGCGCGCTGCCCGCGGATCGCGTCGACCAGCCGCCGGAAGCCGATCTGCCACAGCCAGCCGGCGACGTCACCGCTCTCCCGGTACCGGGCCGATCCGCGCCAGAGCGCCAGGAACGTCTCCTGCACCGCGTCGTCCACCAGGGCGGCGTCCGCGCACCGGTAGCGCAGCCGGATCGTCAGCCACGGCCCGTAGCGCCGGTAGAGCGCCTCGAAGGCGGCGCGGTCGCCGGCCGCGGTTGCGGCCAGCAGCTCGGCGTCACTCTGCTCAGGTCCGGCGCTCACACCCCATCATCGGATCGAGCCGGCGCAACGGTTCACGCTTTGGTTCGCGAATCCCCGCCACGGAGTACGTGCCCGCCACGAGCCGGCGGGCACCGAGCCGGTCAGCGAGCCGGGTCAGCGAGGCGGTCAGCGAGGCGCACGACGCGCGTGCAGGAGGGTGGCCAGCAGCGCCGATCCGGCGAGCACTCCGAGCAGGCACTGGGCCGCCGCCGCGCCGGGATTCTCCGGCCACGCCTGGCCGTCCGGGGTGCCGGCGATTGCCAGGTAGCCGATCAGGGGCAGCTTCCAGCAGTTCCAGGCCACCAGGAACCCGGACACCGTCCAGGCGATCGCCACCGGGATCCACCGGGGCAGGTGCGCGGGACGGGCCCGGCCGAGCATCCAGGCGGCCACGGCCCCGAGCAGCGCCCAGCAGGCCGTATTGGCGTGCAGCAGATGCCAGTTCAGGTCCCGGGCGCCCGGGTGGTCCAGGCCCGCGCGGCCGCCCGCAGCCCAGTACAGCCCGAGCAGACTGAGCACGCTGGCGGCGAGCACCGTCAGCGTGCTCAGTGCCAGTCGCCGATTCGGCGCCGCCGCCGAGCTCGCCTCGGTGTCGGCGAGCCTGCCGGTCAGGAACGCCGACCGGCGCTCCAGCAGGAACAACGGCAGCGCGACGGCCAGCCCCAGCGCCAGACCGGCGAAGCTCACCTGGATCAGCACGGCCTCCCACCCGGGCATGGCCGCAGCGGCATCGTCACCGCCCTGGCCGCCGGAGGGGCCAGCGCCGCCCAGCAGCGTGCTCGCCACCAGGTACGGAAGCATCGGCACCAGGAAGCCGACGCCGATCCAGGAAAGGATCAGCAGCGCCGCCTCCTGGGCACGGCGGCGCTGGTTCCCGGCCAGGGCGAGAGCCACCGCGATCCCGGCCGCGGACATCGCGATCGTCACCGCGTTCAGCACCACCCAGCCGGTGCGGCCCAGCTCCGGACCGAACGAGAGGACGCCGAGCAGGCCCCCCACCACCCAGGACACCTTGATCAGCAGGTAGGGCGTCATCGCCAGGGCGCCGCCGTACCCGGCAACCCGGCGCAGAGCCCGGCGTCGGGCCGCCGGGCCCGAAGGAGCGGGTGCCACCACAGAGGTCTCAGTCATGAGAATCATCCTTCGGCGGTGTCACCGCCAGGAACTCCCCCGGCCGGGGGAACCGCCTCCCTCGCAGGAGTGGTTCCAGGGCACCCGCCCCCTGCGCCGAGGCTCAGCCGTCGACGCTCACGTGCTCGGCGCGGCGGCACCTCGCCCCGGTCTCGTCGTTGGGGCCGTCGACCAGGCACACCTCGATCCTCACGGGGGTACCAGCGGTCACGTTCCCGGGGCCACCCCATTCCTTGAACGGGTCCCAGACGACGGCGGCACCGGCCAGGCCGTTGCCGTTGTACTGATCACCCCAGTACTCCCCGAACATCCAGACGCCGGCCCGGACACCGTGACCGTCGGAGCAGTAGTCGTGGATCACGATGTAGTCGTCGTTGTTGCCGCCTCCGGGCGCTCCGGGCCCGTAGTCGACGAACTCGGCCACGCCGCAGCCGTCGGTCGTGGCGACCGAGAAGTCGTCGTTCACGGCCGCGCTCGCCCCGTTCGCCGTGAACAAGAGGGTGGCACTCACCGCCGCCGCGGTCGCCAGCACGCGACGCTGGAAGCGGGTTCCCGTGGTCAGGGTCATCTGGGGGTCCAATCGTGAGAACGGGTGCGACCGGCAGTGGCCGCACGGAGCATGTTCTCGATGGGCCGCCTTCAGATCGATACCTTTTGGCCCAGGGTGAATTGATCGGACTGCCGAGCACCAACGCGGGTGCCTGGGCGTAGCCCCGATCGCGGCCCTGACCTGCGCGGTGAAAGCTTCAGCTGCTCTGCCGGTGCGTCGATAGCTCCGGAAGGCTGCGGCCAGCCGGAGGGGTACTGCCTACGGGTCCGCTGTCCCCGTCGCGGCTGATTGTCTGCGTCCCCCGTCAGGGTTTGCGCCCGACTGCGCCGGCGATGCACTGGCGGACCAGGTTCAGTTCCTGCAGCCGCGGGCCGTCGGGCCACCAGTCGTCGCACAGCACCAGTCCGGGCTCGACCAACTCCAGCCCGGCGAACATCTCCAGTAGCTGTGCCCGGGTCCGGAATCGTCCGCTGCCCATCGGACTATGGATGAATTTCTCCTCCATCTTGCGAGCCAGATCACTGTGCGGTTCGGTCTCCGGGTCGAAGAAGTGCGCGATCGCGACGAACGAGCCCGGCGCCAACGCCTCAACATAGGAGGCCATGACCTTTCCGGCGTCATCGGGAAGGTAATGGTGCATGGTGCCGACCTGCAGTAACCCGATCGGACGGTCGAAGTCGAGGAACCCCCGGATCGTCGGGTGCTCGAGCACCTCCAGTGGCTGGAAGATGTCCGCAGAC
>Ga0307513_10003018_pt1 | contig 22957 bp, 7 predicted proteins | sample 15_EM_MG_FD_202174 | JGI IMG/M metagenome (GOLD analysis project Ga0307513, IMG submission 202174) | Populus trichocarpa ectomycorrhiza microbial communities from riparian zone in the Pacific Northwest, United States - 15_EM | ecosystem: Host-associated > Plants > Roots > Unclassified | place...
TATCCCTTCGTCTGTATTCAGGACCTCGCGCTAAGTACGGGCACAGCTGGTAGTGGAAGTGATCGGTTGGTGAAGTAACTAAAGAGAGCAAAGTTAGGAATAATTGTGACAACTATGATGTAAGAAGCATATGATGAACATGAAGGGTGGTACCGGTATCCCCTTCACTGCTGAGATAGCTTATTTGGGTAATCGTGATAGGAACAACTTCGTGCTTCAGAAGCGGTGTAGTGCTCAGAATAGTGCCAAACGAGTACCTGTCAGCATGGTCATGATGGAAACCTGGCTGGCTGCGTAGATTTGCTCCCAACTATGGTACAAGTACGAGTACTTCGCCTAATTTTAATTTATCTTGGTGGGTTGTCTATCGTTACCCTTCCTGTCCTTTCTATCCTATTAGTGCAACGCTAAAAGGTTCTGAAATTCGGGCACGAACGAAGGGATAGCTCGGCACACCTCCCTATTCCTCGGATTTCGGTCTAGTCAACTGCAGGCTATTAGACACTTAGCCTTTTACCGCACTCACCGCGTGCCCCCCCTCCTTGCCCCGTTCGTTGATTTTATGATATCATCCCTATTTCATTCCCCTTTTTTTCCGGTCCCCCCTCTCTTTGGTCTAATATTACTTGCGGCTCCGCTATCCCCGTAGAAAAGTAGTTGGTCCATTTTCCATAAACTTTCATACAGGTAGTTGTGTGCAGTATACGGGGGGGGGGGGGGGGGGTTGTTTCCTTGTTCTCCCAACCATCAAACCTAGCCACGATAGCCTTAGCCTTGTATCATACCTTTTCCTTCAAAATTTCTTTCTATAAACGCTTCTTTTTCCTCACTACTTGCTTCAAGAGATATGTCGCTTATTACTTCGATTTTTCTTCTCAAATTAGATGCTAGGTTACCATTTTCTTAGTATCACAGAATAGAAGTCCCCTCTTCCTCACGGCTTTCCTCCGGTGCGAGGATGGGAAACAATCTTTGTCAAAAGAAACAGCTTTTATGATTCCTGGGCGTATGTATCGTACTAGTGAAGGTCAGGATTGGGGTTTGCTTTCGTTCCTTTTCTCCTTTTCCCGCCGTGGCGCCATACCTCAAGTTACACCACATATCCCGCTATACACTGTGGCCGCCGCCTCCCCCCCGGCACCAGCGTGATTTAACTCCGAGAAACGCCACCTTCGGGGGCTCAATTAATGCGTAGCCTAGGCTTTCTGTCTTGCCAAATCACATAATACAAGTATGCACATACCATTGTGCTCAGCCTCCCCCTTCACAAATGCCGTAAAAAAACCCCGCTAGTTTTTGTCGTGTACTCCCTTGTCGGGGGACTAGCAGCGCATCAGGACCATTGCTCATGTTGGGAGATTCAATCATTTCTCTACCAGTAGATCGATAGATTGTATAATAGCCCCCGGGATTTAGTTCGATCACTTAAGGTGTTTCACATGAGTAATGATCACAACGGGTAAACGATCACCCTCACTCGAGACAAAAGTAGAAAGAAATCCCGATTCGAGCCAAGCTGGATTAATTATCTATATACTCAAGATCAAAAAGATATGCTAATAGAGCTCTGCAGTCAACTTTCCGAATATGATACCCCCAAAATGAGCCACCACTCCGTCAAAAATGCAAGCCCCGCATCCTGTGACTCGAAATCTGTATAATCATAACTCTACAACCAAGCCATTGAAAGGTTTCAGAACAAACTGTAAAAAGGATTTTCATATTACAGTACAGGGATGATAGCGTGTCAACATACCCGTACCTAGCAGAATTACTATTTTCTTAAACGAAAAATCGCTAATTACGATATCCATTTTTCCTTAGGTTAATGCCCCCATAAGGTGGAAGCCCCTCGAAAACGAGTAAGGGATTGTCTCGGATGGATGACAAATCTGAGAATCTAAACGCCTGCGGAGTCTTGCGCTGTTTAAGGTTACGGTTCTCGTCCTACAGTCGATTGAGGTCAGTATACTCAGGTATGTGACCACTTACTGTGCAACTGTTTACCGAGAGATGTTGAAATTAGTTGGTGCCGTTCAGCATGATTTAGCCATAATCTCTTTTGCTTCTTGAGAGTTTGGAAGTCCGGAAAGATGTCTCCGCTAATTAACTTGTAGGAGTATGGAGAGTTGAAGGGAAGCATGAAATCTGTGGAGATAAAAGTACAACAAGGGCCCGGTACGGTACAAAAGTTGCAGGGGAGCGGGAGTCTTTTTGAAGCATATCCTTTGTTAAGGAATTATATAGAATCTTTCTTTCTTTCGTCGCTATGAGGGCAAGCAACTTGAAGCAATTCGGAACATGGGTGGAAGAAAGCGGACATGAGCGATCGATGGAAGGATGAGGACGACTTCGTTATGTTTTTCCATATATTATGCTCCTACCTTTACCGTTAGTGTAACAAGCAAGGGAAGCTTCTACGAGCTACCCATCCGCATTAACATTCAAAGCCATATTTTCGTTCTGTCAAATGGGATATACACATGAGTGAGGGGTCCTTCTTTTCCTCTTCCAATAAGGTGGTTTATCTCCCGGATGCTCTAAATTCCCCTAAGCTTGTTTCTAGTTTACCAACCTCGGGAGTTGAGCGGCTTTGCATCCATAGGCAAGTAGGTGGCTGTCAGCGCGGCCTTTTAACCGGGTTTGAGATGATTTTGAGAAATTCGAAATCCAGTCACGTTCGGGCTGTTGGGAAAGCACAGCGCAAAGAGTACTGCACTTCCTAAGGCATGTTTATCATACTAGACAACTATCATACTTGTAGTATGATATCATACCATGCGGCACACAAATGTGGGTATTATCATACTAGCAATGGTCGGAATGTGAGTTTACTTTTTCTCCCCCATCCCTCTATCCTGGTATCATACCCCAACGTGCCGCTGCACGTTACCCTCGTCATCTCCTTAACCGATACTAGCGTGTATCTAAACTTTGGGTTATGCCATGTGCGCACTCGGGGGTCCAATTAATGCTCAATCAAGAATTTCTCTGTCGCCAAATGTCATAATACCTGTAACCGTCTGGTGCTCGGCTTCCTTAGTAGAACAAAACAAAACGTGGGAAGTACAATCATTTCTCTGCATCGATGGGCTATAACTCCCGGAATTTACATCGGTCGCTTGGTGTGTTTCACCTAGGAGCTAGTAATTGGTCACAGTGGGTAAACGGTGAGCATAGCTGGGAGGCTAAAAGAGAGAAAAGCATTCTGATTTGAGTTACACCTACAATCCTGACATGATACCCCAAATCAAGTGTACCTTAGTAGAACTCTCCCATCAGCTTTTAAAAAATCGATTCACCGCTTGGTCAAAAATGACAGTTTCGTGTTATGGCTCTAAATCTACAATCACAGCAGCACTACCTAACCGTCGAATCCGCTGAAAAAACCGTAAAAAGGGCTTCTCTATGAAAGAGATGATATACCCCGGTATCGGAATGCACCTATCTTGATTATAATTTTCTTAAACGCAAAACTGCTTCGTATGATGCCCATTTCCCATCCTGCTCATGGCTCAATAAGTTGGGGGTTTGTCTTTAACGGGTAATAGGTGAATGTCTACACCCCTGCAAGGTCTTGCGTTGTTTGGTATAGTCACTCTAGCCCTACTATTAACTAACATGAAGTCTGTCGGCACATTTAATCATTCATCGTGCTCTATGTGGTCCTTTTCTAGGCGACACAGATGAATGAGATGTCCTACTTTTCCTCCCCCCACTTTTTTTCCTTCAACTAGGTATGTACTGTACTTTGTCCTCTTTATAGTGCCGTCACTTTCGTTTTCATTTTCATTTTTTCCCCTTTACTTTAAACAGGTGCTCTTGTTTGACACACTATAGCCTCCTACTGTACTGTATTTTACTACGCGTGTTACTCTAGTAGGCTGTTAGCCTATAGCCACACAAAAAGCCCAAAGTTGCGTGGACCACCGCTTGAACCACAAACTGGCCTGAATGCGTGAAAAAATTTACTGCGACAAAGTAGAGCCTCTCCCTTTGGAAACGCCCGGGCAATCTTTTTCTCCCCCTTCTCCCCCATTTGCGTTCGTAGAACCCCGACCTCCCCCTTCTGGCAACCCTATCCAGAGCATAACCCTAACACATCACATCCTCCTATCGATAATCGTAGAATTAATGCTTTAATCTGTGTCGCATTACTATCATGGAATCCCTCCTCAATTCTATCTTTTCTATTCTCTTAATTGCTCAAAATATTTTTCCAAATTAGCTTAATTATTTTCATTGGAATGTCCTTGGATTTTCAGTTCGGTGGTGACTTGGTTCCGAGTCCACTAGCAACTCGGCTGAGTGTCATAGGGCCCAGAGTCAACAAGCAGCCGAGAAGAAACATCGTCGATTTTTTTACCGTATTTTTCGGCTCTGTTGAGTTGTCTCTAGGTCGTACCATATAGGAACTATGCTACACCGTTTGCTTTGGCCCCACCTTTTAAGCATCGCCATCTACGATCCAGCTTGTTCACTTGGCTCTCCAAGAGTATCTCTTCAATGCTTCCCCCCTATCCCATGCCCACAGAATGACGACCCAGGCTCGTTTGAGCTTCAACTTTCAACATGTCCGAGATCTGCCATCCCCTCCCGATTACCACCAGTAGCGGCTCCCTCCGTCGGATATGCCTCATTTTATTCGGGAGTGCATGCGAAAGGAGAGCCCGGCTAGGAAGTGGAATTACTGGGGTTGAGACTTCTTGGCTGCCATCATAACCATGAATTCTCTAAGTTACACTTAATTCATGGGGGGGATCGGTGGTGGCACCCTTGTGAAAGAAAAGTGTAGTAATGCCGTTGAGGGATTCACAGGGCTTTGGTGAGCCTCCTGCCTCAGGATCGTAGAGACGGTAGGTGCTTTATTGGATGAGGGCATTGGATCTTGATGAAATCGATGAGGGGGTAAATCTAGCATGTGCTGGGGCTGTTAGAAAGAGACATAGTGATGCTATAAAAATTCTATTATACAAACGATGGACAGTCAAACCATGACCGGTTTTGATCAACTAGAAAATAGTAGATGACTTCATGTTAGACGTGGACGCTTATCGGATGCTCACCCCATATCTACTTATGATATTCCCTTACCAAGGATCATACTGCAACCCTAACCCTATTATGAGGTTCCCCTTGTAGACGGATATCTGTAACCCGTCTGGGGGCCAAAGTGCAGTACTGCCATCCTGACGCCCGACGGTAAGCCTTACAAGCGAGGCAGGAGTGTTCACGGACGGTGGGGGACTACAGAGGACAGTGGGTGACATCCTGGAAGGCACGAGTGATGCCTCATGATGCTAGAATCGGTAGTTTAGATAAGTACAATTTCTAATTGTGCTACTAGTAGTGCAGCGGTGAAGTGTCTGGTTTGTCCATATTCTGTGGGAGCGGCGGCAAACAGGACATGGTGAGAAGCATTTTGGATAAGGTGGACTCTTGGATGATTATCTCAACTACTTGGACGCCTTTTATAGCCAAGTTTTCTATTGCTTTCCATATTACCTCGGGATTGTAATGTCGTTGGGTGCGCATATGCCTGGATTGGTGGTTGGTCCCATGTTTATATGAATAAAATTATTGAAAGATCTGCCTTAAATTTCAGAAAACTTCAATCTATCAATAATGTCAGAAGAAGGTACCTAGTCAAACCACATCGACTGGCGAAATCTGGAGTTTTGAAATCCAGGGTATTGAAAATGACATGTCTTTGGCCTTAACTATGCAAAGAATGGAGGAGAGTTTACGGGTGCAGATGGTCGTACAAGATGGCAGTGTGCCCGGTGTAGGTTTTTCCACACTCAATACTCGACTTTCAACTGATTTAATAGGTTTAATATGCGTATAGTGCTACTGCCACCTTTGTAGATACTGCTACCGGGAAATATGATAGAACACCTCCGTGGCATCCGTAAAATCGGTAAACATGGTCCTATTAAAATCCAACTCAGGAAAAGTCCAATGCAGATCGAGAAGGCATTTCGTAGTTGGATAAGATATCTGAAGGAACAAGGCTGAGAGAATCATATGTTATGGTTCGCGGGGTTTCCTCTTGTTTCCCTTTATCTTTGTTTCTTCAAGCTTTGATTTACTTTTACTCTTTCCCGGTTATCCAAGTCAACCAGCCTCTCCGAGCATTAAGGCAACCTCCCCAATAATGCACACCCTCGGTATTAGCTAAGCGATATATTCTGATAATATCATTTTAGTTCTTAAAACCAAGGCTATAGGACAGTAGCCCCCCACAGTCTTATGGCTGCCGCAGGTGGGCACCAAGGGATGGTGGGCTCGTTCTTGGAGCGGACTGGTACTCGTCCTGACAGGAACCATAAATATGGGAAAATGCCTCTCTCGCCAGCTGCTGAGTATAGGGGTGAGGGAGTGGTCGCCACTCCTTCAAAATGAACGGATGTCAGCCCCAATATGACGGAGAGATACAACCGCACTGCTGTCATGGGTCGTCAGGAATGGACATGGGGAGGTTGTAAGGATGCCCCTAGAACGGGTGGATATCTGATTCAACGCAAGAGATGTCAATTGTTTAACACCGTTGTTGCGGACCTCTCAGGGCAGGAGTGGGTGAGTTGTGATGGTGCTACTAGAGCCAGTAGATGTCAACCTGATATGGTAGATATATGTGGGCAAACGCTACTCTCTCTCGCGGGTGTGAGAGTACTGTGGAGTAGAGAGGTGGATTTATAGGGCTTAGTTCGTACCCGAATTTATACATGATAGGTTTTCGTTAGCATTCTATAGGGTTTGGTTAATACCCGAATTTGTGTATGGTAGTTTTTCGTTAGTATTCTATAGGGTTTGTATAGGTGACTGCCGTTGGGAGCATTCGTGGGGAAACAACTTTTCAGAGCGCGGCTTTCTCCACAGACTGCTTAAAAAAAACGACAGAAGCTACTAGGGAGACAACAACACCCTCCTGGACGAGAAAGGACGAACACCAACACGACGAGGATTAGTTTCTTTCTTACTCCCCTGTTTTATTCCCCTCTTTTGTGAACCTTTGCGAACCCCGACGAACTAGTGCCTATCCTATAGGTTCCTCAGTTAACCCTCGACTCAGAACAAAACACCAATTACTTTTTTGACCGCTTACAATTCCACTGTAAGCTTATCCCGCTGTTCGTTTCTAAGGGGTGATGTTCATCCTTTCTTTAGAGTCTGAGTTGATATGGGTTCTTTTAGTACGGTGAGGATGGTGCTAGATCGGGATGACCCTAATTCCAACAGGTGGGAAGGCTTAACACCCCTTTCGTGGGCTGCCAAGGGTGGGCATGAGGCAGTGGTTGAGTTGCTGCTGGCTCGAGATGATGTGGACACTAGAGCTCCTGATGAACTGGGCCAGACACCTCTCTTCATGGCGGCTCGCGCGGGACATGAAGGGGTCGTGAAGATGATGCTGGGACGAGGGGATGTCGACCCTAACACTGCTACTTGGTTTCGCCAAACACCACTCTGGGGTGCCGCCGAGGAGGGTCATGAAGGAGTAGTGAAAGTGTTATTTGAACGGAATGATATCGACCCCAATGCTGCGACGTATCGTGGCCAAACACCACTCCATATAGCAGCCTACAAAGGACATGAAGGAGTCGTGAAGGTGCTACTAGAGCGGAATGATACCAACCCAAATTCTTCCACTTACTATGGTAAAACACCACTCCTCGTGGCAGCCGAAAAGGGACATGAAGGAGTCGTGAAGGTGATACTCGGGCGAGCAGATGCCAACCCCAACACTGCGAATGAATACGGCCAAACGCCACTCTACCGGGCCGTCATGAAAGGGCACGAGGGAGTCCTGAAGGCGCTGTTGGAGCGGGCGGATGTTAATCCCAACACCGCAGACCTTGATGGCCGAACTCCGCTCTTCGAAGCAGCCTGCGATGGGAGTGAAGGAGCCGTGAAGATGCTACTGGGCCGAGCAGAGGTCAACCCCAACACTACAAACAGATATAACGAGACGCCACTCTTTATCGCGGCCAAGAAAGGACACAGGGCAGCCGTGCAGAGGTTGCTGGAACGAGCTGATGTCAACCCAAACACCGCAAACAGATTTAACGAAACGCCACTCTTCATAGCGGCCCACCAGGGGCGTGGGGGGGCAGTAAAGATGCTACTAAGACGGAGTGATGTTAATCCCAATACTGCGGATGATAATGGTAGAACACCGCTCTCCGTAGCAGCCTATTATGGGGCGGGGGGCGTGGTGCAGATGCTGCTTGGCAGGAAAGATGTCAACCCCAACCCTGCAGATAAAAATGGCCTAACACCTCTCCTCGGAGCTTCCTTTAGTGGGCATGAAGGAGTTGTGGAGAGGCTGCTAGCCCGAGAGGACATGGGCCCCAATGCTACGTACTATGGTGGCGTAACCCCGCTATCCGAAGCAGCCATGTTCGGAGAACGAGGAGTCGTGAAGATACTGTTGGAACAGGAGGGTGTCAATCCTAATACCGCGGACGATAAGGGCCGAACACCGCTCTTCAAAGCCGCCCGGGAGGGGCATGTGGAAATCGTGAAGATTCTGCTTGAGCAGAGCGGTGTCGACCCTAACATCGCAGATAAATGTGGCAAAACACCTCTCTCTGAAGCCGCCTGCAGGGGCCATGAAGGAGTTGTGAAGATGATGCTGGAGCGAGTGGATGTCAACTCCGATATGGCAGATCTCGCTGGAGAAACAGCGCTTTCGCGGGCTCAGAAGAATGGATGCCGTGCCATTGTGGAATTACTAGCCGAACGCAAAAATCCAATACCCCAGTCAGCTGGTGGCAAATCCACAGCGCACCTCTCTCCTGGGTCGTCCGATCCCGATCAGCGCCCCTCCAAAAGGATTCGCAGGTTTTAATTCTCAGCGCCAAAGCTCACAACGTCTTCCTATACCTCGAACCTTCATCTGGTCAGTCTTAAGCTAGCGGTCAGTTCGATCTTCAACACTCCTACCACGCGTCTTCCACCTCTTTATTCTATCAGTTGTCTTTGCAATAGCATCCCCATTTCCTTCACTATTTCTCTCCCCTCCTTCTAATTACTTTTTCCTTTACCCCAATTCTGACTCCCCATAGATGTATCTACCCGCTGGAAGAGCGGTCGAGACAGTTAAACGGGGGGCTTCAATTGTATACAGTACTCGGAGGTGGCTAGGGATGGGCAAGTGTGGATTGTTTCATTGGTTAGCCCAATCGCAAGGCATTACTAATATTTGAGTTGTATCGTACAGTACTTTCTTTCAATTTATCACCTCTCTTCCACGGCTTTTTTCTATCGAGTATTGCTTTCCCTTACTTCTGTCTTTGAGACTTATATCTTCTTGTATTTTTATCTTTTTTCCTGTCAAATTAGAGGCCCTTTTACCCTTTTTTTTAGCATCATTGGGTAGAAACCCCCAGCATTTCGGCAAGGTGGTGGGAAACGATCCAGGTTTGGAGAACCATTTTCTATAGTTTCTAAGTATATGTATCATACTAGCAGCAGCGGGTATCTGGATTCAATTCTCTTTTCTTGCCCCTCTATCACGGTACCGTAAGAACTGGAATAATTGAACCTGACTTTTTGACGTTGGAGTTGCCTATGCTGGTAAGGTCAACGATTTTTTGTTTTTTTTTGTCTTAAGTCCGGGGCTGAGGGGGTCAGTTTTCGCAGTGCTCTCGAGCCCCTATCCAAGAGAGGGAATTTCAGACGTCTTAGCGCGAGGTTCAACCATTCCAGTTCTTACGGTATCATACCCCAACCTCCCACTGTACATGCCGCCTTCGCCATCTCCTTATCCTGTGCTAGTGCGTGTCTAAACTTCGAGTAATGCCACGTGCGCGCTTGAGGGATCCAATTAATGCTCAATACAGACTTTCTGTATCGCCAAACGTCATAATACCAGCAATCGCATTGTGCTCAGTCTCCCCGGCAAAACTGTCAAACAAAGAACATGGGAAACCCAGTCATTTCCCTGGATCGATGAGTTACTTGCGGTTGAGTTAAGTTATGGTGCTGTACTCGAGTACAGTACAATAAATGCAACCTAGAATGGCAGCCGTATGAGGCGATAAATCCATGGTCTCATTGTGAATGTCTCGACACAGTAAATGCGGAAAAAACAAGTTCTTCCTTTCATTTTCCCTCTCCTTACTACTTCCAGTGCGACGAATGTTGATTTTATTGCTGACTTCTGCCTCGGTGTTCGCAAGTAAATGGGGTCTTTTTTTAGGTTTGGTTAATTATCCGGTCTCTCGTATGTGCCATAACTTGCTTTAAGCGCCAATAATCCCCGGAATTTACGCCCGGCACTTTAGGTTAAGGGTTTTCACCTACCGCTACCAGCACAGTACGGAACTGTACTAGTGCGCTCGCAGTAAGAAAGTTGCCGGACATTAGCAGACAAATTTTCTACCACAGGTTTAAAATGTCTCCCTTAATCTCCCACCACCGATTTGTTGATGAATCTGATGATAGGAGTAGCCTTGTTGATGCAGCTCAAATTAGAAAAACCCTTGTTCTGTAGCTTCATATCTCGTTCCATTATCCTTTCTGATAGGGATGTTCAGTCACTGTGTGTGACTGCAATGGGTGATAGGTCAAGTTGCTATAAGGTTATAATTCTGTTACAACAATAAGATAATCTGCAGATCGAACTCAGCAATTTTCCGGCAACTTTCTTGCCGGGGGTGCATTGTACACTACTACGAGTACACAGCACTAGTATGATATGATACTTGGGCAAGTATTAGGTCCTATGACAACGAGCTCAATCACCAATCATAATACTCAACTATTGCAAAACCACAACTCAAGTCGATGCCGTAGTCGAAACGAAAGGGGGAAGGAGACAAATATATAGGGCTTGGTATTAGTAGTAACTATATCATAGATGTGGTTGCGATTGTAATCGCTATTGTGGTTGACACAACGGTTGAATTTTGCGAGAGATCGTGGTTGCGCCCATGGCTCAGGGCTAACTTAGGGCACTTTTACCTACATGTATCATACCTGCGAATTTACGTCCATACAAATGGGCCTCGTTATACCCTGCAGTGGTGATAGTGCCGAATTTCCCTACACCGTGCTAAAGAGGCACTAGCAAGATTAGAGTATTTCTTGGATTGGTGGATTCAATCTCATAGTGGTGTAGAGCTATCACATGAATCGGAATGTTGGTTAGTAAATCTCAACCCCCCCCGTATGCGCAGTGTTCCCAACCGTCCGGGGGGCTGGCGGGGCCCTGCAGATGGACTGCCCAGAGCCCTGGACTGGACTGGACGGTTATTTATAGTCCGTCCAGGGCGGTCAAAGTACAGGACGGCCGCCTCTGAACCAGACGGCGGGCCCTACAGGGTCAGGCATGTGTGTTCAAGGTAGTGGGAGCGGCGGCGAGGGGCGGCAGTGGACTGTGTGAGACGACCGGGGGTTGTGGGGACTGTATGGGACGGCCCGCAATCGAGGTCGTTTAGTAAGTATACAGGGGCCAAAACATAGCAAAATCGCAGCTTTTCGGGCTATCATTATCTAACCACCATAGGTGGAAATAGCATAAAAAATATATTCTAAAAGCAATTTGTGATAATGGCACCCACACAAAAAAGCGTAAGATGTTTCCCTTTAATCCTTCTAGAGTAGTAAGGAGTGGAATGTCCCTTCCCACAAGGTACCTGACAAGACCTGGGTTTCCGTAGGGGAAAGAAACATTGCAACAAATCTTGCCCACTACTCTGTGCAAACGACAGAAAAAAACCTGAAATAAATATATACTATACTTCAGATATGCTATATTTTTTGAAAAAAAATCGGAAGCCAAGTTCCAAGATATCTGGGGAAATATAATGACTCAAAAACCCGCAATTTTGGGGTGTTTTGGCCCCTGTATACTTACTAAAAGACCTCGATTGTTGTAATATGCGATCGAAATATGTGAACGGAACACGGACCAAGAGGTGATAATAGAAAGTAGTGAAGATCTCTTATTGTGACAACGCTCGTTAATTCAATAATAAGAAAGACATAGCTCAGCTATATAATACAGCAATTGAGTCCAGCCATTACCACCGCGTTCCCATAATAAGGAAAAACAAAGACTATCAAAGAAGTATCCTGAGAGGAACAAAAGGAACAATGAAAGAACACACAATAGGCTTTCAGGTCAACCAGTAATGAGTATGAAAACATAAAGGGCTGAAAGAAACATTTGAGAAGAGAAAAAAACCATATTTGAGAGGAGCAGAAAACCATATATCATACCAACATCGATTGCTGGTGACAGAGCGAGTGATGTTTGATGATGTTAGAATGATTCGTTCGGAGGTGCATGATTTCAGTTTGGGTTAGTACCGGAGGCCCAAACTAGGACTATAGTCCCCTACAGTCCGTCTCGTCCTCACTTTTCCGGGGGTAGTCCGTCCTAGCGCTCCCAAAAAGACTGGCTATGAGCCGTAGTCCGTCCCCTCCTACCTCAAAGGCGGACCGACTGGTCGGCTGGGAACACTGCATATGTGAGATGATCTTCCGGTACTACTCCTGGACTTTTGCGAGGGCTTCTATTTCTACTACTTCATACCTTATACAGCTGTGGCTTCGGGACTTGTGGGTATCTTGGACGCCGGAGAAGACCTAGGGTATCCCTAGTTGACTAGGTCGGATGGCTCTCATTGTTTTATGACTGGGTAGGGATACTAACCACGGAAAAGTAGGCACAGTGAGATGACGCGCGGAGTAGATTTTCCAGTATATGGGGTTTTTGTTGAGGATATGTGTAGTGCACCAGAGGCATGGGGATTAGTGATAGCAGTCAGGATAGCTCTTCTGAGCCCGGCCTTCTCTCTAGTAAATAAAGGTTATTTCCAGGAACTTGGGCGTATGACAGATATAATGAATCCTTCCAGAATTACTGTTCAATGCCTGTGACCTATGCCTTTCAAGTACCCATCCACGACGGCATGACGAGTACGCGCTTTGGCCCTCTTCGGGGCTTCGGTACGTTATCAGATTCAAATGTCAATTATGCAATTCTTCTGCTTTTTCAACGGGTTTCTATTTGGATTTTGCACCTTGGGCTCGTTTCTGCTTCCCTTCAGAAAATTTTGCAATTTCAGTCTCCACCATTATCAGGACGAAACTAGGCCGATGATGAACGGAGGTGTTTGGTGGGCAAAAAAGGATCTCATCAGGGTTAGGGTTACAAATTACTGGCAACTGAACGATCCCTGTTCTTTTGCCCCCCAGGTTCATCGCGATGCAGGTGACGGCTCCATTCATCTTGCATATGTCGAGTTGGTTTTTCAACTAAATTAACCCATCAACTTACAAGCTCATTTTTAATTTATCCCCGGACTCCCCTGCTGGACCTCTACTCGTACCTCCCCCTCATGCCTGAAATTCGCGCACTCTTGCCCAAGTTAACGGGGATTATTAGTCAACTGCTAGATTCCTCTATCATAATGGAATACCAATAGCATAAATTTGTCTCTACGCCAACCACTAAATTGGCATCTAATGCCCACCCATTCCTCCTGAGATAATAGAAATGGGCTGTTCACCAAGAAGCAAAAGCCGGTGTCATGGTTTTAGATCACAGGTAGAGCATCTCTACCGGGACGACAAGCCAGGTGGTCAGACTCCTACTCGGTCGCTACCTCCCTCGCTTACAACACTCCCAAAGCGACCCTCACCAGCGCCCGCCATCCTTTGTCTCGAGCACCTCCTTCTAGATTACTAGGGTACCGTAAAAACTCTTGAAATCCGCCATCTCAGGCAGTCTCTGATCTTCGGATTCTGAGTCAAGACATCCGGAGGGGGAATAAATTTAGTATTTTCCCAACAGTAGAAGATCGGCTCACTGGTCAGCTTGGATCTCGCTAACCGGTATTCGTAATTCCATTAACTTATCGGGCTAAACCTATCCCGGGCTAACGCGCCGATCATGGCTGACGATCAGATGGCGGATTTCAAGAGTTTTTACGGTACGGTGCTATGGAGGCCAACGAGCACCTGCTTAAAGCTCTGTAGGCCCTAAGTTTTTTACTAGCTTATCAACCCTTGAAGGGAGTCGTCGTCTTGCAGAGATAGCTGTTATCAAGGAGATGGCTATTGGCCTTACCTTGGTTTCTCGGGTTGAAGATATCTTGAAGGATTAGAAACCCAGGCCTGTTCAGGCAGTTGGCGAAGCACAGCACGAACAGCGCTGGACTACACACAGTTTCTCTGTGGAGGTACAGCTCCCAAGTTTTGTATGTTCCACAAGGGGTAAGGGCAGCAAACCTCTCTTGAGGGACCTACAAAACTTAGCCGCTATACCTCCGTATTGGACAACCACTTAACTTCCGGGGAAAGCTACTTTCATCCGTTCCTCTTCTCTCGATTAGTCAGTATACCCGGAGGACCCCCTTTGGGTATATCTAAGCAAGGTTGTGGCGTGTGCAGGCGTCCCGATGTGCCGCATGAGTGCTACGGGTAGGATAGTGAAGTGATTGTAGATGCATAAAGCTAAAGGCACTCCAGAATTTGGTTGGCCTTAGGTGGCTGGATAATTAGCTGCTTGTGAAACACCAAAGGCTTATTCCAGTTCGAGTCTTAAAATCCACGGAAACCCCCCTCAGTTGCTTGGTGCACAGCGGATGCTGACTCGAGCAACATGCCCCCAAAATCGTCGCAAAACTTAAGAATCACCGACAATATCAACTCTTTCAATTACAATCATGTTATCAACGTCAACGCGGGGAGGTCTGACGAGGATGATCAGATCCGGGAGTGGCTATCGCCTCTAAAACCTCAACAGCGGCACCAAGACTTGCGAGCCGACCGGCTCGATGGCGTGGGGAATTGGCTGTTGGAAACCAGCGAGTTTCGCAAATGGAGTAGCGGAGGGGGTGAATCACTTGGAGAGGATGGATCCCTTGAGCGGGTGTTATTTTGTACTGGGGGTCCAGGTGTGGGAAAGACATACCTGAGGTATTAAAACCCCTCCGCCTGGAATGAAAGGAACGCGAATGTCACTGAATAGTAAAAAATCCTAGTTCCCTAGTGATTGACAGCCTATGTGACCAGGCCGAGGAAAAGGATCTGGCTGTCGCTTGGCTATATTGCGATTTCATTGCCCACGAAGAACAGTCGGTAGCGGCCATGCTAGGCGCCATCCTAAAGCAGCTTGTAAGCATTGGGGAGATCCCCGCGAATATGCGACAAACGTTTCGAAAGCGGTTTTCTCACCGAGGTCTACGATTGCCCGATATAATGGGAATGCTAAAGATGACTATCGCGTTGCTGCCCCCAGTGTATATATGCATAGATGCCTTGGACGAATCTGTTCCGAAAGATCGACAGGCGCTGCTTGAGTCACTGCGAAACATTGTTCGGGGTTCACCAAGCACGCGGATATTTTTTACCGGGAGATCTCATGTTCAGGAGGAAGTGAAGAAATACTTCACGGAGGCTATTATAATACCCGTCAGTCCGACTGAAGATGACATCAGGGCATATTTGAGCATGAGGTTAGATAAGGACACGGAGCTCTATGCAATGGACCATGATTTGTGGAGGGATATTATGAGAATAATCCCTGAAATGATTTCCGAAGTGTGAGTAGTAATATTAGGCTTTTGGCGATAGATGCAAGGGCAATTCACTGACACTAGTACCTAGATTCCTCCTAGTTTCACTAAATATCGACGCAATCCTGGGAGAGGTGACGATCTACAAGAGAAGAAGGAAGCTCGAGGAGATGACAAAAGGGAAGGGGCTGGGAGATGCGTACACGGCAACCCTCACACGGATAAGCTCACAGGGTGGAAGCAAGTCGAGGCTCGGAATGGAAGCCCTCATGTGGATATCACATTCCGAGCGGCCATTGAAGGCTCTTGAGTTATGTCGGGCGCTGGGGGTAGAGAGAGGAGATACGGACCAGAATTCTGGGAACATACCTGCAATAGAAACTGTGCTATGCTGTTCGCTTGGGCTTCTCACGATTGAGGCATCATCATCTATAGTCCGGCTTGTTCATTTCACTCTCCAAGAACATCTATCCAATGCCCCCTCCCTGTTCCACAGTCCCCACTCGATGATGGCGGAGATTTGTTTGACGTTCCTCAACTTTGAGTGCATCAATGACCTTTCAACCGCTCTTGAGTCGCCACCAATAGCAAGCCCCTTTGTCGGCTATGCCTCCTGTTATTGGGGAACACATGCACGAAAGGATCTCAGCCAAGGAACGAAATTACTGGCATTAAAACTTCTTGACGGCTATGACCAACATGTGTCCTCTAAGCTACTCTTAATTCACAAAGGGGATTGGCGATGGCACCGTTCTGAACAAGAAAATAGTATTGACCTTAAGGGGTTCTCAGGACTTCACGGTTCAGCCTACTTGGGCCTGGCTGAGATCACAGATGCTTTTATGGAGACGATGGAACCGGATCTTAATGCAACCGATGTCGAGGGAAATACGGCATTTGCCTCGGCGGCTAGAAAGGGACATGAGGATGTGGTAAAGATGCTACTGGCGCGACGGAGTGTTAACCCCGATACCGCAAACACAGATGGTCGAACACCCCTCTCATGGGCTGCCGCGTGTGGGCATGTGGGCGTGGTGGGGATGCTCTTGGAACGGGCGGAAGTGGTTTTTGACAGGAGGGACAAATATGGGCAAACACCGCTCTCGTTGGCTGCTGAGTATGGGCGTGAGGGAGTGGTCAATATTCTCGTGAAACGAACGGATATCAATCCTAACACGATTGACAGATATGGCCGGACTCCACTTTCGTGGGCCGTCTCGAATGGACATGAAAGAGTTGTGAAGATGCTCCTAGAACGGGTGGATATCGAACCCGACACGAGGGATTCAAACGGTCTGACCCCGCTTTTGCAGGCCGCCTGGAATGGACATCAAGGGGTGGTAATGATGTTGCTGGAACGAGTGGATGTCTGTCCTGACACAGCAGATATATGTGGTCAAACACCGCTCTCACTCGCAGCCGCCCGTGGGTGCGAAGGTGTCGTGAGAATGCTGTTAGAGCGAGGAGATGTTAGCCCCTGTGCAAGGGATAAGGACGGCTTAACGCCAATTTCATGGGCTGTTAAGGGCGGGCAAGAGGGAGTCGTTAGGGTGCTGTTGGGGCGGGACGATGTCAACCCAAGCGCTGCTGATGAACTGGGACAGACACCACTCTTCAGAGCCGCCTGGGAGGGACATGAAGGGGTTGTTAGGCTGCTACTGGAACGGGTGGACGTTAATCCCAACACTACGGACAATGATGGCGAAACACCACTCTTCCGGGCTGCCTGCGAGGGGCACGAAGGAGTCGTGAAGATGCTCCTAGAACGAAGGGATGTCAACCCCAACACTGCGAATAAATGTGGCCAAACACCACTCTTCGGAGCCGCCTGCGAGGGGCATGAGGGAATCGCTAGGGTGCTGTTAGAGCGGAATGATGTCAATCCCTGCACCGCGGATGAACATGGGCAAACACCACTTTTTAGAGCTGCTTGGAAGGGGCATGAGGGGGTCATGAAGATGCTGCTAGAACGAGCGGATATCAACCCTGACACATCGAATAAATATGGCCAAACGCCACTCTTCATAGCCGCCTGGGAGGGACATGAGGGAGTTGTTAAGATCCTACTAGAGCGGAGGGATGTCAACCCCAACACTGCGGATGAATATGGCCAAACTCCGCTCTTCATAGTCGCCTGGGAAGGACATGAAGGAGTCACAAAGAGGCTGCTGGAGCGAGTGGATGTCAATCCCAACTCTACGAATAAATGTGGCCAAACTCCGCTCTTCATAGCCGCCCGGGAGAGACATGAAAGAGTCGTAAAAATGCTGCTCGGCAAAGCGAATGTCAATCCCAATACTGCCGACGATGATGGCGAAACTCCACTCTTCAGAGCCGCCTGGGAGGGACATGACGGAGTCATCAAGATGCTACTTGAACAAGCGGATATCAACCCCAACACTACAAATAAATATGGCCAAACGCCACTCTTCATAGCCGCCTGGGAGGGACATGAACGAGTCGTTAAGATGTTGCTGGACCAAGTTGAAGTCAACCCCAATACTGTGGATGAACATGGCCAAACGCCGCTCTTCATAGCCGCCTGGAAAGGACGTGAGGAACTTGTGAAGGTGTTACTAAAACGAGTCGATGTCAGCCCTGACACTGCGAATAGGTATGGCCAAACACCGCTCTTCAGAGCCGCTTGGGAAGGACATGAAGGGGTCGTGAAACTACTGCTAGAGCGAGTGGATGACAGCTTCGATGCTGTAGACCCCTCTGGCGAAATAGCACCTTGGCGTGCTCCGAAGAATAGACATAAAACCATTGCGAAATTACTCTCCGAACGCAAAAATTTAGCCACCCTCTCCGATGGTGGTAAATTTCCAGCCACTTTCTCACCCGAGGAGTCTGATCTGGATCAGCGCCCCTCCAAAAGGACTCGAAGCTTCTAACGCTTAAGGCCAAAACCCAACCCACCACCCATTCCTCGGGTCCCGTCTGATCAACTTCAGGATGGCGGCCAGCCATCTCGGGATCGTGGAGATAACGAGCGCATTTATTAGAGGAGGGGGGATAAGAGCTTAGTTCAACCAATGTCGATGGAAACTCGGCATTTTCCAGGGCAGCTAGAAGTACTGTCCCTAAGGGACATGCTGCTATGCTCTTGTGTGGATATGCGGATATGCGGATGTGCAGATGTGCAGATATGCAGCTAAGTTATATGGCTATATAGTTAGGAGATGTGCGGCTGTAAGGCATTCAGTTTTAGGGTGTGTGGTAACGAGGCACCTGATAGTGGATTGTTCCTCTCACATCCTATCCCGCTAGGCATAGGATATTTGTTCTTGGTTTTGTTGATACATACCATTTCCATCGGGGATAAGGGAGTGAGTACAGGGCATAGGCTTTACCGATCATGGAGGATCATGAGATATCAGGGCGGTTCTAGATTGCTTGAGATATGATACTCGTACATACACGCATTGCAGCGCTCGGTATAGTACCTACCCTCAGTCACGTACGAGTACTTACGACCCCCGTGGATATCATAATAATAATAATATTATTATTAGAAAGGACACAAAGCATCATACAACAGTTACGTGTGTATGATATCATATTATTATACCCAAAAATTTCCAAACCTGTACCAAGCCCCTTGTATCTTCTCATCTCCATGGGTAAGGGTATAGTTATTTATACGGTATAAACTTGAGGCTTAGAAGTGTTCGTAGTTTTTTTTGATTATCGTACGAGCAGCTCACCCATCTGTGGGATTTGTATTTCCTATTACTAACAGGCCTCTAATATCCAGCCAAAGCACAAATAACAATGGTCTAGTATGCATCTATGGACCCGTTGGTGTGTACTCAATATTTCATATCTGAGAGTTCGAGACTAAATTTAATAATATTATTATAATGTTATTATTATAGACCCTCGAAATAATGATTATTGAATCAGAGTCCAACAGGCCGGAGATAGGGCCCTGGCCCTCTAGATACAATTCTGCGCTTTTATAACCCTTTATCCTTACAGAGGCACTATAGGATGCAATGGGCTTAGTATGATACGGGTTTGGGATGGTCAGCAACAGTGCTTGTGTAGGTGACTGTCGTTGGGAGAGTTGGTGGGAGAGAAAACTTTTTTGGAGGGTTTCCCCCCGCACTAAAAAAGAAATCACATCCTTCTATCATAGACGAGAAGGGAGGAACCCGAACGCGACGAGAATAGATCGCTCTTTCATTGTTTCTTTTGTCCTTCCTTGCGCAAGCCCTCACGAACAGCTACGAACCGCGGCCTATACGCTCCTACTGTGTACGTTCGACTAAAAAGCAAACTCGAATTACTCGCTATTCCTTTTAGAGGCCGACCACCTGCTCCTCCATCGGTTTCCGGGTGGATACTCGCTCTTCCAGTGCCGCGAAGATGGTTCTAGGGATGGCGGATGTTAGTCCCTACGCGGGGAACGGCTTAACGCCGCTTTCGTGGGCTGCAAAAGGTGGGCATGAAGCAGTCGTTAAGATGCTGCTAGAGCGAGGCGATGTCAACCCCAACACTGCTGATAAGGATGGCCGAACATCACTCTACATAGCCGCTTGCGAGGGACATGATGGGGTTGTGGAGATGCTGCTGGAGCGAGGGGATATCAACCCCAATATTGTCAATAGAAACGGCCAAACGGCACTCCTTAGAGCGATCATCGAAGGACACGAAGGAGTCGTAGAGATTCTGCTGGAGCGAGCGGACGTCAACCCAAATACTACCGATAACAACAACCAAGCACCACTCCGCGAAGCCCTCTGGATGGAACATGAAGGAGTCCTGCAGATGCTACTGGAACGAAGGGACCTCAATCCCAACATTATCAATGAATATGGAGAAACACTACTCTACATAGCCGCCTGCGAGGGATATGAAGAAGTGGTAGAGATGCTGTTGGAACGAGTGGACGTCAATCCCAATATTGCCAATGAATATGGCGAAACACCACTCTTCATAGCAGCCAAGTACGGACACGAAGGAGTCGTAAAGATGCTGCTAGAACGAGCAGACGTCAACCCCAACACGCCAGATCCCGCCGGCGAAACTCCGCTGTCTCAAGCTCTCAATCGCGGACACGAAGCCGTTGCGGAATTACTATCAGAACGTAGGGATGTCATTCACCCACTAGATGGGGATGAACATCCAACATTTTCCTCACCCGAGCCGTCCGATCCAGATCAGCGTGCCTCAAAGAGGATAAGAAGGTTTTGATGCTCAAGGCCAAGGCTTAGAAGACCCCCTATTCCTCGAACCTCCATCTAGCTAAACCCCAGATCAGCGGCTACTAGCCTTTAACACTCCTATCACGCAACCTCGACCTACCTGCCCCCATCCGTTGCTTTGTCTTACAATATTACCCACATTCGGCGCCGTCATCATACCCGAAAAGCTGGAGACGATTTTCCCAGACTCTAATCGCGTGCCCTGTCCTGGGAGAGTGGCTGTGGATGAGTTAGAGCATGCGGTTTCACCGGTTTACGCAGCCAGCAAATTTAACCACCAAAGCATGGCCATTGTATCCATCATAACTTTTTCCCTTCGCCCCTTTCTTTCTATAGACTCTTTTTCTTTACCGCCCGCTCTGGGACATCTTTACTCATATTTTTCCTGTCAAACCAAAGGCTTTCTTTTCTATTTTTTTTCATCATCACAGAACAGAAGCCCCCCCCTTCCTCGCGGCCGTTCAGTTAGAAGCCGAGAAACAATCCCGGTTGACAGAAACAGTATCTGTAATTCCTAAATCTATCATACCAGCAACGGTGGGAATCTGAGCTTACATACCTCCCTTTTTCTATCTTTTTATCATGATATCATGCCTGAAAGTACTACTACATACTGTACCTTATCCGCTACCCGCATAACTAAACTCTAAGCAATGCCATCCAGCAGGTTCAATTAATGCGCAATAAAAACCCTCTTCTTTTACAAGTCAAATTTTGTAATTTCAGTAGTGACATTGCACTCGGCCGCCCAAGCAATGGGAATAAAAATAAAAATACAAGAGACCCAATCTTTCTATGCACTCATAGATCCTAGTTCCAGGAACTTATGAAGATCAAGAGTAGGGGGTCATTTCCCTTTTTCTCTCAATGGCCCCATACTTTATCTTATTCGCATGATCTCCACTTTCTTCTTTATACTTTAACAAGGTCTATTGCCCAGATACTGTACTGCACTCCATATGCAGCCCAAAGCTACATATAAGAACTACATGTAACACAAACAACCATGCCATCTAAAGACCCGCCAAAAATCGCTAAATACTTTACCATAACAAAGTAAAACCTCTCCCTTCTGAAATGTCGAGCTAACTGCTTTCCTCCCATTAAGCATTCCCGGAACTTCCTCCGCCTATACCGTATTAACTGGGATAAGAGCACCATGTACAGTTCTATGTCCCTTGAGTTACCCCCTCCCCCTCCCCCCGGTAAAGTCTAGCTTTTTTTCACTTTATTTTGCCGTGTTTTTCCAACTCTTTCCAAGGTAAATTTAGGAAATTATTGATTACATATAACATAGTTCTCCTATTCAATCTAATACGGTAGCTGCGCCTACACCAAGGGGCGACCTTAAAGCGCCAAGATAGTACCTGCATTCGCAATAACATATCCCTTGGTGGGCGAGATAGTATAACGCTATGACCATGAGCATAGTTCTGACATGAACAATACGGTAGGAGAGGTGCCCCCGCCATTGCCGAAATGGGTCTACCCAGCAAGGTAATATCTGGCTTCTATGGCATACAACCCAGGGTGTCACCGGAAACGTTATTCCAGCTCAGGGCTTGATAGCGGTGGGTGTTGATGCTCTCATTCATACCGAGAACTCGGAAGTACCGTAGTTGTAGATGTGGCTAGTACCAAAGCGGGGGGGGAGCGCAGGTGCAAATCCGGATTTCCAGCGGCCCGGATTCTTGGTGTCACCAACTATCACTTTGATGCAATAATTATATAAAACTGTACCGTACAGTACCCGGAGCTCTAGAGTTCATTTCCGCCGCCGGCACCTATTCAAAAAATTTCTTTCAATAATCTCTATTTCTATATTCCATATTAACTTAATATGGAGTTCAAACCCATTAGATCCGGAATTGTTGGGCATGTGCTGATAGGATCATGGAGGCATATCTACGGAGGCCTATAACGACCAAATCGCCACCAAACCTAAAAGACAAAAAACATTACAACCGAAAAAAGTAAAAGCTATTTTGCATTAGCTGAAAATGAAAAAATGATTACCGACAACAAAATCAAAAACAAAAATATAAGCACAAAAAGAAGACACTTTAGTAGAAAATATTTCATAGTGGTGGTACATGATTCTGCTGATACATACTGTTTTTGTCTCAAGCTGAATGCTCCGCCTCTTAATCTGAGTCTTGTGAACTATAGACTGAGCCCAGTTCGCCCAACTGTTCATCAACATCCAAATTAATT
>Ga0307513_10003019_pt1 | contig 22955 bp, 18 predicted proteins | sample 15_EM_MG_FD_202174 | JGI IMG/M metagenome (GOLD analysis project Ga0307513, IMG submission 202174) | Populus trichocarpa ectomycorrhiza microbial communities from riparian zone in the Pacific Northwest, United States - 15_EM | ecosystem: Host-associated > Plants > Roots > Unclassified | place...
TCGTGAAGTACGCGCCGACCGTCGCGACGATCACCGCGGAGTAGAACGACAGCCGCGCGGCCAGGCTCCCCGGGCGCACCGGCAGCTCGATGCCCCGGACGTGCATCGACTGCCAGAGCTCGGCCGTCGCGGGCGCGTTGCACCAGTCGGTCAGCGGCAACGACAGCGCGAGCGGGCCCCCGGCCATCGTGAGCAGGAAGAACGCCGCCGGCTGCCAGTGCGTCGGATGCTCGAGCGCGATGACGATGCTGAACGCGCTGACCCAGCGCACGACCTGGAGCAGGACGACGCGTTGCGGAAAGCGCCGGAGCGCCATCGCGGCGCGGACGAGCGCGGCCTCGCTCTGGCCGGGATCCTCGAGGCGCCGGTAGATCACGCGCGCGATGACCGCGAGCACCCCGCTCGCGAGGAGGACGAACGGCACCTGGACGGCGATGGCGAGCCGCATCGCCGTCCACACCGGCAGGTTGCTGGTCTGCGCGTAGCCGGCGCTGAGCAGCACGCTGAACATGACGTCGATGATGAGGAACACCACCTGCGTCCGCGTCATGCAGCGTCCGGCACTGGGCGCGAGGGCGTCGGTCGGCGCTGGGGTGGGCGTGGGCGTGGTCATGCGGGGACGCGTCCTGCGTTCCGACTGGGTCGGCCGGGCCAGGGGAGCGTGCAGGGCCGGCGGCTGCGGATTTCGCAGCCCGGGCCGCGACTCCCGCAGGAGGCGTAGGTGGTTTCTTACGCCGTTTCAATGGTTTAGGAGTGGCACCCGAGCTGCACAACGACCTCTCGTACTCACAAGGAAATCGTCATGAACCTCAAAGCCATCATCGCCTCGCTTGTCCTCGGTTCTTCGTCGGTCGCCATGGCGGCGCCGAGCGTGACTGTCTCGGCGACCGTGCGCGGCGGTTTCGGCACCACGGTCGTGCGCGATCGCCACCAGAGCCCGCCGATCATGCGGCCGGTCGTCGTCGTGACGCCGCCCCACCAGAGCCCGCCGATCATGCGGCCGGGCTGGCGGCTGCCGCCGGTGTATCGCCCGGTGACCCTCGCGAGCAACCTCGCGTTCGCTGCCGACGGCCGCAAGTTCATCACGGTCGGCGCGCAGGCCGGCACGTTCGGCAAGCTCGAGCTCAGCGGCGCCGCCGGCCGCACGTACATCAAGCAGGTCTACGTGCAGTTCGACAACGGCCAGGAGCAGATCGTCCGCAACGTCGACCGCACGCTGAGCGGGAGCGAGTGCCTGACCCTCGACCTCGACGGCAACCGGCGCGCGATCAAGCGCATCGTGGTCTACGGCACCAACCTCGACAACGGCTTCCGCCACGAGGCGAACGCGTTCAACATCGTCGCGTCGTAACCAGAGAATCGTTTCAAGACGGCGAGCCGCGCGAGCGACTCGCCGTCTTGCGTTTCGGAAGCTCCGTCGATGAAGCGCGGCTCAGGTGCCGGTGAACGACGGATCGCGCTTCGCGAGCAGCGCCGCGATGCCCTCGCGGGCGTCGCTGGTGGCGAGCGACTCGGCCTGCGCGTAGGCCTCGAGCCGCGCGGCGTCGCGGATCTGGAGCTCGAGGCCGCGCTGGATCGCGCGCTTGGTGGCGCGCACGGCGAGCGGCGCGTTGCCGGCGATCGTGCGGGCCAGCGCCATGGCCTCGTCGAGGACGTCGGCCGCGGCGACCGCGCGGTTGAGGATGCCGAGCCGCTCGGCCTCGGCGCCGTCGACGAGCCGACCGGTCAGCAGCAGCTCGTTGGCGCGCGGCAGGCCGATCAGGCGGGGCAGCAGGTAGCTGATCGCCATGCCGGGCGCGAGGCCGAGCTTGACGAAGTTCGCGCCGTACTTGGCGTCGAGCGCGCCGATCCGCAGGTCGCAGATCAGCGCGAGGCCGAAGCCGCCGCCGACGGTGTGGCCGTTGAGCGCGCCGATCACCGGCACGGCAACCTCGAGCAGCGACAGGAACGGCTCGTACATCGCGTACGAGCGCTCGTTGCCGGCGCGCCGATCGCCGTCGCGCTGGATCACCGACTTGAAGTCGGCGCCCGACGAGAAGCACGCGCCGGTGCCGGTGACGACCACGCAGCGCACGTCGGCCTCGCGGGCCTGGCCGCTGGCGACCGCGAACGCGTCGAGCAGCTCCGGCGTCATGCTGTTGCGGTTGTCGGGGCGGTTCAGCGTGAGGACGCCGATGGCGTCGGAGACCGAGAACCGAACGGCAGGATCGGACATGGCGACGAGCCTACCGCGGGCCGTGCGGGCCACCTGCGGATCCGGCAGCTCCGGCTGCGGACGCCGCAGGTCTCGCAGGCGGATTCACACGCAGTTATCGATACTTGGACATGGCACACGCGCTGCACTACGTCTGCTCGTACCCAAGGAGATCGTCATGAACATCAAGGCCATCATCGCTTCCCTCGTGCTCGGTTCGTCGTCGGTCGCCCTCGCCGCCCCGAGCGTCGCTTTCAAGCCCACCGCCACTGACCGGCTCGGCGCCACCACGCAGCGCGATCATCGCACTGACGGTACGCGCGAGCGCGTGTATCGCCCGATCTACCGGCCGGCGCCCGCGCCGATCGTCATCAAGCCCGCGCCGGTCGCGGTGTACCGCCCCATCGCGCGGCCCGCGCCGCGCGGCTGGTTCACCGCCGGCTGGGGCGGCAGCTGGCATCGCCCAAGCTACCAGCCGGTCTACCAGCCGGTGACGCTCGCGAGCGACCTGTCGTTCTACGGCGAGGACCGCAAGTTCATCACCGTCGGCGCGCAGGCCGGTCTGTTCAGCAAGCTCGAGCTCAACGGCGCCGAGGGCCGCACGTTCATCAAGCAGGTCTACGTGCAGTTCGCCGACGGCCAGGAGCAGGTCATCCGTGACCTCGACCGCACGCTGAGCAACGGCGAGTGCCTGACCCTCGACCTCGACGGCAACCGGCGCGCGATCCGGCGCATCGTGGTCTACGGCAGCGCGATCAACAACGGCTGGCATCGCCAGCAGGGCGCGTTCAGCGTGACCGCCGCCTAGTTTTTTTCAGCTCATGTCCAGCCGGCGAGGTGCACGCGCGCCTCGCCGGCTTTTCATGCGCCGAGCTCGTCGAGGAAGGTCTGCGCGTCGGCGAACGCCGGATCCTCGCGCAGCGCCTTCTTGGCCCACAGCTCGGCCTTGGCGCGGTTGCCGCGCGCGTGCTCGATCTTGGCCTCCCAGAGCAGCGCCATCGGGCGTGTCACCGGCGACGGGTTGTCCATCAAGGTGATCGCGCGCAGCGGCTTGAGCGCCAGCTCGTAGTCGCCGATCTCGGTGGCGAGCTGGGCGAGCTCGGCGGCGACCTCGGCGTTCTTGCGGTCGACGTCGAACGCCTTCTTGAGCCAGCTGAGCTGGCCGTCCTTGTCGCCGAGCGCGGCCGAGACCTTGCCCATGCGCTGCTGCAGCACCGCGAGCTCCGGCGTGCGCTTCTTCTGCGCGCTGATCGCCGCCTCGAGCGTGCGGCCGGCGTCCTCGAGGTGGCCCGACTGGATCAGCACGTCGACGTTGAGCATCAGCGCGGCGTGATCGTCGGGCTGGAGCTCGAGCGCGCGCTGCGCCGGGACCTGCGCGTTGTTCGGATCCTCGAGGTGATAGAGGTAGAGCTCGGCGGCGCGCTTGTAGTTGGCGTAGCGCTGCGCCGGGTCGCTGCCGTGGTCGGCGTCGGCGACGAGCACGCCCGCGAGCAGGCGGTACTCGCCGGCCGCGTCGTAGACCTCGCGCAGCTTGTCGCGGACGATCGATGCCGCGGGCTGGTGCTGGTGGACCAGCTCGAGCACCGGCACCGCGTCGCCCGGGCGGCCGGCCTGGGTCGACGCCGACGCGGCGCGCAGCGCGGCCTCGATCTGCGCCTCGCCCTCGGTGACGTAGGCCAGCCGGGTCGCCGCGGCGGCGACGCCGTCCCAGTGCGAGATCGACTCGTCGAGCTCGCACAGCTGGTACAGCGGCTCGGCGTCGCGCGGGTCGCGCTCGATCCAGCCGACGAGGAACGCGCGGCCGCGCTCGAGCTCGCCGCTGGCGACCAGCAGCTGCGCGAGCTTGAGCGTCGCGGTGCGCTCGGTCGGCAGGTCGCCGTCGCGCTCGGCGCGCACCCGCAGCCGCTCGAGCCCGGCGACCAGGCTCTCGGCGCCGCGCTCCTTGTCGAGCTCGTAGGCCTCGGTCAGATCCGACACCGCCGACGAGTCGTCGCCGAGCTGCTGCCGGAAGTTGGCGCGCAGCATCAGCAGCGACGTGCGCCCGGTGCCCTGCACGGTGGCGAGCGCCTCGCCGATCGCGCGCTGCGCGGCGTCGAGCTCGCCGGCGGCGGCGAGCGCCGCGGCGTGATCGGTGACCAACTCGGGGACATGCGGCGCGCGCTGGCGCGCCTTGCGCAGGACCTCGGCCGCCTTGAGCGGCTGGCCGAGGAAGCCGGAGTACACCGTGGCGGCCTCGCGCAGCCGGTCGACCGCGGCGCTGTCGCTCGCGCGCTCGGCGTCGCGGGTCATCAGCTCGGCGAGATCGGGCCACTGCTCGCGATCTCGGTACCACTTCTCGAGCCGATCATGGATCGCGGTGTCGTCGGGCGCGCTCTTGTGCGCCAGCTCGAGCGTGCGCTGCACGCCGCGCAGATCGCCGGCGGCCTCCCACATCGTGGCGAGCCGGCCGGCGAGGTCGGGCGCGCGCTCGGGGCTCTCGACCGCGAGCAGGCGCTCCATCAGCACGGCGCCCTCGCGCGGCGCGTCGTTCTCGCCGAGCTGCGCGATCACGCGGCGCAGGATCTCGCGGTCGTCGGGCGCGACGATCAGCGCCGCGCGGTAGACCCGGCCCGCGTCGGGCGAGCCGCTCTTCTCGAGCGAGTCGCCGAGCCGCAGCGCGACGTCGACCGTGGAGTCGCGGTGGCCGCGGCGCTGGGCATCCTCGAACCGCGACCACAGGAACTCGGCGATCGCGTCGTCGTCGCCGAGCTGGCGCAGGGTCGACTCGTAGAGCTCGGCGGCCTCGAGGTTGTCGGCGTCGTCGGCCAGCGCGTCGCGCAGCACGTCGAGCGCGTCGTGGTGGCGCTTGAGGTTCTCGATCAGGAAGCGGACGTGCTCGAGGCGCAGCGCGTTGCGCTCGGCCGGGGTGATCAGCGCGGGCAGGGTCGACGAGATCACGCTGCCGAGCCGGTCGCCGTCGCCGAGCTCGCGGTAGATCGAGAGCAGCGGCTGCCAGACCGCGCGGTCGGCCGGGCTGCGCTCGCGCAGGAACTCGTAGACATCGGCGGCGAGATCGGTGCGCCGGTGCGCGAGGGCGCGGGTCGCGATCCGCATCGCCAGGCCATCCACCGGCGACGCGTCGCGGGGCGCGCCCGCGCCGGCGGTGGAGTCGCTCGCCGCCTGGTCGGCGATCGGCGCGATCTCGTAGGTCAGATCGCGCGCCTGCGTGAGGTCGCCGGCGGCGAGCCGGCGCTCGGCGAGCGCGAGCACGGCCCACGGCGCCGACGCCAGGCCTTCGGAGGTCTCGCGCGCGGCGGCGACCGCGCGGACCAGCAGCGCCTCGGCGCGCTGATCCTGGCCATGCTCGACGGCGAGGTCGACCGCCTCGCGGATCTGCGCCGGCGTGGCGCCGGGGTGCGCGGTGCGGCGCTCGAGGAAGTCGAGCAGCAGCTCGCCGTCGCCGCCGTTGCGCGCGACGCGCTCGTACATCGCCATGACCTTGTCGTCGCCGGGGTCCTGCGCCGCGGCCTGGCGCAGCAGCCGGCCGGCCTGGGCCCAGCGCGGCTCGGCGCCGAACGCGCGCTCGAGCAGATCGAAGCCCTGGCGGCGCCGGGTGTCGCTGCCGAGGAAGATCTCGGCGAGCCGGTACAGCGCGTCGACCTGCGCCGCGGTCGGCTCGGAGTCGGTGCCGGCGAGCTCGAACATCTTGTCGAGCGTGCGGGCCTGCTCGGCGACGTCGCCCAGCGCGGCGGCGACGCGGGCCTGGGCATAGAACGCCTCGGCCAGCCGCTCGCCGAGGATCTCGACGCGGCGGTACAGGTTCGCCGCGCCGCGCAGGTCGTCGGCGTCCTGCTCGAGCGCCTCGCCGGCGCGCATCAGGAGGTTGGCGATGAGCGGCGGATCGTCCTTGCGGCGCAGCCGGTCGACGACGGCCTCGATCGTGTCGACGAAGCGCTTGGTCTGCCCGGTGCGCTTGGCGAGCTCGCGCGCGCGCTCGTGGAGATCGGTGCGCGACGGCATCACGCCGATCGCGCGGATCAGCGCGTCGAGCGCCTCGTCGTGGCGGCCGAGCTGGCCGTCGAGCGCCTCGGCCATGTCGCTCAGCAAGCGGGCCTGGCTGTGGAGCTCGGGGTTGGTCGCGAGCCGGCGCTCGAGGACCTGGAGCAGCAGCTCGCCCTCGCCGTGCGTGATCAGCGAGCGCCGCAGCCGGCGGACCTCGGCGTCGGACTGGATCGCGGCTTCCATCGCCGACTCGAGCAGCTCCTTGGCCTGGGCGTCGCCGCGCGCATCGGCGTCGCCGCCCGCGGGCTCGCCGCGCGACGCCGCGAGCTTGTGGAGCTCGAACAGCACCTCGCTGGCGCCGACCGAGGTCTCGTCGTCGCCGGGCGGCTGGCGCCGGACCACGAGCAGCAGGGCGCGGTAGGTTCGCTCGGCCTTGTCGAGCTGGCCGGCCGAGCGCGCCATCTCGGCGAGCTCCTTCTGGATCGCCGCGTTGGACACGTCCATCTTGGACGCGGCCTCCATCTCGGTCATCGCCTCGTCGATCTTGCCCTCGGCCTGCGAGACCCGGGCGAGCTCGACGTGCAGCGCGGCGCGCTCGGGTGAGCGCCGGCGGCCGAAGTCGTTGATCAGCTCGGTCAGCGCGGCGCGCGCCTCGGCGAGCTTGCCGGCGACGCGCTGGCCGATCGCGAGCGCGGTGCGCAGGTCGCGGTCGGTCGGATCGAGCGCGAGCGCGGTCTCGAGCGCCGGGATCGCCTTGGCCGGCGAGCTCAGCTTGTGGAGGTAGATCGTCGAGGCCTCGCGCGCGAACTCGCGGGCGAGCTTGTCGTCCTTGACCAGCGGCAGGCTGCGCGTCAGGTGGCGCGCGAGCGGCTCCCACGACTCGGCCTTGCGGTACAGGTCGGCGAGCAGGGTGCGCAGCTCGAGCGCCGGCTCCTTGTCGTCGAGGTTGACCTCGATCGCGGCGATCGCGCGGTCGGGCTGGTTGGCCGACAGGTGGGCCTTGGCGAGCTGCGAGACGACGTGCAGGCGCTCGCCGTGCGGCACGGTGCCGAGCAGGCTCTCGAGCCACGGCACGGCCTGGCCGGGCTGGTGGCGCTCGAGGTTCAGCCGCGCGAGCGCGCGCAACGACTCGCTGGTCGGCGCGAGCGCGACGACGCGGCGGTGGCCGCTGATCGCGCGCTCGATCTCCTTGGTGTCGGCCTCGGCGACGTGGGCGTAGCGCGCCCACAGCTTGGCCGAGCGCGCGGTCTCGCTCGCGGTCTCGAGCCGCTGGGCCTGCTGCTCGAGCAGATCGGCGAGCGCCTTGTGCTGGCCCTTGCTGGCGAGCAGGTCGGCGACCGCGTCGATCGACGCCTCGTGGCCGGGGCGATCCTCGAGGTTGGCCTTGAGCGCGTCGAGCCGGCCGCCGCGCTCCTCGACGATGCCGACCAGGCGGGCGAGCTCGAGGCGCAGGGTCAGGCGCTTCTCGCCGTCGCTCTCGAGGCCGAGCTGGATCTGGCGCAGGGTGAGCAGCTCGGGGACGCGGTCCTCGAGGCCGAGCAGGTGGGCGAGCCGCTCGATGACCTCGAGGTCGCTGGGCGACTGCGCGAGCACGCTGCGGTACATGTCGATCGCCGCGGCGTTGTCGCCGAGCTCGACGGTGGCGAGCTGGGCAGCGCGCAGCCGCATGTCGCGCCGCGTGTTCTGATCGAACGGCAGCCGCGCGGCCTCGACCAGGGTGTCGACCGCGGCGCGGGCGCGCCCGCCGGTGCGGTACAGATCGACCAGCGCGTCGATCGCCCAGCGGGCGACCGCGTCGACCGAGCGCGCCGAGCGGATCGCCGCCGTGCCGCGCCACGCCGCGGTCGCGCGGCCGAGCACCGCCGACAGGATGGCCAGCGCTTGCTCGCGCTCGCCGAGCTTGGACGCGACGTCGGCGGCGCCGACCAGCGCGTCGAGATCGCGGCCGTCGGCGTCGGCCAGCCGGCGCAGGGCGTCGAGCAGCGCCGGGGTGATGCCGTGCTCGCGCTCGAGCGCGACGAGGTCGGTCAGCCAGGCCTGGCGCTCGCCGCCGAGCTCGAGCGCGCGGCGCAGCGCCTTGATCGCGGCCGGGCGATCGCCGCGGTGATCGCGGTGCAGGACGGCGAGGCGGTGCGTGAACAGCGCGCCGACGGCGCCGGGCAGCTTGTGCTTGTCGAGCGCGGCGGTCAGCGCGCCGGCCAGCGCGTCGTGAGCGTTCGCGGCGGTCGCCGCGACCTCGAGGATCGAGAGCAGCTCGTCGTCGAACGCCTCGCGCACGCCGCAGTAGCGGACGATCACGATGGCGGCCTCGTCCCAGCGCCCGAGCTGCGCGCCCAGGCCGGCGAACGAGTACACCGCGCGGCGGTTGCCGGGCTCGACCCCCGCGACCTGCGCGTAGGCGTCGGCGGCGCGCGCGCGGTCGTCGAGGTGCTCGGCGACGATGTCGGCGTACGCCATGCGCAGCCGGGCGGCCTCGCGGGCGTCGCCGCCGAGCGCGTCGATCGCGTGCGCGTAGGCGGTCGCCGCGGTCGCGTGGTCGCCGGTGGTCTTGGCGAGCGAGACGATCTGGTTCTCGATCAGCTGATCGCGCGGCGCGAGCGGGAACGCGCGCGCGAGATCGGCGAGCGCGCCGGCCGCGTCGTGCTTGTGCTCGAGGCGGAGCTGGGCGGCCTCGCGCAGCAGCGCGAGCCGGGTGCGATCTTCGCGGGCCTCGGCGAGCCGGGCCGGCAGCAGCTCGAGCACGCCGCCGAGGTCGCCGTTGATGCGGAACGACTGGGCGAGCGCGTCGGCGGCGGCGGCGCGGGTCGCGGCGACCTCGAGCAGCGCGGTCAGGCCGGCGCGCGCCTCCTTGCTGCCGGGCTCGATCGCGATCGCGTTGCGGTAGGCGGCGAGCGCGCGCACCGGCTGCTCGAGGTGGGTGCGCAGCGCGTCGCCCAGGCGGACCAGCCGCGCGATCGTGCGGTGGGTGGCGCGGCCCGAGGCGGCCTCGAGCAGGTCGGCCATCTCCTTCCAGCGCTCGGTCTCGGCGAGCAGATCGGCGAGCGCCGACACCGCCTCTTCGTCGTCCTTGTGATCGGCGGCGACGCGCTGCCACGCCGCGATCGCGGCGCCGAGATCCTTGCGCTGGTGGTGGTGGACCAGCGCGATGCGCACCAGGTCGGCGCGCTTCTGGTTCGGCGCGGCTCTCGAGCGCGGCGACCAGGTCGTCCCAGCGCTCCTGGCTCTCGAGGATGCCGATCCGCGCGTCGAGCCCGGACAGGTCGCTCGGGTCGCTGTCGATCCGGCGCTCCCACAGCGCGAGGGCGCGCTCGGTGTCGCCGAGCGACTCGGCGAGCTTGGCGGCCTCGCTGAGGATCGAGCTGCGCGCGACCTCGTTGGCCTCGAGGTGGGCCTGGCGCTCGAGCATGCCGAGCCGCTCGCGCGGCCGGCTGGTCTGGTCGTAGAGCGCGGCGAGCCGGCGCGCGACAGAGAGCTGCTCGGGCTCCGAGGCGCCGCTGGTGGCCGCGGCCTCGACCAGCAGCGAGATCGCGCCCTCGACGTCGGACAGGCGCTCGAGCCGGGTCCGCGCGGCCTCGCCGAGCAGGCCGACCTGGCGGGTCGCGTCGCGCGACGCGCGCGCGGCGGTGGCGACACCGTCGGCGTAGCGATCGTGGTGTCCGCCGCGCTCGGCGAGCTGGCGCAGCTTCTCCTCGGTCGCCGACGAGCCCGGGCTCATCGCGAGCAGCGCGGCGTAGTGATCCATCGCGGCGGGCAGATCGTCGAGCTCGGCGAGCCGCGCGCCGGCCTCCTCGTGCAGCGCCCCGCTCCCGGCGGGGTCGAGCGCGATGACCTTCTCGAGCACGCGGATCACCTCGCGCGACCGCGCGGCGCCGTCGTAGTGCGAGCGCAGCAGGTCGAGCGCGGCGTCGCGGACGGTCTTGCTGGCGGACGGCGCCTCGAGCACGCGCTCGAGCAGCTGGGTCGACTCGCGATCGTCGTCGGCCTCGGCGAGCAGCGGCTTGGCGGCGGCGAGAGCGCGCTGCGGATCGCCGAGGTTGTCGAGCCAGACCTGGGCGATGCGCAGCCGGCTGCGCTCGCGTTCTTTCTTGGTCTGGCTGTCGAGCCGGCTCTCCCACAGGTGGATCAGCTCGGCCCAGCGCTCGTGGCGCTCGAGCAGGCGCTCGAGGCTCTGGCTGACCTGTCCGTCCTCGGGCGTGAGCGGCAGCAGCTGCTGGTAGTAGCTGATCGCCTTGTCGGGCTTGTTGGCGACGTCCTTGGCGAGCTGCGCGGCCTCGCGCAACAGCCGGGTGCGGCGGGTCCGATCCCGGGTCGCCTCGACCGCGCGGTCGTAGATGCCGAACGCGTCGTCCCAGCGCTCGGCGTCGGTGTAGAGCAGCGACAGCCGGGCGAGCGCGGTGTCGGACGCCGGCGCCAGCGCGCTGACGCGGACCAGGATCTTCTCGAGGACCGCGGGCTCCTCGCCGAACCACCGGTAGCAGAACTCCCCGGCGCGCTCGCCGATCATCTCGGCGACCTGGGGCTCGAGGTCGCCGCCGAGCGTCGCATTGTAGAGCTCGATCACATCGTCGGGTCGCTCGAGATCATCGGCGAGAGTCTCGGCTTTTTCCCATGCGCTCACGGCGTGCGGCGAATGCTTGACGGCGGCGGCGGCTTCCTGGAACTGAGACAGATCGGCCATGGGCTCCCCGAGTGGTCGCGACGACGCCGCTGCGATCCCGCGCGGCGAAGAAAAATCCTATCACGTGGCTCCCGGCGAGGATCGCCGGGGGGCCTGGATCGCGAAGCGATCACGTACGCGCGTCGTGCGTGACGCTAGAACGCCTTGTGGACGCCCAGCGTGACCGAGAGCGGCGGCTGGTACGCGGTGGGAAGCTGGTAGCCGGCGCGCGGGGCCGCGGGCACGTTGCCGACGGTCTGCAGGCCCGCCAGGTCGGCCAGCGTGCCGCCCGCGATCGGCCGCACCGCGCCGTCGGTGTAGCGCTCGTCGAGGTTCGTCACCTCGCGGCGATCGAACAAGTTGAGCACTTCGAGCGTTGCGGTGTAGCCGTGCCACTGCGCGGCGACCCGCAGGTTGGCCTGCGAGATCATCGGGCCGCGTCCGGCCGAGCCGCGCGGCAGGACGTCGATCACGCCGTCGGGGCCGCTGGCGATCACGTTGCGCGGCCGGCCGCTGCCGACGGTGAGCCGGGTCGCGACCGCGACGCCGAGCGGGCCCACCGTCGCGCGGCGCTCGGCCTCGAAGAACGCCTGGCCGCCGGCGGCGCTGGGCAGCGGGCCGTCGAGGTTGACCGACGCGTCGATCGACGAGACGTCCCAGTCGGGGCTGTTCAGCTGGGTCGCGCCGAGCCGCGGATCGAACGGCCCGACCCACGTCCCGACGGTGCGGCCCCACAGCACGCCAGCGCGGATCTGCGTGCGGTCGCGCTGCGCCATCTCGAGCGCCGCGGCGACCAGCTCGGTCTCGCGCGTCGCACCGGCCTCGCCGTCACCGCCGGGGTTGCCGAAGCCGGCGGACGTGGTCTCGAGCCCGTCGCGCAGCCAGCGGGCCTGGCCCCACACCGTCGCGCGCAGCGCGCCGACCAGCGCGACCTCGGCGCCCGCGGTGATCTCGTCCTGGCGGGTCGGCGCGACGCCGGGCTCGATCGCGAACGGCGCGCCGACGTCCCGCGTGCGCACCGCGGCGCCGCCGACCTGCGCGTCATCGACCGTCGGGTCGCGGCCGATCACCGTGGCGCCGAGCCCCGCCGGCAGCATCGCGAAGCTGCGGCCGTAGCTCGCCCATAGCCGCGAGCGACCGTCGCCCAGCGGATCCCAGGTGACGCCGACGCGCGGCGCCAGCTCGTCGGAGAAGTGCAGCCGCGGGCCGACCCACATGAGCTCCCAGCGCAGCCCGGCGTCGATCGTCAGCCCGGGGCGCAGCGCGACGGTGTCCTCGAGGTACGCCGCGGCGTAGATCGTCCGGTAGCTCAGCTCGGAGCGCGCGACGACGTCGCACGGCTGGGCCGGATCGTCGCTGCACGCGCCGGCGTAGAACCGGCGGGTCACGACGTCGCCGGGGACGTCCGAGCGCTGCTCGGCGCCGCCGGTGAAGCGCGACGTCGTGGTGAGCCGGCTGTGCTCGACGGTGCCGCCGGCGCGCACCACATGGTCGCCGAGGCGCTGCGTGACGTCGGCGGTGATCGACGGGCGGTCGCCGACCGCGTCGGTCAAGCGGCCCGCGCCGCCGCTCGCGAACAGCCCGGTCAGCACCGGGCAGCGCGGGACCTGGAGCGGGGCCTGCGGGTCGTCGGCGCAGGCCGCGGCGAGCGCCGGATCGTCGACGAGCGTCGCCGGTATGTAGGCGGTGCGCAGCTGGGGCAGCCCGGCGGCGGCGTCGTCGTGCGCCGACTCGCGGCGCGCGCTGCGGTGCCAGGCGAGCTGCAGGCGCGCGCGGGTGTCGGTCCACGTCGCGCGCCACGTCGCGGCGAGATCGCCGACGAGCAACCGGCGGTCGATGCCCGCGGCCTGCGGCGTGGCGAGCGCGGCGAACACCGGGCTGCGCGAGGCGTTGCCGATCAGCGAGAGGTCGACGTGGTGCGCGCCCCGGTCGAGGCCGGCGCGCGCCAGGATCGGCACGTCGTAGTCGAGCGTCCGGATCTGCGAGCGCTCGATCGCGGTGAGCACGAGGTCGTCGGGCGTGCCATCGGGCAGGCCGTCGCCGTCGGCGTCGGTCAGGCGGACGGCGCGCCAGCGCTGCTCGGTCGAGGTCAGGCGCGGCGCGAGCCCGGCGACATACCAGGCGCGGCCGTCGAGCAGGTCACCGATCGGCCCGGTGGCGACCAGCGACGCGGTGGTCGACGGGCCGACGTTGGTGACGCCGCGCCGCACGGCATAGCCCGCGATCGGCGGCTCGCGCGCGTCGCGCGACCACGAGGCCGAGACGTCGGCGGCGAGCTCGTGCGTCGGCGTGCCGCGCCGCAGCCGGGCGTCGATCGTCCCGCCGGTGCTCGCGCGATCGCGCGCCGAGAAGCCGCCCGCGGTGACCCGCAGGCCGTCGAGAAAGGCGAGCGGCACGCGGGTCTCGGCGGCGCCGGTCGCGAGGCTGTCGGCGGGCGCGCCGTCGATCGTCCAGCGGTTCTCGAGCCCGGTGGCGCCGCCGAAGATCGGGCCGGCCTCGTCGGCGTGGGCGCCCAGCGCGAAGCCGGCGACCTGCTCGTGGGTGGCGTCGCCGACCGGCAGGCGCCGCAGGGCGTCGCCGGGCAGCCAGGTCGCGAGCGCGTAGGGCGTGGCGGCGTCGAGCGGATCGCTGGCGACCGCGCAGTTGAACGCCAGGCCGTCGTCGCAGCTCGGCAGCGTGCGCTGCGGCGCGCCCTTGCCGAGGCCGAACTGGTCGCGAATGTCGTCGGCGCGCGCGGCTCCTCGCGGCGCGGCACCGACGAGCAATCCGGCGATCATCGCCCAGCAAGCGCGCACGCCGAACGGTAACACGGCGTCGGCGATCTGCCCGGCGGTCGGGGCGATGGCGGCATCGGTCGCGCGGCGGGTCAGCTCGGGCGCGCCGGCGGCTCCCAGTAGAACACCGTGATCGCGATGCAGTGGAACGCGGCGTCGCTCGACTGCGTCACCACCATCTGGGTGACCTCGATCTGCGGGTGCGCTGCCAGCCACGCCGTGACCACGTCACCGAGGCGATCGCGGTCGGCGAACATCGTCGCCGAGAACACCTTGACGGCGTTGAACGTGCGCTCGGGGTGGATGGCTACCTTGTTTGGCGCGTTTGCCTGAAGTCGCATCGAGCCAATGTACCTGCGTTCGCAGGCCGCTGGATACTACTTCGAGCCTTCGCCGGCCTTGAGGATGAGCTCGACCGCGCGCAGCACGTCGTAGCGCGCCTCCTTGGGCCGGCCGGCGAGCACGTCGTTCAGGCTGCGCACCTCGACGCCGAGGTCCTCGTCGACGCCGAACAGCAGCGACGCGAGCCGGATCTCGAAGCCCTTGTGCGCGATCGCGACGAGGATCTCCCAGCTCGGCGACTTCTGGCCGCGCTCGATCTCGCTGAGGTACTTCTGCGAGATGCCGACCTTGTCGGCCACCACGTCCTGCGTCCAGTCGCGCTCCTCGCGGAGGCTCCGCATCCGTGCCCCGAGGCGAACCTGAACGGCGCGAGCCGCACCCTTGACCATCGGAGCGAGGGTAGGTGGGTACGGCAGTCCCTCGAAACACGCTGACGGCTCTGACAACGCCTAGTTATACCACCGGTCGGCAGTGGTCACTACCAAACATGGAAGCATCGGGCGGGTAAACGTGCCGGTGCTGCCTGCCGCCAGCTTGTCGATGGAGCCGCCCTAGTGCTCGTGATCGCAGCCGGGGCCGTGCTCGTGGTCATGCTCGTGCGCGGCGATCTCGGCCTTGACCTGCTCCATGTCGAGCTCCTTGACCTGCTGCAGCAAGGACTCGAGCTTGGCGGGCGACATCGCGCCGGCCTCGCGGAACAGCAGGATGCCGTCGCGGAACAGCGCGAGCGTCGGGATGCCGGTGACCTCGAAGGCGCCGGCCAGCTGCTGCTGCGCGTCCGTGTCGATCTTGCCGAACGTCACGTCGCCGTGAGTCTCCGAGGCCTTCTCGAACACCGGGGCGAACTGTTTACAAGGCCCGCACCAACCTGCCCAGAAATCGAGCAAGACGATGCCCGGTTTCTCGATGGTGCTGCGGAAGTTATCCTCGGTGATCTCAACGGTTGCCATGTCCAAACATGGCCTGCCTGCGAATCGGGAGCAAGCGCGTGCGCATGCGCTCGCAGGGCCACGAACGCGCGACCGACGCGACGGCCGCGTGGCACGAGCGTTGCTGTACCCACCGTCATGCACAGGCACGTCAGCCCCGTCGTGGTCGGCTACGACTTCAGTCATAGCGGTCGCACCGCCCTGCACCGCGCGGTGGCGCTCGCCGGGCGAGCGCCCTTCCATGTTCTCCACGTCGTATGCGTCGTGGATCCCAAGGAGCCCATCCCGAGCATCCCGTCCTACAACGGCGTCGATTACATGTACGCGGCACGCGTGCAGGAAGCCCTGGCTGCGGAGATGCAAGCGGAGCTCGACCAGGCGGACGTGCGCGGCAGCGTGCACTTCTTCGTGCACGCCCGGATCGGCAAGGCGGCCGAGGAGATCCTGCTGCTCGCGCGCGAGGTCGGCGCCGATCTGATCATCGTGGGCAGCAAGGGCCTGACGGGGCTCGAGCGCCTGATCCTGGGCTCGACCTCGGAGCACGTCGTGCGCGAGGCCGGCTGCACGGTCGAGGTCGCGCGACCCAAGCGCTACGCCGAGGTCGAGCTCATCCCGGTCGAGCCGGTCGACCCGAACACGCCGCACCACACGTACGTTCCGCCGCATCGCTACACGTACGAGGACCACCGCGTGAACCTGCGTCCCGCCGAGTGGCCGCTCTATTAAAACGTAACGATTCGCGGCTGTGAGGGACGGAATGGCGCGGGTCGGATCGCCGGTCTACAGTTCCGTGATGGACATACCGCGCACGCCGTCGTCGCCACGCCGCCAGGCTGCGATCGTGCTGATCGGCAGCGTGGCGATCACGCTGGCGATGTTTGCGATTCCGAGCCCGCAGCACACCTGGTTTCTGCTCGCGCCGTTCCGCTGGCTCCACATCTACGTCCACGAGTTCGGCCACGGCATCGCGGCGCTGCTCGCCGGGGGCCAGTTCTACAACTTCGAGATGTACACGTACTCCGGGGTGGCGCACATCAGCCACTCGAGCGACCTCGCCGCGGCGTTCGTGTGCGCGGGTGGCCTGTGCGGGCCGGCCGTGGTTGGCGGCGTGTTCCTCGCGATGGGGCGCAACGTGCGGATGGCGCGCCTCGCCCTCGGCGCGTTCGGCGTGTTCATGGCGGTGTCGCTGGTGCTGTGGACCCGGACGCCGTTCGGCTGGGGCTTTGGCGCCGTGGTGGCAGGGTTGGCCCTGCTCGTCGCGTTGCGCGCTCGGCCGGCGCTCGCGCAAATGGTGCTGGTTTTTCTCGGCGTGCAGCTCGCGCTGAGCGTGTACACCGGCGGTGGCTACCTGTTCACGCAGTACGCGACGATCCAGAACGGCGAGCGCCACGCGTCGGACACGCAGGCGATGGCCGACGCGATCGGCGGTACCTACTGGTTCTGGGGCGTCGTGTGCGCCGCGTTCTCGGCGCTGGTGCTGCTCGTCGGAGTGTGGCTCTACGTCCGGTCGGGCCGCGGCGGCCGCAAGGCCGCGCTGGTCTCGACGATCTAGCTGATTCCGGTCGCGCCCGTGTCGCGTGCACGTCCCAAGTGGCACGTGCACGAAATGCGTATGGGCGGCGGCGAGGGGAAGGCTACGAGGCCTTGTCGTCGTCGGCCGCTTCTTCGTCGTCCGCGGCGGCAACGGCGGGCGCCTCGTCGTCGTCGTCCTCTTCTTCTTCCGCGTCCTCCTCGTCGTCGGACGCGGCTTCCACCGCTACCTCTTCGATCACGTCGTCGTCGTCGTTGATCTCGACCTCGACCTCGCCGCCGGCGAGCGCGCCTTCTGCCGCGGGCGCGGCCCACGGCGCGCCGTCGGCGGCACCGTTGGCGTCGCCGTCCTCGTCGTTCGGCTCGGCGGTGGCGCCGTCATCGTCGTCATTGCCGTCGCCCTCGGGGCCGTGGCCGTCCTCGACGACCTCGTCCTCCGGATCCTCGTGCGGCGCGCGGATGTTCTCCTCGGGCGGCGCGGCGTCGAGATCCGTGTCCGTGTCGCGCGGCGGCGCCGGCTTGGCGGCCTTGGGCTTGGCTGGCTTGGCCTTGGCGGCCGGCTTCTTGGCGGCCGGCTTCTTGGCGGCCGGCTTCTTGGCGGCCGGCTTCTTCGCTGGCGCGGCTTTCTTCGCCGGCGCTTTCTTCGCGGGCGCGGCCTTCTTCGCTGGGGCCGCCTTCTTCTTCGCCGAGGCCTTCGCCTTGGCCTTGGCGGCTGGCTTCGCCGACTTCTTCGCCGGCGAGGCCTTCGCGGCCTTCGTCTTCGTCTTGGTCTTCGACTTCTTTGCTTTGGCCTTGGCCATGTGGCCTCCCTAGATGAAGTAATCGGGCAACAGCTGAGCGGTCGGGTCCATCGCGTATTCGCTGAGGTCGGTCTTGCCGGCGGCGGTCAGCACTTCGTCGTCGATGAAGAACTTGCCGGTGTGCTCGCGCGAGGGCATCGAGAAGATCGCGTGGGCGGCGTCGCCCATGATCGCCGGCTTGCGCGAGCCGCGCATCGCGGCCTCCCCGCCGAGCAGGTTCTGGATCGCCGCGGTGGCGATCGTCGTGCGCGGCCACAGCGCGTTGACCGCGATGCCGTCGCGGCGCAGCTCGCCGGCCATGCCGAGCACGCACATGCTCATGCCGAACTTCGCCATCGTGTAGGCCACGTGCGGCGCGAACCAGCGCTCCTCCATGTTGAGCGGCGGCGAGATGTTGAGGATGTGCGGGTTCTCCGCCTTCTTGAGATACGGGATCACCGCCTGCGAGCACGCGAACGTGCCGCGCGTGTTGATCTGGTGCATCAGATCGAAGCGCTTCATCGGCGTGTGCTCGGTGCCGGTCAGGCTGATCGCGCTGGCGTTGTTGACCAGGATGTCGATGCCGCCGAACGTCTCGGCGCAGGTCTTCACCGCGGCCGCGATCTGATCCTCGAACCGGATATCGCAGACCAGCGGCAGCCCCTTGCCCCCGGCGGCCGTGATCTCCTCCGCGGCGGTGAACACCGTGCCGACCAGCTTGGGGTTCGGCTCGGCGGTCTTCGCGGCGATCGCGACGTTGGCGCCATCGCGCGCGGCGCGCAGGCCGATCGCGAGGCCGATGCCACGACTCGCGCCGGTGATGAACAACGTCTTTCCGCGGAGCGACATGGATCTACGCTAGATCAGAACTGGTCGGGGTTCATCGCGTCGTGCAGGAGATCCGGATCTGCTGGTCGAATCTGTTTGGCGAGGAGCTGCGCCGACGCGATCCCCATGACCGCGCCGACGCCAAACGCCCAGAAGCTCCAGCCGATGGCGACGGCGCCGACGGCGCCGGGCTTGGTCGCGACGAACACGCAGCCCGACAGCAGGCCGATCATGAGGCCGAGCAGCGCGAACGTCGTCGGAGATACGGGCAAATCGGGCCGCTTGCCGGCGGCGGCGAGCGCGGCGGCGACGACCAGGCCGGTCGCCGCGATCATCAGCGCGATGAAGCTGAGCACGCCGGCGACCGGAAACGCGAGCGAGACCCGCTGCTCTTCGAACGGAGAATCAGCTGCGATATTAGCTACTTGAAAGTTCGAGATCGACTCGCACGTGGTGCCGCACTGCTCGAACGTCAGCGGCGAGTAGCCGAAGTCGCCGAAGTGTCGGTTGGCGAGCCAGCGGTGCGAGAAGCACGCGGCGACGAGGCAGCCGGCGGCCACCAGCGCGAGCACGACGCCCACGGCGCGCGGTGGCTCGCGCGTGAGCGCCGCGGTGTCGTCGGAGTCATCGGGGGCAGGGGGACCGCTCACAGCGTGCCTCGCGGCAGCTGGGGCATGACTTTGCCCATCTCCACGTACTCGTGGTGCGCGCCGGTCCACAGATCCTCGGCGGTCAGATCGCGGCCGGCGCGGGCGGCGATCACGGCCGCGCGGACGACGGCGTTCTTGATGTAACCCCCTGTCATATCAAAGCGTTCAGCCAGGGCGTGGAAGTCGATGCCGCCGCCGTGCAGGCCGGCCTGCGGCGGCAGCAGCTGCTGCCAGAGCTGCGCGCGCTCGTCGATCTCGGGCGCGGGGAACCGGATCCGGAAGTTGAGGCGGCGCTGCAGCGCGGGGTCGATCGCGCTCTCGGCGTTGGTCGTCAGGACCGAGACGCCGTCGAAGCTCTCCATGCGCTGCAGGATGTAGTTGACCTCGAGGTTGGCGAACCGATCCTGCGCGGTCTTGAGCTCGGTGCGCTTGCCGAACAGCGAATCGGCCTCGTCGAACAGCAGCATCGCGTGGGCGTCCTGCGCCTCGTCGAAGATCTTGCCGAGGTTCTTCTCGGTCTCGCCGACGTACTTCGAGACCACGGCGCTCAGATCGATGCGGACCAGCTCGAGGCCGAGCTCGGAGGCGACCACGCTGGCGGCCATCGTCTTGCCGGTGCCCGGCTCGCCGGAGAACAGGCCGGCCACGCCGCGCGAGATGCCGAGGTGGCGCTGGTAGCCCCAGCGCTCGAGGATCTGGGCGCGCTCGCGCACCATCGCGATCATGTCGCGCAGCGTGTCGATGACCTCGTCGGGCAGGACCATCTCGCTGAACCGCGCCTTGCGGTGGACGACGGTGCCGTAGGTGCCGAGGCGGAGCGACAGGCGGCGGCCGACCGAGGCCTCGAGCGCGTCGCGGTCGACCTGCGCGCCGGCGGCGGCGGCGTAGCGCGCGGCCTCGACGACGACGTCGGCGATCGCGCCCGGCCCGATGACGTAGCGCGCGGCGAGCTCGCTCGCGTCGTCGGCCATGCCGTGGGCCGCGAGCGCGGCGCGCCAGGCGTGCTCGCGATCGGCGAGCTCGGTGCGCGGCAGCGCGACGCCGAGCTGAGGCCGGCGCAGCTCGAGGTGGCCGCCGCGGCCCGACGACGTGGCGATCACGAGGCCGGGCGTGTGGCTGATCGCGTCCATGTGCTCGGGGGCGACCTCGCCGCGCTCGTCGTAGAGCGCGTCGGCGTCGAGCAGCAGCGGGATCGCGCCGCGCAGCCGGGCGGCGGCGAGCGCCTGGCCGAGCAGCGGCGCGCGCGTCCGGCTCTCGAGCGCGACCAGCGCCGGGATCGGGATGACGATCAGCGGGCGGCCGAGCGCGCGGGCGAGGCGATGCGCGGCGGCGCGCCGGCCCGAGCCGCGCGGGCCGCGGATCACGACGGCGAGCGGCGCGGCGGAGCCCAGGCGCGGCACCAGGGCATCGAGCGCGGCGAGCGCGCCGGGTGGCAGCACGACGCCGAGCGCGCGGTCCGGCGCGACCAGCTCGAGCAGCGCGGCGAGCGGCGGCTGCAGCGCGTCGTCGCCGAGCAGCCAGGCCAGGGCGGGGCCGGGGACGTCGAGCGTGGCGGCCAGGCCGTCGCCTTCGACGGTGACCGCGCGGCCCCGGCGCAGCGCGCCGCCGGGGGCGATCGCGCGGACCAGGGCGGCGACGTCGGCGCCGAGGACGTCGGCGCAGGTCTCGAGGTAGAGCGCGGGCGCCCGGCGCGCCGCGAGCGCGTGGCACAGCTCGCGCGTATCGAGATCGAGCGCGTACGCGGCGGCGACCAGCACGACGCCGCTGCCGGCCTCGTCGATGCCGAGCCGCTCGGTCAGCAGCGCCAGCCGGCCGGCGCTCGGTGCGGTCGCCGCGCCGTCGCCCGGCGTCGTGGACGCGGCGGGCGTCGAGCGCTCGGCGGCCAGCTCGCGGGCGAGCTCGCCCGCGGCCTTGCGATGCGAGCCCTGTGGGCGCAGCGTGCCGCCGGCGATGCGGCCCAGCGCCGCCTCGTCACGCAGGTAGATCTGCGACGCGATGCGCGGGTCGGCGAACCCGGCGCCGGCGTTGAGCCGCCGCAGCAGCGCCGCCTCGGCGTGGCGCCGCACGGTGGTGATCGCCGCGGCGAGCGCGCTATCCAAACGGCCTCCGCCACCACGGGATCTGCGCCTGCGCGGCGAGCTCCGCGGGGTCGCCCAGGGTGCTCGGCGCCGCGGGTGCCTCGGGCAGGTCGGCGCCGACCAGCGTCGTCGCGGGGCGCGGCGCGTCCGGATCGCTGGGCTTGGGCTTGTCGCTCGGATCGGTCTCGCCTTGCTCGAGGCTCGGCTTGAGCTGGCCTTCGATCAGCTCGTCCTGCGCGTCCTCGAGGTTGGTCAGCGTGTGGCGCAGCTCGCCGACCCGCGAGGTCAGCTCGGCGAACTGCGCGTGCAGCGCCCGCGCGCTCTTGTCGTCGGCGTGGAGCAGGTTGGGCTGCAGCACGGCGAGCGCCTGCTCGAGCAGATCGCGCCGGTCGCAGGCGAACACGAACTTGCCGATCGTGCTGCGCCCCGACACCGCGATCTGCAGCGCGTCGAGCGCGTGGGCCTCGTGGGCCGGCAGCTGGAGGTCGGCGACCGCGACCTCCTCGTCGGCGAGCACCATGCGGATCGCGCCGAGCAGCTTGCCGCGCAGCTGCACCGACGCCTCGCTGACGGCCTCGGTGACCGCCTCGGGCAGCTGGTCCTCGCCGTGCGCCAGGACGTCCTCGCGCTGCTGCGATTCGGCGCGGGCCGCCCCGAAATCCTCGACGAGCTTGTCCTCGAGCTGCACCGCCGCCGATCATACAGCGCCGCGCGCGCGATGGCACAGCGCCGAAGCGCCCGTCGTTCCCCGGGGCCGCCCGCCGGGGCCGGCTACGGGAGCAGGACGTCGACGCCGACGGTCAGCGCGCCGCTGGTGAACGCCCCCGCGTCGGTGTCGAGCGGGAGGATCAGCGCGGCGTAGGGCTGGAGCCGCCCGGCGCGCAGCCGGCCGGCGAGGGCGAGGCTGTTCTCGCCACGGCTCTCGGAGGTGTGGAGCAGGTTGGTGAGCTCGGCCGAGGCCAGCGCCGGCCCGAGCACGTAGCCGACGCCGCCTGCGACGCGGAGCTGCGGCCGTCCGCGTCCCGGCCCGGTGATCCTGCCATCGAACCCGACGTCGAGTCGCGCGAACAGCCGCTCGCCGCGATACAGCAGCGCGCCGCCGAGCCGCGCCGTCACCGCTTCGTCGGTCGCGAGCACGCGGTCGGCGATCCGGCTGCCGAACACGACCTCGAGCGGCTGGACGTCGGAGTCGCCGGCCTGCGCCGACGGCAGGGTCGCGCCGACGTGGACCGTCACGCGCAGGGTCGCGCCGACCGGCCGGGTGTAGACGCCGCCGAGCTCGACGTCGCCCAGCTGCTCGTCCGAGCTGCCATTGTCCTGGCTGATGAGGCCGTACGACACCGTCTCGTAGAAGCCCAGGCCGGTCGCCGCGTGGATCAGCTGGCCGTGGCCCTCGAAGCGCACGCCGTACCGCGCGTTGCCATCGCCCTGGTCGTCCATCGTGACGTAGGACAGCTCGACGCCTGCGCGCGAGGTCTCGTCGCTGCGGTCGAGGGTGACGAACGTGCGGTCGTCGGCGCGCGCGACGCCGCCGAGCATCACGACAATCGCCGCCAGCCTCGCGAGCATGGTCAACGCTACTCCTCGATCTTCTCCCACCACTGACACCACCAGTTGCCACCCACGAGGATGCGCAGCTTGGGATGCCAGCAGTACGACAGCCCCTCGTCGGGGTTCAGGTAGAACAGGCAGTTGTCGCAGCGCTCGTCGCCGTACGGCTTGGCCTTGAGCACGGCGTCCTCGGCGAGGTGCTTGAGCTGGAGCGCCAGCTTCTCGTCGAGCTCTTTGGGCTCGGGCTTGGGAATTCCATCGTCAGCCATCGCCGGCTCAGTCTATCCCAGCTGGTGCGTGCCGCGCAGGCGCGCGACGCGTGGAAACTAGCTCCGGCGGAGGCGCCCGGCGAACCACGCGACGGTCTCGGCCATGCCGTCCTCGACGAGGTGCGACGGCACGTAGCCCAGCGCGGCGCTGATCTTGTCGATCGCGGCTTGCGAGTGCGCGACATCGCCCGATCGCGGCGCCTCGAACACCGGCTCGGCGCTCGCGACCTCGGGGAACGTCTTGGCCAGGTTGTCGCGGATCATCGCGAACAGCTCGCGCAGATCCGTCCGGCCGTTGCAGCCGCAGTTGTAGACCGTGCCGGTGACCGCCGGGTCGGGCGCGGTCGCCGCGAGCAGGTTGGCCTGCACGATGTTGTCGACGTAGCAGAAATC
>Ga0307513_10003020_pt1 | contig 22935 bp, 18 predicted proteins | sample 15_EM_MG_FD_202174 | JGI IMG/M metagenome (GOLD analysis project Ga0307513, IMG submission 202174) | Populus trichocarpa ectomycorrhiza microbial communities from riparian zone in the Pacific Northwest, United States - 15_EM | ecosystem: Host-associated > Plants > Roots > Unclassified | place...
AAATGATCGAAGGCTAGGAACGCGCTTTTTCGAACCGGGGGGTTATAAGATAGAACCCCTTCTAACAAATCGGTAAACCATGATATTTGAAGGCAGTTGGAAGCAAAGAAACAAATGAAATGCTAGGAAAAGAGGGCAAAATGTAGCAGAAAAAGCAAATAGACCAGAACTGGCACTCCACTTCCCCCCCCCGGCTTCTGAGCAATAAATACTCGCATATCTGGGTTAAAGGTAGAAATTCCCATCAGGGTCCCTGCTATTTTTGCTTACTAAGACATTAAAGAACCCCCCCTTCAATCCCCATTTTCAGAAGCCCCGATTCAACCCCCCCCCTTCTAACCCCCCGGGTTCGATCATCAAAGGCCTTCTTTGCAACACTGCTCCAGCATGCTTCTCCAGCCACTAACCGTACCAAGGTTGCGGCCCCAACTCTCGATTGCTCGCTTGCTCGCAACCTTGGGCACGTCCCCTGCCGCACAGCTCAACGTCAGATTCGGCTCAGCGTCACTTTCACCCTCAAGGCTCCTATTAGATAAACAAATATGACCGAATTAATCTAAACCAAAGTCCGACCACACGAAAATAAAAGTTGTAAAAGAGAGGAAAAACAATAGAAGAGGTTTATTCGCAAAGATTTAAAATAAGATGTGAGAAAGCCAAAAGAACATTTAAAGCTTGACAGAATGCTTGGTAATGGTTGTAATTCTTAAATTCACATAAAAATAAAATCTGACGTTGAGCCGAATCTGACGCTGAGCTGAAAGGCACGTCGTGGACCTGCTGTGAAAATTCATAAAACTAGGCTATGTTCGGTAGAGAGTATTGGTGTCCTTATTGTTTTTATGTCGCCGGAGGTGTCATATATATACACAAACTCGACTCTACAGAAAAACTCTTTATCCAGAACATATCCCATAGTCCCTGCCATCTTCATTCCATCTCCCCATCCACACAACATCTTCGAACTTTCCCGAAACTCCTCTTGACATTTACTTTTACCGGTTTCGTCGTCCTCCTACACTGTTTCCCTCAGCTTCCTTGATCCGTCACAGTCTCGACGCCGTCTTCTGTTTCCTAACCATCATAGCGTGACATTCTTGTGTTCCAGCTTCTAGCAAATCTTAATCTCAAACCTCCAATCGTTTCTAGTGCCAATTCCTAAAACATCCCAAACATTTCTACTTCGTCTAACTCCTCAACTAAATGTACCAACACTCTTTCTGATATCATACTACTCAAGGAACACTGAAGTGTGGACATCAGGATCGTTCTACGGAGGTGCAGGGCCTAAGTTTTCATGTTCCACAAGCGAGGTTTGCTACCCTTACCCCCTGTGGAACATGCAAACTTAGGAGCTGTACCTCCATAGGGCAAGAACGGATGTACAGTGCCTATGCGGAGACATAGGGCTATCACATGTACATGTACTAGCAGAGTTCTCACTATTGTGCGTGGACAAAATTAACCGATCGTGGTGGGCGTGGCAACCCATCGCTTCCGAGCCCCCACAAAAGCCATTGCCACTGAACAGGCACCTCATAATACGATACCTTCTCTTTTATATTAAGGTTGATGGATGGTACACGTGTATAACTAATCGTGCCAAGGTTGCGGTGTGCGGCCGCAACCATGTTGGCTGGCTCAGTGTTGCAAAGAAGGCTTTTTATAATCGAACCCGGGGGGTTAGAAAGGGAGGGGTTTGAATCGGGGCTTCTGAAAATAGGGATTGAAGGGGGGGTTCTTTAATTTCTTGGTAAGCAAAAATAGAAGGAACTCTGATGCGAATTTCTACCTTTAGCCCACTATGTGATTACGGGGAGGTGGAGTGCCAGCGCTAGCTTATTTGCCTTTTCGGCTACATTTTGTCCCCTTTTCTTATCATTTGTTTCCCTGCTTCCAACTGCCTTCAAATATCATTGCTTACCGATTTGTTAGAAGGGTTCCATCTTAGAACCCCCCCGGTTCGAAAAAGCGAGTCCCTCGCCTTCGATCAATTTTTTGATCGAACCCCCCTTCATTGCAATATTGCGCTGGCTCACATCCGGGGTTGGGGACGCACGGTGCAACCTGGCACGATTAAGGTAAACCCGTAGCTAGCAACCTCCATAGAGAATACACATCAGAACCTCTCCTCTCCGTCAAAGCCTAGATTGGCACGGTCCTTTTAGTTATTAATAAATGATTATTGAATCCTCCCGTCAACACACGAGCATACTATTGATAGCACAGCACCTCCTCCACCAAAAGACTAGATGCATAAGATCTGCAGATAAGTACTTTTCGAAGAAGGGGGTGAATTTCAGAGGCAGGGAAATATATGATGAAGTTTCTAATAAATAGAAAAGATATATGATGAAGAAGTGGAACAGTCGCAATCACAGTCATAGAACAGTCACTCGGTACTAAAAAGTAGTTTAAAATTAAACATATTCTTGTATAAATAAAATTATTATAAGAACAGAATTAAGAATTTAATATTATAAAATATTAAAAAAAATAAAAGTTAAAAAATTCCGCTATTATCTTCAATGCAGGTTTCAGCCATCGTCGAGTGAGCATACCAAAAAGCTCGGGGTGAGCACGAAGGTACTCTTGAAGGGTGAAATGGATTAACCGGACTGGGGAAGCCTCTTTGTCTACGACAACAAGTCCTTGACAACGGGATAGCAATGTCCCTATTAAAGGAACATTACTTCTATCAAGATCTAGTGATCCCATTTCGGCTCCTAGTGCGTGACATAATTCGCTGACCTTTAGGGGCCGCTCCTCGTGAGAGGCCCACATCAAAGCGGCAATGCCGAGCCTCGCTTTCTCCCTACCCTGTTCCTTTATCTGACCCAACGTTGCACCATAAGCTTCATCCAATCCCAAACCCTCGGTAATTGCGTTGAGCTTTTGTCTCCAGGATGTCTTCCTCCAGACTACTGCCCATCGCATCTGGAGTTGAGTCTTCGTCCAATCTGCTATGAACATAACCAATTACACCATCCCTCCTGGGAGTGAGGCGTATAATCGATACTCTTCCGGAAAGGTGCCTCCTGACCTTAGCCCGGATGTGTGGTCTCCCCGCCACGAACATGCGAGTCCTTGGAGACCCTTGCGGGGTTTGGTTGGGCGGATCGGGGAGCTTGGCTTGGCCTCGCACTACACATTCATCTAGAGCTTCGATGCATATGAATGTGTGCTTTCCTGAGGTGATGGTCTGCAGAATCTTCACAATATCGGCAAGTTGCGGCCCCCGCCCAGAAATGGCATTTCTCTAACCTCGGTATGCTGGTGATATCTCCTCCAGGGTCTCCTCCAGTCCGCAAACTAGCTGCTTTAGCAGGGTGCCTAGCACGCCCGTGGGGGACTAATCATTTCGGGCTGCAAAGTCAAGATAAAAGTATGCGACGGCGGCATTCCGTCTTTCAACCTGATCACAAAATCTGTCTATTACCAATGAGCTAGCACCGTGGCTTGTCAGCACTTGCCTTTTCCTCCCCTTCCGTGAGCCTCGTTCCTTGTTACCTAATAAAAGTCTTGCTAACTCCAGGATCTCCATAGCAAAACAAGACTGAGTTGTCGGATTCTCCCCCACCACCAGCATTCCAGCTTCTAAATTCTTCGGTTTGTAAGAACCATTCTCCCACATCTTCTGTCTCTTGCTGCTTCGGGTGTTGTACGGTAGGTGATGGATTATGGAGTCAGTCGGATGTCGGTAACGGAATTCCCTTGGGCTCAATAAAGGTGGGGGTTTCCAGTGGAACCTGACTGGTGTCTTAGCCCCGTTGAATTAACCTCTCATACCGATGTCGCCCAACAATTCAGCCTCCGCAACAATAAATGCCACATACCCACACTACAACTCTGTCCCCGTACCATACAGCACAAATTCTGCACCCCGATGATCAAACGCCCCAGTGGGCCCTAGGTGGAATCTGCTAAGCTTGTTATATATGCAATGACATCAACCCTTTTAAACGAATTAGTCGGAAACCCTACATGTCATCCAACATAAAACATCGCAGAATATTCCTTCGTGATATTAGCGCGGGCGGGAAGCTCTTCCCCTGACCTTATACCTTCGCTGATTCTGTGAAGTTAGTTACTGCGCTTTTTGATGTTGGTAAAGACGGCTAAGTATAGTACTCGAACTATATAGAGCAGCGAGATGCCGCTTCGTGGTATTTTATAAGTTGCTGCATGCACTACCGGCATGCATATAACATAATATACCTCATCCCTCCCATGATTGGGGCGAAAAATCTTCAAAGTCAAATACCCCCCCTTGGTGCTCAACCGAACCAGTAATCCCAAGGGACATTGAATAATATGATGAATAGCCATTGATCAAAGCCTAGGATGATTCAGAATCAAAAATCTACCACACGACTAACCAGCCAAAACTATACGGTAAATCCCCGGTGAATTCCGAAAGAGAATGACATCAGAATTCTAAAGAAAAACTAAAGACTATCTGCGTGGAAGGGGGGGGCTAGATATCGGAGGAGGATGTCTTGATCTTGATTCTATCTTCGCACTCAGGAGAGAAACAAAAAAAAAATTAAACACATAACTCTGAAAACTTTCACATTCTAACATCTTCCTTTCTTAGGCTCTCTTTCCCCACGATAACATTTCGCTGCGTCCCTTCTCTCTCGATCAATCCTCCCCTAATCTCTTCGCTTCCATTCCCCCCATTCCCTCCGCTTCACCTCTCTTCCATTCCTAACACTTCCTCCCTTCTCTTCTCTTCTTCCTGACTTCTTCACTGCGCACCCAGCTCCTACTTCGTTCTCTGTTTTCCAGATTATTCGTGTTTGTCCTTTATGCTAGAAGTAATGAATTCCAGATATGTTGTCGTTGTTCTTGAAGCGTCAAGATTCTACTATCAATCAAAGCGCCAGTAATTCCCAATAGATTCCACTCTTAGCATGCCTGGCGATCGGAACGCGAGTTACCTGACCGAAGGAGTGGGTTATGGTTATTTCCAACGGGATCATATTTCTGCCGAGGCATCTGTTAAAACACAGCCGGATCGCTCTTCCCCATTTTGAGGACTTAAAGTATCCCCTATTCTGTTTCTATCCTACCACAAAGCACAAACAAAACTACTAGGATCTGTAGTCTGATCGAAAATAAACAACTCAAGCCAATTCCAGTCTACCCACATGCACTGTTACACTTGGGCACAATCATCTCCAAGTGGGGTACCAATTATAACCACTCTTCTTCTACCTTACAAAGCCATCACAGGCCATCACTCGTCTAGTCTTAATTCAACTTGGAGGGTTTGAACCGTCGGTTCACATGATATCCGATGCAACCCAATCAAAGACGGCTCAGTAGCTTCCCGTAACTCCACCAGGCACCTTTGGCTAAACTAATAAAGAAAATACTTTCTGTTCCAATAGAGATGTAGGACGGAAAGGGGTAGGGGCGGGTTTGCCCACATGAGGATGAGGAAAGGAATCCGAAGTTTCATTTTTAAATACACAACCATCAGGCATCGCGGATAAATATCGTGGATCCAGCTGCTCGGTTCCCCAGTGGCGCCGTCTGTACGTAGCTTAATCCGTATTTGTCAACCAAAACCTCACCCTAAGTCTATCCAACGACCACCAATCTGAAGTTTTCCAGTGCAAAGCTGGCGGGTTATAAGGGGGGTTAAGGGATTAGCCAGCATTCTCTGCGACATGGGCTCCTGTAGAAGAAGACATCGTTACTCGGCATTAAATTTTATAGTTGCGGGATACCGTTTTTCCGTATTGCACCTGATTGCTGAAATCGCGAGTATCGTGTCAACGCTGTATCGCTAGCCCCCTAACTTTACCTAGGAGCCCACGCCTGGAAGGAAGTGATATGTAAGAATGATCATTAAACTAGGTCCATAGTGGACACCAGTCACCACCATACTGTGGTTACTAACTAGTTCAGGTGGGCGGGGACGCTTGCATGTATTATTTATCTCTGTACTTGTATCTAAATAGCTCTCATGTCGATGATTTAGGGGGGGGAGGGAAGAAGGAAGGAACTGCGAAGAAAGAGAATATGGACAATATTTGCGCAAAGAGGGGTTGCAGCCAGGAAGGGAGAACAAAAGTGAATAATAGGGAAATTTTAAGCCGGGCGGTCTATCTTAATGCAATAGAGATGGGCGGGAGTGCTCCGGAGAGAAAGGGAAGATGGAAATTACTTTAGGGCGGTGTTTCAAACTGTGGGAGAGGGCAGAGAAGGGATGAGGGAGTGGTGAGGATAGATATGGTTAAGGACCTGTAGTGCTCCATGCGGAAATGGTAGATAGGCTACCGGTATCGGTATTCAAAAGCGGTAAGGAGGAAGATGCCTCCTGGGCCTTGAGCTGTGCTGGGGCGCTAGACATTAGGGGCTGTAGTGTCACTATCACAAGTGCATGGTCGCGCATAACAGCCCATTAGAGCGGTGTTTGGCCGTACGCATCTACGGTAGTTTGTTAGAGTTCATCTTGCCCCGCCTGTGTATAGAGAAGAACGTTCCCGGGAGCGTACAAGGAAATCGTGAAGGGTGTTTGAGAAGGGTGCGCTCGAATATTGAGAAGAATGGCCCGGAGGTCGTGGGAATATGGAGAAAAATATCTTAGAAAGCGTATGCTCGAAATGGAGGGTATCCCGCAACGGGTGTGCCAGGGTGTCGAGGGGGTATTCCAGGAAGGGTTGTCGGGATATAGAGAACGATCTCCTAGGGGGTGCGCCCCAAATATTCGAATGGTGGCTAGCCGGAGGGATTGGGTTCGATTGGAATTCAGACACTTGGACCGGATACAGTTCCTCAACCCTAAGCTGTTAGTCATCGCCTTGAACTCTTGTCGCCTGCACATTGTAGTCTTCTATGGGATCGCATTGGCATTCAACGAGAGTACGAGTAGTGGGAATCTAGATATGCATCTGTTAGCGGACAACTACTCGTAGAAGTAGCTTCACCGGTGTCGTTGCCTTTGCATACGCCTCTCGGGAATGTTTTCCGCCATTTTCTCTGCACGCCTTCCTCCAGACTACTGTCCATCGTATCAAGCGGATCAAGAATCTCGATTCGATATCCCGCCACACGTTCATCCGAAGCGTCGATGGATGGATCTCTGCTCCTCGGAAGCAGCCGTCTGCAGCATCTTCGCGACATCAGCAAGCTGAGGTCGCCGCCCACCAACGGCATGTTTCCGGCCTTGGTATGCTCGCGATATCTCCTGTGGGGTCTCCTCTAGTCCGTAAATCTGCTGCCTCGGTGGGGCGACCAACATGCTCGTGGGGGGACTCCTCCTTTCCGGCAGCGAAGGAAAAAATGGAAACATCCAGCCATGGGATTCCACCCTCCACCCCGATAACACAACCTGTCTATCACTAATGAGCTGACATCACAGCCGGTCAGCACTCGCCCCTTTTCTTCCATTCATCAAGGTTCGTCTTTACCAAATAAAAAAGGTCTTCCACTCCCTAGATCTCCCAGCAACAAAACTCCGTGATTAGATTCACCCCCCCCCCCCACGACTCCACGACTCGCGTACCGGCTTCTAAATTCATCAGTTTGTAGGACCCGTTCCCCTATAACTTTGACCCGGCTCTCCTCAATATCCTTGTTCCGTAGTTTGACTCTGGTGGCGATAACCAGGTGAGCCTTTGAGATGGTCAGGCATCTTCGCTATTCGGAAACTAGTGAGGGATGGGTGATTGGCCTAGTCGGTCAATGGAATCGCTAGGAGCTAAAGAAGAGCGGAGCTCTCTCCAGGTCCTCATACAGGTAGATTACCCCTAAGCCCCAGCACACGCAAAACCGAGGCTCCACGTAGCTTTGCGGCTCAACATAGCTTTGCGGCTCAACAGAGCTTTGGGGCTCAATCTTGCGTTGCGGCTCAACATAATTTGTGGCTCAATAGAGCCTTGCGGCTCAAAACAGCTTTGTGGCTCAACATGAGTCTGCAGTTCAATACTGCGATGAGCCCCACCTCAGGCTCGTCAACATACCCAAGCACATTACCATCATACCCACACTGCCACCCGTTATCCCACCAGTACCCTCTTTTATACTCCCCAAAGTCGAGTTAAGTGACTTTCTTTTTCCTTTTTTCTTTCCTTTCGTGTTTTCCTTCCCTTCGTGCTTTCTGTGAGCTCAACGCCTCATCGCCCCAACTTCTAACTCATACCTCAGGGCCCCCCGGATTCTCCCACGCCCCTCCTTTCCGCTCTTTAGCACCTAGGGGTCCGGCTTCTCTGGAAGGAAGGAAGAAAAGTCAACATAGCAAAAATTCCACGCGAGAATCACCCTCTCTAAATCGTCAACCCAAAACCAAACAACACCTACAGCATAAACCCGGGTCCCGCCAAAACAACAAAAACAAAAACGGGAACAAAAATAAATCCTCCAAGCGGTATCAAAACAGATAGACACCCTCACACCCGGCCATTGACCCTCTCTCATTCAGTCATGTTGGGCTGTCGGGCACTCCAAAGAGTGCCCCGGTTGTGAGCCTGCGAGCATTCTCTGATTATGGCACCCAGCCACAGCCTTGGCACAAGTAGATTTCCAAGTCCCTAGTTACCAGCCGGTGAATTCCCCTAATCATTAGTTATAAGGTTCTCGAAGAGCTGCGGGCCTACTAATGAATGGAGTTTGATTTCGCTTATGTTCGATAGTCTTTACCACGACCTAGATAGTCTCTCACCAATTTAAATTACCACCACCAAACGACACCACAGTCCCGAGACAAGCCAACCCATCCCGCTCGTGGGCTGGTGTGTTTTAACCGATACTTTACCCAACCGACGATGACTTATGTCCAAGAACTATAGTTAGAAATACAAATGCTACCTTACGGCCCCGCACAAATCTTCCCCTATGATGCATAAGCACCCTTGAGTGCCTCGGCTGGAATTGTCTAATTTGTTATAATTAATACAAGCACACTAAGCCTTACGAATGAACTAGTCCAAGCCCTTACATATCATCTAGGTTAAAGCATCTCACAATATTGCGTCGTGATATCCTTAGCCTCCGGAAATGTTATTCTGCAATCTTGTAACCCAGCTGGTTCTATGGCGTTACGCACCTCGCTTTTGATATTCATTAAGACGGCCAAGGACAGCACTCGCATAGCGTAGCGCAGTATTGCATTATGGCCGGCTGCTAGAAGCACAATACATCTGCCCTAATATACCGGTATTCCATATTTCCGGTGACCGAGGTGTAAATTTGCCAAAACCAAATGTGGTTCGACCGTTAGCCTGGGCTGGGATTCACTAAGTTGCTGGATCTGACGAATAGTCTTATATCACTAACTAGGTCAATCCAGATAACACGGTACCAGTAAATCTCCGATGAACAAACTTTGAAATAAATTATCGTGTTGACCACACTTTCGATGTGCTATAACACAAAGACGAACCCATAGAATGATTTGTGCAGTACGTTCAAAAAAGTGACTTGACTCCGCTCCGGCCTAGGCTACCGCAAAAACTGGCAAGAACGGACACGGCGCTAGTACGTCCAAATAAGATTTTCACCCAAGTTTTGTCTCGAAATCGCAATGAGACGCCATAGGCTAACCCTTTGTGGCCAGAACTAGGCCCTTCAGGGCTCTTATTTTGACGCAATCGTAAGTTTCAGCTCAGCCGCTCCTTATTTCGACTACTAGCGCGGTGGCCGTTCTTGCCAGTTTTTGCGGTATTACCTCGTGGTTAGTAAGAATCATTAGCACCCTTCCCTCGGCTATTTTCACTGGCATCACGAACCCTCACTCCGCTCCTCCAAATTTTCTGGTGTTGACAATAATTGATTCCGAGGTAATGATCGGCAATGCGGGTTTTCCTCAGCGGAATGGAGCAACTCGAGTAAAGATACACAGTTTGTACTAAGCGGTGAAGAAGTTAATGATTGATTGTGTTAGGGGTTAGAAAAGGAAAGATATGGGGAAAAGTTGAGAGCAGGAAGCGAGAGATGAGGTAGTAGAAAGACAGGAAGGAGGTAGGAGAAAACTTTCCATAGCTTGCGCTTCCCTGCGCCAGTGCACTCGCGTACCACTACAGCCTCAGAGTGCGGGGCACATCCCGCATCAAGTGCCGTTATTTCCACCAGTTTGTTTTCATTCGAGGTTTCCTTTATCCTCTCAAATGCTGGGGAAGGACTGCATTCGGTCTAGTAGTTACTGCCCTCGTTGCCCCCACCGTGCTTTATATACGACTTTTTCTGGAATCGTTGTTTTGCTGTTTTCCTTGTTGAGGGTTTCCGGGAATTCCCGGGGTGATGGCAGGCTTGAACAGCCTTGGTCTGTAACTAGGATATATCTTTCTCATCTCTCATCGTTCGCAATCTAGAGTGGAAGTGGCCCTCTCTATTAAGCAATTAAGTTAATCCTTATCATCCACTATTCTCCCTCCTATCCCGCTGTCGCACACCGCTGTAGATTAGGTCTTAGGTTTGGATTACATATCACACAGGGCAACGCAATACAATACTCTAGCCTCCCGCGTCCCGTAACACCGTTGCATAGCCAAAGAAGAATCGGTGTATTATACTCAAAAGACTCTTTTGACCCAATGGAGACATAGAGGGGGGGCGGGGCCGGTGGAGGATTTACAAATGAGTTGTAGACGAGCGAAAGAAACCTCAATTTTTCTTTCTAAATAAACACTACCCTCCGCTATGGCAGATAGATATAGTGCATCCAACTTTCTTAGTAGCGCCCCCTAAACACACCCCGTCATACGCTAACCAAAGCCTTATCTTGAGGTACAGCCTAGGAATCACTCAACCTGCCAATTGGCAATATAAAATCTGCTCTTTATATGGAAATCCAGCCCACCAGCGATTCACGCGGCATGGACTCCTAAGGATAGGGACACCATCACCCGGCATCAGCTTTTATATTGTGGGATACAATATTTCGGTATTGCACCCCACAGCAATAATTTACCTCACCGCATAAATACTCTATGGTACCACAAGTTCCTTTATTATTCGAACACTAACGCCTTGGCTATGGCCAAGTTTTCCCTACCAGGATGGAGGTATCGTTGGTAGGTGGTGTCGGACCCGAGCATCGTACGGAATGCCTTGGGGAGGTAACAGGAGGGGAAACTCTGGTAGGCAAAATGAGATTAGGGAAGCATGAGGTGTCCATCGCAATCCGATCGAAAGTCGATATTGCGCAGTGCTGTAGGCTGCGCAATGACGCTGGTCAAGTCCGGGTAGGATACCGGTGCTCGTAGAGTGGAAGTTAAGCTCACGGCCAAAAGGCTCCCCACTATACTAAATTCCACTGATGCGCGAGACTAAAATACCTAGACAGCCTACTAACCTCATATTCGAGTTCACCACTGGGGGAAGGTTGTATGGAAGCATGACCTTCATAAACCATGTCCATAATGGAAACCAATCACTAACATACTTTAATTAACAAGTGGCCCTCAGGTCTCTTTTCACAACTGATATTACTTGCATTTCGGAATTCCTGTTTTCTATACTTGAATCTAAAGAACTCTGGGGTCTAAATCTAAAGAGAGGGGAAGAAATTGAAGAAAAAAAACAAGGAACAATAAATGTTCAAAGCGTGTTCAGAATTAGCAAAGGAAAATATGAGCAAGCACCATGAATGTTCATAGCCGCACTAGCCTATCCCAAACAATAGAGATAGCCCGCAGCCAACGACGGGATCTAGATTATAAATAGAAAGTGGTAAACCCGGGCTTGGGTGAAAGAAAATGCGGGTAGAGGACTGAGCGGGTATGTGATAGATCAGTGCGTTCCCATCTGAAATAATTTCCCGCCACCAAAGGAAAAGTATTTAACCAAAGTTCTGTAGCGGGCTTAGTTTGGAAGGGAAGGGGAGAGGGTGATCATGACAAGACACTATCCAAAACTGCAGGAGAAGGTAGGGGAGGGATAAGAGGGGGTAGGGAGTGATGGGATGGGGGAAGACATGTTCGTACAGGCGTTGCGGTCCTTAGAGGAAATGAACATAGGGAATCTATAATTGAAGGCGATGAGGGGAACGATGTCCGCAGGTCGCCATATCGCGCCAGGAGTGGCAGATGCTGGGAGCTGTAGTAGCATTACCGCTTCCCACGGCGACGTATAGTAGTAAACGAGAGCGGTGTTTGACCGAAGGTATCCGGTTCGTTGGGGTTGACGCTGTCCCGCTGGAGTAGTAATTTCACCACTCCCTCGTGCCCATTCTCAACAGCACAGGAGAGCGGTGTTCCACCATTGTTACCTTGTTTTCTGGGGTTGACGTCGTCCCGTTCAAGTAGCATTTTCACCACTCCCTCGTGCCCTGCCTTAGCAGCGCCCCAAAGCGGTGTTAGGCCGTTGATATCTGGTTGATCAGGGTTTACATCATTCCGCTCTAGTAGCATTTTTATAACTCCCTCGTACCCGCTCTGTGCGGCACCCCAGAGGGGCGTTCGGCCGTTGATATCTGGTCTATCGGGGTTGATGTTGTCTAGCCCGAGTAGAACTTTCAGCACTCCCTCGTGCCCATAAAAAGCGGCACTCCAGAGCGGTGTTCGGCCGTGACTACCTCGTCTGTCCGGGTTGACGCCCCGGTCGAGTAGTATCCTCACCACTCCCTCGTGCCCATTCGCAGCAGCACCAAGGAGCGGTGTTCCGCCATTATTATCCGGTTTGTCGGGGTTGACGCCGTCCAGTCCAACGAGTATTTTCACCACTCCCTCGTGGCCTTTCTCAGCAGCACCCCAGAGTGGTGTTCGGCCGTTGGTATCTGGTCCATCGGGGTTGACGTTGCCCAGTCCGAGTAGTGCTTCCAACACTCCCTCGTGCCCATGGAAAGCAGCACTCCAGAGCGGTGTTCGGCCGTGAAAACCCCGTTTTTCAGGGTTGACGTCCCGCTCAAGCAGCATCTTCACCACTCCCTCGTGCCCATTCTCAGCAGCACCGAAGAGCGGTGTTCCGCCACTGATATCCGGTTGGTCGGGGTTGACGTCATCTCGCTCGAGTAGCATTCTTATCACTCCCTCGTACCCATTCTGTGCAGCGCCCCAGAGTGGCGTTCGGCCGTTGATATCTGGCTCATCAGGGTTGACGTTGTCTAGCCCGAGTAGCACTTTCAACACTTCCTCGTGCCCATAGAAAGCAGCACTCCAGAGCGGCGTTCGGCCGTGACTACCTCGCTTGTCCGGGTTGACGCCCCGCTCGAGTAGTATCTTCACCACTCCATCGTGCCCATTCGCAGCAGCACCGAAGAGCGGTGTTCCGCCGTTGTTATCCGGTTTGTTGGGGTTGACGTCGTCCCGTCCAAGGAGTATTTTCACCACTTCCACACGCCCTCCCTCAGCAGCACCCCAGAGTGGTGTTCGGCCATTGGTATCTGGTTCATCGGGGTTGACATTGTCCAGCCCGAGTAGAACTTTCAACACTCCCTCGTGCCCATGGAAAGCAGCACTCCAGAGCGGCGTTCGGCCATGGAAACCCCGTTTGTTCGGGTTGACGCCCCGCTCGAGCAGTATATTCACCACGACCTCGTGCCCATTCTCGGCAGCACCGAAGAGCGGTGTTGAGCCATTAGTATCTGGTTGGTCGGGGTTGACATCATCCCGCTTAAGTAACATTTCTATCACCCCCTCATACCCATTCTGTGCAGCACCCCAGAGTGGTGTTCGGCCGTTGATATCAGGTTCATCAGGGTTGACGTCATCCCGCCCGAGTAGCACTTTCAACACTCCCTCGTGCCCATAAAAGGCTGCGCTCCAGAGCGGTGTTCGGCCGTGGAAACCCCGTTTTTCAGGGTTGACTTCCCGCTCAAGCAGCATTCTCACCACTCCCTCGTGCCCATTCTCGGCAGCACCGAAGAGCGGTGTTCCGCCACCGATATCCGGTTGGTCGGGGTTGACGTCATCCCGCTCGAGTAGCATTTCTATCACTCCTTCGTACCCATTCTGTGCAGCGCCCCAGAGTGGTGTTCGGCCGTTGACATCTGGTTCATCAGGGTTGACGTTGTCCAGCCCGAGTAGCACTTTCAACACTCCCTTGTGTCCATGAAAAGCAGCACTCCAGAGCGGTGTTCGGCCATGACTACCTCGTTTGTCCGGGTTGACGTCCCGCTCGAGTAGTGTCCTCACCACTCCCTCGTGCCCGTTGTCAGCAGCACCGAAGAGTGGTGTTCCGCCATTATTATCCGGTTTGTTGGGGTTGACGTCGTCCCGTCCAAGCAACATTTTCACCACCCCCTCATGCCCTCTCTCAGCAGCACCCCAGAGTGGTGTTCGGCCATTGATATCTGGCTCATCGGGATTGACGTCATCCCGCCCAAGTAGTAATCTTAGCACTCCCTCGTGCCCATGGAAAGCAGCACTCCAGAGCGGTGTCCTGTCGGACATACCCCGTTTGTCCGGATTAACGCCGTCCCGTCGAAGCAGCATCTTCACCACTCCCTCGTGCCCTCTTTCAGCAGCACCCCAGAGCGGTGTTGAGCCATTAGTATCCGGTTGGTCGGGGTTGACATCGCCCCGCTTAAGTAGCATTTCTATCACTCCCTCATACCCATTCTGTGCAGCGCCCCAGAGTGGCGTTCGGCCGTTGATATCTGGCTCATCAGGGTTGACGTCATCCCGCCCGAGTAGCCCTTTCAACACCTCCTCGTGCCCATAAAAAGCTGCGCTCCAGAGCGGTGTTCGGCCGTGGATACCCCGTTTGTTCGGGTTGGCGTCCCGCTCGAGTAGTATTTTCACCACTCCCTCGTGCCCATTCTCAGCAGCACAGAAGAGGGGGGTTCTGCCATTCTTACACGGTTTGTCGGGGTTGACGCCATCTCGTCCAAGCAGTATTTTCACCACCTCCTCGTGCCCGTTCAAGCTTGCCCACACGAGAGGTGTACTACCGGTGCAATCCGTTTGATTGATATCACAACCTTTCATCTCTACCAAGCCAGCTACAATGCCAACAACCCCGAAGAAGGATGCACAGTGTAGACCACTAAACAGGGAAATTTGGTCGAAATTAACGTGGGAGGAACCCGACTTTTCAGCACTCAAGAGGATCTTTATGGATATGTGGTTGCTATAGTCGTCGAACAGCCTCAGCGCAAGCTTTTTCGTACAATCTGAAAAGTCTCTTTTCGCGTGTACTCCCCAATATAGAGAAGCATATTCTAGGAATGGTGTGCCCCGGAAATTGGGAGAGGGACCGGCCGAAAGTGCCTTGATCTGATTGGAATTTAGATAACTTAAGCAGGTTTCTGCCATTGTCGAGTGAGCTCTACCAAAAAGCTGGGGATGAGAACGGAGGTACTCTTGAAGAGTAAAATGGATTAACCGGACTGTAGAAGCTTCCTTGTCTACCACAACAAGGCCCTGGCAACAGCCTAGCAGTGTCCCTATTGAAGGAACATTGTCGCTATAGAGATCCGGCGATCCTATTTCGACTCCTAGGGCGTTACACAGCTCGTCGACCTTCAAGGGCCGCTCCGAGTGAGAGATCCACATCAATGCGGCCATACCGAGGCTCGATTCCTCCTCACCCTGTCCCTTTATCCGACCCAACGTCTCAGAATAAGCACCCCCCAACCCCAAACCATCAACCATTGCGTTGAGTTTCTGCCGCCTGCGGCGGATTGTTGTTCCCTGCAGGATCGCATCGATATTCAACGAGACTAGCAGGAATCTAGATATGTATCTGTCAGCGGAAAACCAGGGGTAGCTTCACTGGCGTTGTTCCTTCTACTTACATTTCAGAAATATCTTGAGGAATCTTCTTCAGGATGTCCGTCTTCAAAGTACTATCCATCGCGTCTGGCCTTGTGTCTTCGTCCAGTCTAGCGCGCAGATAGCTGATGATATCTTGTCTCCTCGGAGTGACGTGCATAGTCGTTACTCTTCTGGGAAGACGCCTCCCGATCTCAGCTTGGATGTGCTGCCTTCCTGTCACGAATACCCGAGTGCCTGGAGATACTTGGAGGATTTGATTAAGCGCGTCAAGGAGCTTGGCCCGAGATCCCGCCACACACTCATCTAGAGCGTCTATGCATATGAATGTGGGCCTTTCGGAAGCGGTGGTCTGTAGCATCTGAACAATATCGGCAAGCTGGGGCCCCCGCCCATCAAGGACCTTTTGGTGGTCCTCATATGCTTGCGCTACCTCCTCGGGTATCTCTTTCAGTCCACTCACAACCTGTTTGAGCAGGGCGCCCAGCATACTAGTAGATGACTGTTCCTTTCGGGCCGCAAAGTCAAAGTAAAAGCATGCAACCGCGACTTCTTGGCCTCTGGCCCGATCGCACAATCTGTCTATTACCAATGAACTAACATCTCAGCTTGTCAGCGCTTGCCTTTTTTTCTCCCACCCATCAATATTCGTCCTTACCTAATAAAGGTCTTGCCAACTCCCGGATTTCCATAGCAAAACAAGACCGCCTTATCGGATTCACTTCCCCCACTAGTGGCGCACCAGCTTTTAAATTCCTCTGTTTGCAACACCCATTCGCCTACATTTTCGGTCCGGCTATCTTGGATGTCTTTGTGCCGTAGCCTGGGCTCTAGTGGCGACAACCAGGTCAAGATTTGAGATCGGTCATCGGCAATAGTATAGTTGTACGACACTGTATTAAAGGAGTTACTGTTGAAGGAGCTGATATTATGATGGAAGCGGTGTTGAGCCATCTTCGCTGTTCAGAAACTGGTAGAGGATAGGCGATTGAACAAGTCGGTTGACAGAACTGCGAGGTGTTGAAAGAAAGCGGGGCTGCCTTTGTGCAACCTCAAGGATAGCCCAGGATCACCCTAGGCGCAATCAATCCGTAAAGGATCGCCAGCAAAACTCGGTTAGTAAGTAGTGCATCTGTCGTACAAGGTGCCACACTCCTTTTAATGCTATTCGGTGGCGCGCACAAACACTTCACTGTGGTGAACGAAGACTCGAGAGTACCCCGAGTGGAATTGCCTAGGTTTGTTTTTTGTTAAATCCGTGGTATTGTTTTAGATGCATGTGTGCATCAAGCAAGCACTTCCCCATGGATTGTCCGTGGACAAAGTTAGCCGCCCAAGGAACGCTCATAATTTTCGCCGTGATATTGTCAACCTCCTGGATACAACCACCCCAACCCAACCAAGGAAGACAAGTAAAATAATTTAAATACATGGTAGTAGTCAATACTTAGTACACCATCTATCAATCTTAATAAAAGAGAGAAGGTATTATGAGGTGCCTGTTAAGTGGTAATGATTTTTGTAGGGGCCTAGAAGTGATGAGTTTCCACACTCACCCGGGTGATCTTCAATTTTGTCCACGCACCAGACCAACCACTACATCCGGGAATATCCCATGGAAATTAAATCCCGGGGAAGAAAATCACAAGAAATAAATCAAAAGCAAATACTCGAGCACAAATACTACCCGCACAGGTATTTGTTAAAACCAACATGCGCCTCCGTAAAAAAGCTTTCATGAATCCATCCAATCTCAGCCACTGGCATCAGCTTATTAAATTGCATTCCGACTGTACTTGCGCACTACTAGAATTCTTGAAAACTAGCAACGGACCCTCAAAATTGTGCTTGTTGCCACATACGGAATCAACTTTTGCGGGTATGTTTTCAAGTTCGGCTTGGACAACGGACTTAGGATTAATGCAGGTACTATATGATACTGGTGTGTTTAGTTCACAGTTCATCTAAGGTACTAACTTATACCCCATCTTTCCAATAACCGAACCGGATACCGTAAGAACCCAAAAACAGTCGTATGATACCTCGTTGTTCCTGATTTCACTCTCCAGGATCCCCTACTGTCCCCGATGGAATTCTCAGAATTCTAATTTTCTTCTGAACCAAAACCTAATTTGCTGTCCCGGATAATTCGCTATCTCGGACAGATTCCTTAAAAAAAAAAATTTGATTTTGGCTATCCGGGATAGCGCGGTGCAACTGTGGAATAAAAATGTGCTAGGATGTTACAGTTACCTCTGCTACTCGAGTAGTAAGGCGCTGTGCATACGGAGGTACAGGTCATAAGTTTTGTAGGTTCCACAAACAGGGGTGTGCGATTAGCATGGGTGAGGATACCAGATCGGGTATAGCGGCCTAATACCGGTCTTGGGCAACAATGCGCCCAGGGAATATTTCGTATTCACGATCGTTTAAAATACAAGTATGATAGAGACTATAAAGCTATGGCAGAGTGAGTCCACGGTAGAGTGAGAATGCCCATACAAATAGTGGCTATCCAGTAATAGTTTATTGAAGCATTCTCGCCTGACCGTGGATTACCATATCTAATACTTTGTAAAAAGCCCGTTCGCATCAATGACCGCCTGACACCTTGCCGGCATACTTTCCCCAACTCTCTGAACTCAAACTGTCCAATAACTTCCCATGCTTCCTTAACTGCACTCCTTAATCTATCATATGACATATGTTCTGGAAAATTATCCTGTAGATAATTTTTCATAATATGCCATACTCTTTCAATAGGGTTTAAGTCAGGTGAGAAAGCAGGCCAGAAAATCACCTCAATCCCTCTTTCTTGAAGATCAGTTGCTGTATCTGCTGCAGCATGCCCAGGTGCTCCATCCTGCATAAGCTTCAGGTAAATTTCATCTCTCCTACACAGCTCAATATACCCATGAATGATGGGTATAGTATGTGCACAGTAGCTTTCTGCATTGATGGACCCCCAATCCTTCTCCCAAAAAATGCCTGGACCTTTTATATCACAATGGAAACAGCCCCAAAACATCCAGCCTCGCTTTCTCTAATGCTTTTCTACTATACAAGTAGGATCCCACTCTTCACCAACTCTTCCGAGTCTTGTAACCCAAGTCCTGGTATGCCTCCCACCAGTAATCCATGTCTCATCAGTCCATAGGATTGAATTCCACTGCTCCTGTGTCCAGTTGACATGTTCTTGAGCCCATCTCAGTCGGATTTGTTGATTTCTTTCAGAGATTGGAGGCTTTCTCATTGCCAAGCACTGGTGAAAACCTTCCTTAATCAAAGCAGCTCGAACAGCTCTCCCCCCAACACCCAGATCTAACTCCTCAGCGAGTTGCTGAAATGAGAGGAGCCTATTCCGGGCAGAGAGGCAGACATAGGCCACCAAGTCCTCAATTTGGGCTTGGGTAAGGGTGGGAGGACGACTGGGCCTTTTGGTTGGAGTTGCTGGGCATGCAGGGGAGCATGCATATCCAATCTGCCGCATGGAGAACCCAGTTTTCTCTTGGATCTGACCATATTTCCACCCAATCGAGCGCAAAAGCTGGCAATCGCGCCGCTGATCACGAGTAAGATGAGTCGTCTTTGGATGTGGCGCTAGACTCGAAGTAACAGACATTGTGGTCTTGTAGGTGAGGCAAAGGTCTAGTGGTAGGACACGGTGGTTGGAAGAGAGTGGTTGGGCCGGGCAGTCAAACAGGAGCTTGGAGTGGAATAAATATTCTGGTATTAAGAAGCGATATCTTGAAGTTAAGATCGGCTATCAAACTTCACAAAATAAAACATTGCAAAAATTTTACCTTTCAGGATTGCCAAGCGCCCTTACCAAATCTGTCATTACCCCCCTGCTAGTGGCATACCCCTGTTTGTGGAACCTACAAAACTTATGACCTGTACCTCCGTACGGTATTCCTTTTGCTTTGTCTCAGCTGAAGGCCGAGTTTGCGGAGTTTTCCCTCGGGTGGCTGAGAAGGGAAATTCCAACATCCTATCATAGCAGATTTTTCTTCTATACGGGCATCATACTTTTACCGTACTTATATAGCAAATAAATTACAGTGAAACCTCCGATAATTCTAGCGGGGAGGGAGTAGCATGAGGCTGGAAATAAGGGGGGGGTGGAAAAAGGAGAGGGGTCTTGGCACGAGAGGGCGGCCAGATATGTTCATATATGATTTCTTGGTCCTCTCAAATATGGTTTCTTTCTCCTCTCAAACTCTTCTTCTACGTCTTTGTATTTCTTCTCAAGCCAGATACAAGTCCGGACTTCTTTATACTTTCTTTATTATTTCTTTTGTTCCTGTATGTGTTTTCTTTTAATGCCTTTGTTCTTTGTTACGGAGGCTTGGTGGAAGTAGGACCAAGTCATCTCACTATATAGCTTGTCTATATCGTTCCTGTCATTTAATGAGTAGTTTGCGGTAATCTATTATCTTGACTCTTTTGCTATTATCACTTCTTCGTTTGAGTTCCGATCGCATATTACAACAAGATATAACCCCGTAAACCGAGTGATATCTAATGATGGCGAAGAGAAAAGGAAAATTTGGGTAGAACTTGGATACCGCAGAATCTCGAATAATTGAACAATGTGCCATGTAGTCAAGAATTTCCTACCTCGGAAAAGGGGGGAAATTGCCGCAAAAAAAAAAGCTGCTCTGCCCTCTGAGAGGCATGGAAAAACAAAAAAACGCCAGACCTTACCAGAGGAGGCAACTTCAACGACATAGCACATGGTTCAATTATTTGAGATTTTACGGTATGATGTACAAGTACGAGTACAAAGAACTGAGTAGAAAGTTTAAATAAGAGAGTGCGGCCAAGGCAGACCTAACTAAAGACTATTTTCCACCATGAAGTATGATAAAAGACTCCTTTGCACGGTGGATTCCAGGAGTCTTTGAGCTTTCTCGTTGGCTAGGCGTTTTCCTCAGAGAGTTGGGCGGTGGTGATCCTCAATCTAACTATCATGGTTTTTCTACGCAGAAATACAGCTAGAAACCCCTTCAAGCTTTGGCGCAAATGGGGATTGTTTGTTTGTTTCTCCTCTCCCTTCCGTCCTTTTTTTTTTCAAGCTAAATTTTCCCGCTTATTTTTCTCGGATAGGTGTTCGCTGGAATTAAGGTCCACGGAATGTCCAGGAATTGGAAACTATAAGAGGCTTAGAATTTTCAGAGGGGTTTCTCATACCTCAAATGTCGTGACTCTGCAAACACTAGAGTCACTAGAGGGTTGGAAATCTTGGAGGTGGGAAATATTTGAGGTTTCACTATAATCTTTTCCAGTGATCTCAAGCTGCTAGTCCGGACCACGGTCCGGACTATGGGTCGGCAGTCCGGCCGTGGTTTTAAAACGCCTGGGCCAGTCCAGTGGATACTTGTACTATCTATGGCCACCAAACCCCGGCGGCGCCCAGGCAACCGCCCGGCTCAGCCCGGGGGTGACCCAAGCCGGAGCCCCCGGGTGCCCAGGTCGTCCGTAAATATCCGTGCGCAACCTGCAGGCTTCTCGCGACTAATCACTCAGAATCTGAGAACAGAAATGCAGTTTACGTTACTGGTGATATTAGGTCTGCGAGCTAATTAGAGGCCGAATAAATTGGGAATCCTATTTCTTAATTGACTCTTTGATCGATTTCTGTTCCTGATGCCTGACTTCAACTCAGCCCCACGAGTGCTCACTGGTTGATCCAGTCCTACTTCTCGCTCGTTTCGCTCTACGTTGAGGCAATTCTGGAAGAGGAGGCGATCGCCCGAGCAAGGGAAAGGCTCAACGACGTGGTGAAGGGTCACAGTTAGCGTTGTTGGCACTTGAAGTACCTTGTGCCATGCCAATGTGCCCCGCACGGCACTACAAAATGCCAGAGTGTGGTGAGATTAGCTGATGGCATTACCTAGTACAATTCAATTGTTGTGGGCTGGTTTCTGATATCTAGGAAGCAAACATAGGTGTTCTTTAGCACAGTGAGAACTTAGAAGGATGGGAAATGGGGACATTCGATATGAATTGGGCTTGTAGATAGGTTCTTTGTTATTTCTCCCTAAAAACCGTTTTATTTGATGTATCGCCTAGGCACTATTGGTATAGTGCCGTGCCGGGCACATCGATTTGAAGGGCTATGGCATGGTACAAACTCTCGCGACTTAGTGCTAACAACGCTAGTCACGGTGCTAGCGATGCACACACCGCGACACTCGAAAGAACGAAGGCGTAAAGGAGACTACAGGTACTTGTACCCGTAAGTTGTCCTACCATATTTGGAAAGGCTCTTATTCGAACAAGCTATGTCGCGCGTTGGCAGAACTCCCGACCCCAAATCTGGACATCGGCAATTCCCCTTCCATACAAACATTAACTCACTAGATTACTCTCCTAGATCGGCCACAGTTAATCCGCCCTTATCGGCGGTCCGTCTCGCGCGTTTCCCTCTCCGAGAACATCACACAACCCCCCCCCCCAGAAGGCACATCGGATGATTGCTAAGGTTACGTTGGCCTACCTCAATTCTCAGTGTGAAAGAAATATTTCGCTATATCTGCACCGTCCACAACTCCCTTTCTCAAATACGCTTCCCGCCACCGGGGACGCATTAGAAGTGAGAGCACTGGAAGCGTGGTGGCATCTACACTGGCATATGATTTTACGCGAAGCAGGCTGTTGGAGCGAGCGTTTCCATAGGGAGGGTATTCTAGGGGATTTACGGGGCCCCACGAAGTGACATTTCTCGGGGGCATGGAGGTAATGATCGCCCCATTGGACCTCAAAGAACAGGGCCACGGCCCGACTGACGTCGGAGGTAGGACAGCGTTAATGCGCGCTGCCGGGAGCTTACATGGGGGAGTTGTGAAAATGTTGTTACATGGCACGATGTTGGCCTAGAGGATACTAGATATGGCCGAATAGCACTAATGTGGGCTATGGTGTATGGCGTGAGGGAAAGCGCTCTTCAATCCCTTTGGGAGGCGGGGGCCAGGAAAAAAATTCAAAATCTTGCCAGCGGAAGCAATTCTGTCCAAATAGCACTTGATCCAGTTTCTACTCGTACCGTATTCTATCTAGGTAATCTCTGCAACGACGATGAACTTTGTGGGGTATCCAACTTCATGGTCTTTGGACCGGTTCTTGTGATATCATTTTGCCTAGTGTTTGCCACGAGCGGTGAAGCTCGAGGGCTCGGCTCGAGATTTTGGCTCGAGCCTCAAGAGCCCACTAATTCCGCGAGCCGAGCCGGCTCGAGCCAGCATAAACTTGGACTCTCGCCAGACTC
>Ga0307513_10003021_pt1 | contig 22934 bp, 30 predicted proteins | sample 15_EM_MG_FD_202174 | JGI IMG/M metagenome (GOLD analysis project Ga0307513, IMG submission 202174) | Populus trichocarpa ectomycorrhiza microbial communities from riparian zone in the Pacific Northwest, United States - 15_EM | ecosystem: Host-associated > Plants > Roots > Unclassified | place...
TAGATGTCGTTGTGCTTCATTGCTGTTTCATCGTTTGTACGGCGGCCGCTAAGCCACAAGTTTGGCTCATCAATAACAATAGACAATAAGTATCTACCTTGGCGCTCCACGGCCGGCATGGCCATGGGATCTTATCTGAGCGGCTCAGTGGCCGGTGGAAACTCAATTCATCCTCATCTGAGGTTAGAGGCAGTCAGCCGACCACATATTATGATGTTTGTTCAACGGCCGGCTGAGACTTGGCGCGCGTGTCAGACTTTCGGCGTGCAGGGTTTAAGGTTGGTAGGATTCAGAGTCATGCCGCGATGGGCGGACTGTACTCTCTTTGTCTTCTTCGCGGTCCAGGACTGGAGTTGTACATTGCACCGCACGTCAATCCAACAGGTCCAACCCATCGCAAACGCATCCAGTGCGGTGTATAGTACAGGCTAGGCCAAGCGAGATCGAGACCAGGTATCTGGTCGAAACAGCCACTTTTCAAAAGAACTCGGCCACGTAAGGTACCAGGCTGTGAAGCCGCCAAGAGACGCTGCCCAAAATGGACGACAAAAACATATCATCACATAGACTGGCCATGCAATAAGATTCCCTTACTACCCAGGAACGATGGTAGAGAATACATGAGCATGCCGAACTCTGCGTCGAGGCACGCCAGAGATGTCGAAGCATACGAAGAGCAATAGAAGTGAGCCTTTGGGTCGTTGGATCCCTGCAAACGATCTTCTGGTGCGAAAACAGTACGACTTATCAAATCCAGACTTGTGGTGGGCAAAAATGTGACGAGAATGAGGTCAGTACGAGGAATAGGTGCATACGTAGGCTCATCGCAGAATGTTCGTGCCACTCATCGGGCATCTAATGATCCATCCATTGTAAGTCCAATATCTTAGAGAAAAATCAAAGCAAAGGATGGCTTGAAGTAAGGAGACACGATGTGTCGCAGGAGTGACACATGCAAGTAAAGAGCTGTACCACACGGCGGGCGCAGGAGAATGGCTGCAAGGTGGGCTTGGAAACGAGATACACATTGGGTATGATATGTAAGGGGAGCAAGCATACTGACCTTCAGGCGCGGCCTCTTCGCTCTCATCCTCCGTTGGTTCCTGATCCAAAAGTGGCAGTGTCCACAACGCGGCCTTGAGGTCGAAAAGATCATCACCAAGATGAGGGAAGAAACATCAGGAAAACTCCATCTGTATGGCACCGTCTGGCACGTCTGATGTATCTGGTTCCAGAAATGGATTTCTGGTCATGTTGTCAGAAACCATAATCACTTCGCACAGCTCTCAGAAATTTATTTCCCTTCCACATTTGTTCCAGAATGCCAGACACGTCAGGATACTGCCCTCCCCTTTAATTTCGAAAAATAAATAATCCACTCAAAAATAAGATAAAATCAAGGGGGTGTCAGAAAAAAAATTAAGGATATCACGTCGAAATTTTTTTTAATCGACAATTTGGTGGACTAACTAACTGATCATGAGAATAACCTTCCAGATATAGTAATTTCTTAATCTAATCTAATCTAGATAATTTAAATTCTTACTTTCTGACTTTTTTTCTGACTTCTTAGACTCTTTTCTATTGTCATCTCTTCCATTTATTATGACTAAAGCATGTATTCTTTTTTTCTGCACTTGCACTTAACTTTGGCCAAACCTCAATTCACAGATTGTTATTATAATTTGCTATGTCATTTCTCCTTGGCAGCTAAAATACAGGTTTGGACAAGGTTTGGAAGATTTTAGCCAAATTATAAGCTTGTTAAAGCAAAAATCCAGCCTATATAAATCAAAAGTAGCCCCAAAATCAATTATTTCTGCAATATTTTTAGTAGGTTCAAAAAATTTTTAAGACCATCCAGGCTGGACTAACTAACCAACGTGATATCTCGGATTTGTTTACTGACACCCCCTTGGATAAAATCCTATTCAATAACTTAAGCTGTTAGCTACATATTATACCTCTTCGTCCTATATACAGACTCAAGTGGCTGACATGGATGTTAAGGCATGTTTGCCTCACCTTCTGCGGTATCAGTAATCCTTCATTTTGGGTTTTACAAAAAGTGACAAAAACCAGAAAACCCAGAAACTTGGAGACCTAGGTCCCATTTTCCAGAAACCTCACATGTCTGTCTTATAGGCCTCAGGGTTTATTCGTCGGAGAAATCTTCCCCCTTTGTATGGGCGATCCAGTTGATGAAGATATCGAAACATATGTTCTCTTCGGACTTGCAATTGAGCCGCGAAACCTATGTCAAAGGTGCCACATGCTCCATGGATGAAAGTGTGAAGGATATGTTATCGAAAGAAGGTATTGATCCAAACTTCGTCGATATCACCAAACACGATGTATTCGTGCTGTCCAGTGCATGATGCATGAAGTTCCAATGGAAGACGAGTGATCGAGAACCAGGTGGGAGAATATGTAACGATGGCGAGCGGTGACTGTTAAAATTTTGAAAGAAATCCGGCAATATGTACTTGTAAAAATATGTATATCTTTTCGTACATGTTATTAGAAAAATTTGAAGACGTAAGTAGTGAATGGATCATCCTCGTCGTGTCGGCCTGCCATAGTCGAACGAACCAGGTCGCATCATGGCGGTACAACTGTGCTGAAGGTAGGTCGTCGTCGTCGTCGTCGTCGTCGTGGCCACTGGGGCGCATTGTGATAGTGCGATGCATCAGGAAAAATATAATTCGAGGCCGTGTCCTCGAACGAAGAGAGCAGGTAAAAGGATCCGTGCGTAAGCCGTGGATATCGCCTTTGTTCCTCGCTCGCTCGTCGTACGCGTTCGTAGCGGGCTTTTCGTGTTGATACGAAGTGGTTAGTCGAACGGACGCTGTGGTATTGATCATTGGCGTGGCGTAGTTATTTACGGGCTCTTGAATTGGTGTGCGCATCTAGAGAGGAAAATGGTAAGCACGACGGCAGTCTTGATGTTGGTGGTTCTGCACTCACTGTGTTGCTCGTAGTCATCTTAGTTGAGGCCGCGCTTTTCCCTCGTTGTACACATTCGCGGCATTCCATCTGTCGTAAGGCTTTTTTTTTCGCGATGGAGCAGAGCTGTCGGTTTATTCGATCCGCCATAAACGAGAGCTAAGGCGGTCTGTCGTTAGCCGCCGTGGCCGTGAAGGTAAGTGGTAAGGATCATAGCCGCTTTGGTCAATCTCCATGGATTTCCTGCAATTCTACTATGCGGCGTTGGGTGAGCAAGGGAAATTGAATGATGTTGGCTTAATGAATGTATGAGCGGGGGTCATGCCAACCAACCTGCCTGTAGAATTTTAATAATTTCCAAGATGGCCGAGCGCACGTCTAATAGGAGGTCGATCATCACCAAAGAATGTAGTACAATAGTGGTGTTGCGTCCTCGTAGCCGCTGGCAGTCAACTGGCAGTGATTGTAGTACACTCGTTCTAATTGTGACATGCTCCAAGTTCACAATGATAGCAGCGACGCATTTAGGATATAGGATCACTGACCACGACGATGAAGATGGAGCGTGGAAGCAGGAGGCGATGACGATGATTTGGACGGCTATGAGTTAAAGAGGTCAGTGGTAAGATCAACGCCTGCGACGAGAACACTTATCACGGACGGCGACTTGAATATGATGCCCAGCGATTACTGCGAGGGTGAAGGGAGCATGTTAACCTATCTACAGAACGGGGTTTCGACAGCTAAAGTGGTCATGTTGGACAAGGCTCGTCTGGCAGGTGGCGGCCACTGGTGGCAAACCAGCGTGGGTTGATCTGTACAAACACGTGCTGGCACACAAGGGTGTGCACAGCCACTGACAGTATTTAATCTAATCTGGGTAGGACCCTACAATTTAAGTCCTAGTACCGTTCAATCATAAACCACCGATTCCTTTATTAAAGTACCTCCTTATGCTCTATTATCGCAGGCATCGGGCGCCACGTGTTTCAGTATTTGCTTCAGCGAACGAGTAGCATACCTCATCAGCTCCAGGCCCAATGCATTCCAAATTCGCGACGACAATGGCGAGGGGAGTTAGTCCCACGATTTGAGAGAAGGAGAATGGGAGGAGGTAAGAAAATGGGTGTCCGTGATGCCGAGGGCCGCTACCGTTACGGTGAGTGACTATTGATACCCTTTAACCGAGAGCAGATACTCGCAGACCCTAGTCTCGAAGAACTCACCATCCTTTCTTCGACATAGGACTCACCGACGAATCGCTATAACGACATAACTTTCATCAAATTCTTGCGACGTAGGTGCACGTTAAATGCGTGAAGGAGAAAAAGAAAGGCCCGTGCATCTAAAATGAGCGTGAATCCAAAGTCACTCCAAACTATCCTTAAACCTCCTGGAAAATGGAAAATAATCACCCACAACTCGTCCATTTCATCCGGAATATACATTACTCTGAGCCGAAGAAATACCTCGCTCAGCCACGCTGAGAAATGGTGAGAGGCGTCGTTGTCGAGTCGACTTGAATGTTGCTTATTCGCAAACCGGACGATTAGCGCGCAGCGAAAGGATGATCACAAAGAACGAAGGCCCAAAACCAGGACATGTTCGCTGTGAAAACTTTACCCCTTGTATAATGAACGAAATATTTCGCACCCGGAAATATGGGGAAAAAATCGTCAGTGCGAGCGACAGATGACGGAGCCTCGGGGAAACGATAGATGGGCAGCTGGGAATCCTAGAAAGAGGGACGAGGGACGCGAACCCACTAATAAGGCCTCACGCGCACGCCTGACTCTGCGACTCCCGATACGACTCAGAAACCTTCGGGGTGTGGGCCATGTGGCAGGTATCATTGTCGTCAATCCTACGCTGGTGTATATAGTTGGGGCGACAGAAGTCACCATGGTCAACGTAACGGCGGTGTTGATTTTAGTGGGACGTGGTGGTGGTGACGCTCGTCCTCATCCGTTACTTTTCCCTGCGATATCTATCAGCTTGAACCCAGATGGGAACTGGAACTGTGCACAACTGGGGTCGATGAGGAATAGATATTGAATCTGGATGGTATTCGGCACGGGAAATACACTTATGGGCACTACTGTACTATTCCGCTTGTTCATGATTTTTGGAAAAAAAAATCCCGAGATGGCCGATACATTGCTTTTGAGTTAGGGCGAATAACATACAAAAAAAGTTTTTCCTATGCGTCTTGTGTAATATTCTCGTGCTCGGTATACAGGTAATTGACTGTGGTAGTAGGTATGTGGGGTGTGAAAGCTGTACGGCTCGATGTCCGATGAGCGCCGTCCCGACTCCAGGGCGAAGAGCTGATGGGGATGCGGGCGGATGGACCCCATCCTTATGGGTTCTACTCTACCAATAGTCAAGGCGATAGGTGGGTGGGTAAAAAGGCTGTATGAAGTCGAAATGAAAACTAGAAGCAGGATTGTGTGAGATGAAGAATGTGGGAGATGATGTGCGTAATCAGCGAGACTTGCAAGTGATGGCCACTCGGGTATTTCCGTGACATGAACGATCGGTTGAAATAGTACAGTATTTGGACATGGGGCCATTGCGGTGAGAAGAAACCCTTAATTCTCAAAAAGGATCATTTTCAGGTAACACCCGGAAATGCGATGCGCTGCAGCTCTCCACAATATGTATCAGAGTGTCAGATAACCACCACCACCGTGACCTGCCGCAGTTAAGTTACCCACTGGGATGAATGCTAGGCCAATTTACCAAAAGGCGACGCGAGCATAATACGACCCAACTCAAACTTCGAAGGTATGATTAAGCCCCAGTGGAATCTACTTGGAAGTCATTCTCCAGTGGATAGTCGATACAGTGCCTCCAACTTGGCGATCAAGGTCAGCAGCACACAGCGTGCACAAAAGAATAATTGGTGACTAAATATGTAAATATTCTTTTTGTGCACGTGGTGGCAGGGAATTTGACCCAGCTTGGGGCTACCGTCAACCACTCCATGAGATTGGCCGCGTATGTGCACTGCTTTCCGACCAAGCATCCTGTCAACATATCAAAAACCTTAACTCCTCAACTTCCCCATACCACCATGGCCAGTGCCCCAACCAACGCAGATCGCTCACCCCGCTCGGATGCAGAGTCCAAGCTATGTTCCCATGGAATGAACGCTAGAAACCTCATCGTTTGCATCGACGGTACCGCAAATCAGTTTGGAGAGAAGGTACGCGTTCTTGTAGGCTATCCAGTGACACTGCTGGCTAATGTCGTCGAAAAGAACACAAACGTAATCGAATTGTATAACCTCATCTTGAAAAAGGTTGAGCATAATCAGCGAACCTGGTACAACAGTGGAATTGGGACATATGCCCGGCCGTCCTGGAAGTCATTCAAATTCTATCGGCAGGTCCTTTCCCAAAAGATTGATTTGGCGATTGCATGGTGTGTCAAGTGGTCGCTATCTATTTCATGCTGTCATTTTACCTCTTGCTCATTCAGGAATTTCGAAAGAACGATTTTGGCTGCATACAGGTGGCTTTCAGATAATTATGAGGAGGGTGATTGTATTTTTCTGTTCGGTGCGTTGGAATAATGTGTGATCTATGTACACTCGGCCAATGCTGAGAGGTATCTAGGGTTTTCTCGTGGTGCATATCAGGTCCGTGTTCTCTCAGCGATGATCGACAAGGTGCAGTATATCCTGCCTGTCCAGTTTCCAGAAATAATGTCTGCGGAAACTATTAGGTCGGCCTTATCCTTAAAGGAAATGAGACGCAGATACCATTGTGCGCCGCAAGTAAAATCTCCATTTTTTTAACCCTGATTTACCAGGTTCAGTGCGTTCGAACTATATGCCGATCCAAAAAGTGATATACCTACGGTGACTCGAGTTGGATCATCGGGAACGGCTGGAAAGATGTCCATGGCCCAGCGCTTTAAGGAAACGTTCTCATATGAGGACGTAAGGGTCCATTTTGTGGGTGCCTGGTAAGTGATGGAAATTCCGAGCGTGTTTACGCTGATGAAAAGATGTCAGGGATACCGTTTCATCTATTGGGATTGCGCGTGGTAGCTGCATACTCCCTGGGACAATCGACGGGATGAGACATGTTTGTTACTTCCGGCATGCACTTGCTCTTGATGAGCGGCGGGTCAAGTTCTTACCCGAGTACGCCTATGGAGGGACATCCATGCCTTGTGGCACAAGTACGAATGCTTCACCACATACAGCCAATAATCCACTCAGCGGGAACACGGATGATCCAATAGCTAACAACGAACTCGCGGACGACAGACCACTCATCGACAATGATGCTGTATATGACCGGTCACAGCCTAGGATAAAGTCAATGGAAAATAGGCCTCAAACAATAGAAGTCTGGTTTGCAGGAACACACTCAGACATGTGAGTGCGTTCTCTTTTATGCCAGAGGGATAGCGGTAGTGATATTACAGTATTTAGAGGTGGCGGGAATGTTGTGAATGCTGGGATGGATCGCAGTCGGCCGCCTCTGAGGTGGATGGTGTTTGAAGCGGGGGCACTCGGTCTTCGCACTGCGACATTCGAACGTGATCTCTCTCCTGATGAGCAGATTCATATCAAGGAATCTTTGACGCCACTATGGTGGCCCCTGGAGCTCTGTTTCTTCAACCGATTGACATACACGAGGCGGGATCAAGGAAATAAAACTACTCATAAGTGAGTCTCCTCGTACTGGTCCAGGGTAGCAATGTAACTGACTAATTGATTAGGCCTCATCTAGGTTCGAGTCGTAAAATTCATCCTGGTCAGAAGATCCACAGTTCCCTCATCCTGAGCGATAAAACACGCGGAGAGTACACTCCAAAGGCACATCCATTGGACGGTAATCCTAATTTCTGGGAGAAAGCACGCACACAGGGCCTTGCAAACTGGCTGGAACTCGATTTGTATGAACACACCCATGATCTCATGGTGAGGCTCATCACTGAGAGCCCTGGCAGCGGTACTGCGTTACAGACTTTGCGCCAAACTGCTATGTCGGGTACGTCCTAATTCTCTCTATATATATATTACATGGTTTATGTAAGGTCATTGTTAGCGGATGGATTGCAAGCGGTGTATGATGCAGTGATCAGGATCCTGGAACGTAACAATTCCAAACTCGAGGTTCAGTATCAACTCCTGCAGTTCGCGGTAAACACCCTAAGGAGGCGTGCACATGAAGGCACATATTTAAAGCTGGGCCGATCAATTGAAATCCTTCCTTTGTTGTCAAATCTTCTGGAGCAGAGAATCGAAAATTATCAGAATGTTGTGCGACATTTTTTGGTGGAGTTCATGGATTGTAAGTGTAAAACCTTGTAGTTTCATCCAGGAACTGAACCCCTGCTAGGTTGTGTACTTGTAATGGAGGGGCACGAAAGTTGGGTAGTCTCTGTGGCATTCACTCCTGATGGCTTGTGCGTGGTCTCAGGATCGTACGATAATACAGTTCGGACCTGGGATACGGAGACTGGGAAGCCAATGGAAGAGCCGTCTCGAGGACCCACAAATCTGGTAAAGTCTGTCGCATTCTCGTCTGACAGAAGGCGCGTAGTCTCGGGCACGGGAGACAATGCAGTTTGGATCTGGGATAAAAAGACAGGGAAGCCGGTGGGAGAGCCGTTTCGAAGACACACAGATTTTGTAAGGTCTGTCGCATTCTCGCCTGATGGTATGCACGTTGTATCAGGCTCGCACGATGGGACAGTTCAAATCTGGAATGCGGAGACGGGGCATCCGGTGGGAGAGCCATTTATAGGGCACATAGCTTGGGTATTGTCTGTGGCCTTCTCGCCTGATGGGAGGCGCATAGTCTCAGGATCGGCTGACCGGACAGTTCGGATTTGGGATGCAGAGACAGGGAACCTGCTAGGAAAGCCATTTTTGGGGCACACAGATCGGGTATGGTCTGTGGCATTCTCGCCTGATGGCCGGCGCATAGTCTCGGGCTCAGGAGATGGGACAGTTCGGATCTGTGATGCAGAGGGAGAGCCGTTGGGGGAGCCGTTTCGAGGACACACATATCCGATCGTGTCTGTCGCATTCTCTCCTAAGGGCGACCGTGTAGTCTCGGGATCGACCGACACGACAGTTCGAATGTGGGACGCGAAGACGGGGAGTACAGTGGGAGAGCCCTTTAGGGGACACACGCATTGGGTATGGTCTGTTGCATTCTCGGATGATGGTAAGCGCATAGTCTCAGGCTCGTATGACAAAACAATTCGGATATGGGATGTGGAAGCAGCAGAGATATTGACGACGTTGTAAAGTACATATCCTCGATCCTCACCTATTTCTATTTATGTGTTTCGTTTGTTTCGGACGAGCAGTGGAATAACATAGTTTGGATATTTTAGCGCCATCTACACAATCTCATCATATATTTGTATTTTCAAGTAATACTCCGATACAGATCACTTATGAGCCTGCTTGAGAGATGAATATCGGTGAATGGGCTCAGAACTTTGATGAACTGAGGGTAGGGTCGAACAGGTTGATTTATTCTCGTTGCATGCAGTGCTTGTATCCATTCCATTCGCCCATCAAATATAAGGACGAACACGAATAATGACAGGGGACACCACACGAACACGAAGTTGGACACTGGGAATGTAATCGCCATAAATGCTCGTGCAATACTCGGTGCATATGTTGGAGGAGCATCGGGCAGAGGCGAATCAACGGAACTAAGGGTTCCGTGGGAATTCTCTTGCCTGGGATTTGCATTCGAGAGTAGAGGGTCAGGTCGTCTGAGCGAGGACGTCGACCATACGGACCAAAATTTTGGCACATAAATGAGGGTGAGTGGGTGATGACATTGAGAAAGGCTGCGTGAGTGAAATTGAAAACAGGACCAGCTAGAAAGAAGTGTCCTCAAGATTAGATTATACAATTTGATCACATTTGTATTCTTTTCGACAACATTAGCCAGCAGTATAACTGAATAGCCCCAGAAGCACGCACCTGCTCTCCGAACTGGTTTGCGGTACCGTCAACGTAAACAATGAGGTTTCTAATGTTCATTCCATGAGAACACAGCATGGGCGCTGCATCTGAGCGTGAGAAATCGTCAATACCGCCCATAGTCGCATGTTTGGCTTATCACCAAAATAGCAGGTCATTCATCAAAGGACCCACGCGGATGAGATTTTCACAAATCTGCCCATGGATGGAGATGTCCGGATTATCTGCCAGCGAAGGAAGAGAACAGGGAGGGTATCGGGGAGTTGGAGGGAGTGAGTAGTTTAGGCGTCTCTAGAGTTAGGAAGCCTATTGGCAGCGGTTCCAATAAGTCAGCTGGTGAGAAACGGGTGGCGGTCAATCCGCCAAGAAATTCGGAGTTATATTTTCAGTGATCTTCCAGTATGCCTCGCTATTATAAAATGGCGAAGAGAAGGATTGTGTAGAGATCCGAGATGGAGGATTTGTGGCAACAGAGGTTCAGAAAGCTATAAATGTTCTTCAAATCCTAGATGAAGCAACGATGAGTCTCAGCGTGAAAGGAAAGGCTAAATATATTGATCAGTACCTAGACGAGGCAACGGCGAGTCTAGGAGCGATATACAAGTCTATAAACGCAAATAGGAAGAAAGATAAAATACCTCAGCGTGAAAAGGAAAGGATGAGGTACCGAACAATGAAGCGAAGCTTTATAAAGGAAAAAGGAAAGGGGCTTCGGCCCTAAATGTCCGTGCATAAATGAAAGAAGCGAGATAAAGGAAAGCGACGATACTGAAAGATAAGCGAGAAAAGAAGGAAGACAGCGTCCGCATGGGCGCTTGATGAATGTCACATGATATATACTCAACAATACATGCCTCCGAGGTTTATGCCGGTGGAGACGGCAGAACTGCTGGACACAACACAAAGGACAGAAGCAAGGATCGACGGAAGCGGCTATCTACAGGGTCACGTGTACGAATCTAATCTAATCAGCTCATCCACCTTCCGGTTCACTTTTGCGTTACAAAATTGCAGTAAATCCGGGACGGGACGAACGGTGGATGGAATAGTGGTGAACACAAGCGGTCGAGAACTACAACTCCAAGGAACTTGGCAGAAAGGCAGGTATCATAATAAGTACAGGGGCCCGAGAAACAAAACTAAAAAGTCCTACCATAATTCACCTGTCACAGTAGTTGTACATCTCCAAGGAGGAGCTGACATACTCGTACACTAGATGTGACATATTCCAAGTTCGCATAAACTTACCGACCTTCCAGCGCGGCGTCGAGAAAAATTCGCCATCCTTCATCGTCGGACTCATTCATTGGCAATGAATGATTATAACTACATAGTACTTAACCTTTATCAACTCCTTTCTCGGTGCACGTAGGGTGCGTGAGGGAAAAAGGGAGGTAACTCCGCCTCAAAAGAACACGAGTCCAAGGTCGTCGGTCACCCCACATTATCCTGGGAAATAACATCCCACAGCTCGTTGTCTCTCCTCCGCAATCAAGAGTTTTACACGCCGATGAGATACCTCGCACAGCCAAGCTGTCAGCAGGTGTATGGTATTGTCGTCGAGTTGACGTAGTCTTGCTTGTTCGCGAACAGGACGATTAATGTGCAGTGAGAGCATCGTCATAAAGAACGAAGACCCAAAGACTCAGTTCGTGCGTGCTGTCATACCATGAGCCATTCATTGAATCCCGACTTCATTGACCCGTTTGGATTCCCAGCGCATGCGCGAAGTTATTCCACAAGTCGCTCTCATATGGAGCCTGAGGCGGGCGACGGAGGGGGTGGTAGCGGCACAGGTGAGGTGTGGCTGAGAGCAAGTTGGATTGCCGGTGCAGCGCAGCGACCCGAACTCGGATGAAACTCCTTATGACAGGGTCTAGACGGCGATGACGGAGAACGGAAAAACGTTGAATAATCACAGTGGACGAAGGGGGCGAGGTCCTGAATTGCTAAAGGGGCGTTGTTGGATAACCCCTCCGATGTTGCAGAAGATGCTAGAAACTCTGTTCTGGTGACCGAATTTTTGACTTGGATGACCGGGACCGGCACTCGGCATGCTTGCGCGTAAGTGGTGGTCATACTTGTCTTCCAAGATATCGACAACGGGAAGCAGAGTCGCAGTGCCACTCTTCAGCGCCCTCAACACAGTAGTATTTCCACTTATATGCCCAAGTTATCTGCGGCTGAGCTTAGATCGCGCCAGCAAGGGTTTGCGGACCAGGAGTGGTGTTGGGCGCGGCAGGAATGCTGGTTGGGGAGGCGAAAAGAACGCCGCAGAGATGGAGCAGGAGGGTATAGGGGGATTGCCGCGTTTACGATCGGAAGTTCCATACGGTAAGTGTAGAGGAGAAAGTGGATGTAGTGGATGGAGAAGGTCTGAGCTTCTGGAAGGTCGAAAAGACCAACACATGGGTGGGTGTCGAGTCCGCTATCGAAGAAGCACCAGTCGGCGTTAAAGGATTAACGACGAGGGTGTTCCGCCGCACCGGAGAGGACATGGCAGATTTTGGACGTCCGGAGGTGCCTTGGCATTGTGATACAACGGAAAGAAGATTAGATAAGTGTAGAGAGTAGTGAGACGAAAAATTCGTAAAAACAAAATAAACAGAGAACCCACAAATATGTATACATTTGAAAGTATTGGCCTAGCCCCTCAGTCGCTTTATGTCGCTCCTTGAAACAGGCGATATGACTCAGAATCGTCGTACTGCCTTTCTGAGATCTAGCGGGAGATGTCGTGGTCAATCTCGAAGCTATTAATCACTGCAGAAGGAGTCGCCGTGGTAGAGTAACGGCGGTTTCGGCTTGAGGACATCGTAGACATGGACAACCTGTCGTGCTCCTCCAATCCACAAGCTCGAACCTCTCTGGTTGGTGGTTGATGGACAAGTTGAGCTACACCTCCAACACCACGTCAAGGAATCCTACTGGAGGCGGCGAGGAAAACTGGGATCATGACGATTGAGAGGAAGAGTTCCACGAAAAAAAAATGAAAAGGAAAATATTCAATCTTTCCCACGATTTCCTTTATCTTATCTCTCGTTGATGCATGCTATGATTTCTGATAAGATTGCCTCCTTTTGCCTCCTTTTTTTTCTCGTTGCATTTTGGAGAGTTGCCGCCGCGCTCAGCTAAATTATATAGTCCAGGTAATGGTGTGACTTTGGAGCGGGTTCAAAGCTATATGTATGTTGGCACGCTTGTGGCACGCGGCCAACACGCGGCTTCGAGATTTGAGAACATTTGAATGATAATGTACCGACTGAGTCTACGGCTCCAGCAGTGCTACTTGTTGGCGAAAGGTGTGGAGGGAAGATTAGAATGGTATAAGGCTCTTCATTCACTGGGGGTCTTTTTTATTTTTACAAATGGCGATCTGCTTATTCCACACTAGAGCGGCAGGCACCTAACCATTGAAGAAGTTTTGCATGCGTTAGCTCGAGAAAAAAAAGTGTGTTTGAGTGCTGGGCATTTCCGGCCGTGGTGTCTCGCCTATAAAACCACCATTAAAGATCGAAAGAAACGACGAGGTCGGTGGATAACGCGCCAAGGATGTGGAGGGTTTTAGACGAAGGTTAACACGTTGAAACGTGGCACACCCGATGCGATTCAGAAGGGACGTGCAGCATTTTGAGGGTGTGGTCGTCGAGCCAAAAGCTGTTATAACTGGAGAAGGAGTTGGCTTCGGTCGAGGGTTGAATTGGTAACATGGTGTCGGCGGCAGTGGTGACGTTTATCTACAGAAAACATGATGTGAATCTCCCGGGACCTTCGCCGTCTGAGAACGAATACCGTCAGTCCATATCGACCTCCTTGTGTATTCGCGGCGGAGGGAGTAATATTGATTGGAAGCCAGACATCGGACGAGGACATAAACAAAAGATGCGTTGATAATTGTATATTGTATTGGGCACGGATGGACACGAGAACATTGAGGGGAAAGTGGTTCCAGGCAATGTGTGTTGGTTGGAAAGAAGGGGAAGGGCTGGGGTGGCGAATAACTTGAACCGGCGAATCCAGAAAGAGCAGCATTCTGCCCTCGTCTTCGTGCCCAAACGCAGATCCAACTCGTCGAGTCATATCTCCGACTCCAATAATTCGTCCCAGCTCTTCTCTCCCACGTTGCGCCATCGAGGACCGGAAACGGGTTCGGTTTGGAAGCTTAACTTTAAAACCACCCTACAGTCTTCTGTTGTCGGAACGTCTGGGTAGGACTTTACTGGGTGGTTTGTATGAGGCGTGTTGGTTCCATCGCACTACTCGTCATGGGAGTAGCGGTATGAGATCGTTTGGAGTTAGTGTCGTACAGCTGCTGGGCAATCACCCCCTTCGCTTTTCAGGCTGAAAATCACATTGTGACGATGAAAAGAGTTGCTTTTGAGAAAATGTTGGGAAGACACAACTGGTTTTTCACTGTTTTTCATGAGGCAGAAATGTTGAGCAAGATAAGTTGAACTTTGGTCCCTTCGTCTTTGAGTTTTAACGTTTAACATTGGCTAAAATCGGCTGCAGCACGCTTTGGCCCTTTGGATTACTGCCACCTCCGGTATGCTGTCTCATCCTACTACTTACATCTTGGACCAGCCAATGTCGGCTCGACTCCATACCACAAAAGAAGCCGTTGACGGCATGACTCCTGCCCTACAAAAAATCGATGTGATAACGAGGCTGAACTTACAGTGGAGACACGATTAACAACACGAGCATTCCAGAGAATCACACGTTTGCACGTTTGTCCCCTTAATTCTCATTTCCCGGTTCCTTCGAAGCCCTCTTCAATACGGATCCGTGTACTCAGAGGTACCTCAGTCTACCCAACACGTCAACTGGTTACAGAATCACTTTATCCTTAGCCCGTGACGAGGTTGCAGCAAGTCCCGCGGTCATGAATGACAACCTTGCTCTAAGCATGAAAGGATGAAAATCTTCGACAATTACTGAAGAGGTAAATGTAAGTTCAATTATTCGTTCTATCATAGCCAACCCATACTTACCCGTTCTATTCGTTAATCACGCTTCCTAATTCAAAATTCGTCGACATTGTGGGCATCGTGCGCGGCGTTTCTCGCAGCCTCTTGACGTCAGGTAACCCAACGCTTCAATGAAAAATCGGCTTAACCTCATGGCTTGTTTCTAGCTGCAATATGTTCCAAGTTCCCGACGACGGCGTGGTGTCATTGGAGTGGGGGGTTGGTCCCATGGAAAATGAGTTCAACTAGGAAGGAGGAGGGTGTATAAGGTTTCAACGATGTGGAGGTCAGTTCTAAAGTATACAAAATTGGGAAATGGTCAGGTTCCTCTCTCAATACATCTGACTGCGAATGAATTTTTTTTTTTTTTTTGAAGTCTATTCGGTTTTACCTCACCTTGACGGTAACATTAATTCTTGATAAGTGGCTGTGAAATTATTCTGTGCAACTGTAAGTAACCGAGATCTTGTTTAATCATTCTACATACCTCGTGCCGCGGCTCCTCGCCCTTTCTAAGAAAGGTTCAATTCGCATGTCCCTCTATGCTAACTTCCCGTGCAGTGATATCCTGGAATGTTCCAATTTAAAATGCGGGGAAGTGGTCGGGAGCTAGGGCCCAGGACGACAGCATTACGAAGTAACGATGCCGGTTCTTGATGTTACACCTCACTTATCAAAACCTCAACTGTACCACGAGGAAAATGATTGAACAACGAACATTTGATTTGCATGGGGTTAACGTTGGGTGGATCTATTTGCGGTATGGTCAAATTCACCCAAATGCACCGCAAGTAATAAAAACTGAAGGCGGTACGGTTTTAAGTAATGGAAGATCTAGACAAGGCCACATGTGAGAGGGGCTGTGCTTGAGGTATGCCGTGTGCCGTGAGTTTGGGCAGTGGATCCATCTTTGGGACCGATCACAGGTCTACTACCTTTCATGGGGGATGTTGCGGTGGAACGTGTCCAGTCACATGGCTTGTGCTTCACAGCCTCCTTTGGAATGGCGTGGAATGTTTGGGGCGATTATAAACCTATACATACAAATTCTCAAGCGTGGTGGCGAATCGAGCAAAACTCCAAGTGTGCAAATACCCTACCTATCAGCTTGAACGCAAAATATGCGCAACAATCCAACATCCAAGGTTCGTCCCATCAGTATCACTCAGTAACCTTGTTTATTAAGCAGAAAATTCGCTCTTCGCTAGAAGTCAAACCATAGGACAGATACAGGCTATGAACACGTTAAAAGTGCTCAACGTCGCCGTCTTCGTCAAGCAGATTTCGTCAAACGGAAAAAAGCAGCCAAGACTGGGTACATTTTTCTTTTTGTGGCCCTTCAGTAGCGTTTTCTCATTTTCAGCCTCTTAGGTTATCCCGCGGATCGTTGTTTGAGTCTTCCAGAAATGTGGGGATCAAAGGAGGGCAGTTCCACAGCGTTCAGGGTCACAACGCGAACGTTATAATTAATTTCGAAGGTATGTCTCCTCCTTCCTGTGCTCTCAGAAGCATGATAATGAATCGCCAATGACCTTAGATTCTACTATGAACGACTTCATGGAAGACGATGACATCGTGAGTAACCTACAACTTACAGGAGTACTTCACTAATGCATCCTCGCAGGAGTATCCGGGAATTAGGGGACACTCCCGGATTAGCCCAGCCATGGATAACGATAGTGCCATCAGGCTGGTATGGTTTGAGATAATGCGCTCTTTTCCAATCATTCATAAGGAGTCCATTGTAGATTTCTAACCTTCCATCCCTTCCTATTCAGCGAAGTTGTGATATCTACTATCGCCACCTAGCAGTGAAAGATCGTGGGTCACCTCTGTGGCACACAGAACCCAGCAGTACCCTGCCGAACATATATCGACGTCAAGGAATTGCTGTTGGTGATGTGGGCATCATCACGGCATCCGGAAGTTTCGACTTTATGTTCAATATTTGTCTTCCTGCGGACCATCCAATAAATCAAGAAGGTCTTCCTGCTGGCTTTTCACCTCTCTATCCACGGCTCAGGCCAAGCGATATCCGCAGACATATGGTTTACTCCCAGAATAGCTACCTCGCCAGTGAATCGGTTGTAAAGCATAGAGAAAGTGATTCTTCGTATGTATCACTCCACTGCGATCAAAGACGAAAATGACCCATCGTGATCACAGAGAAATAGTGTTCGAATCCTCCGCTTCTGAAGGGGCGATCCTGACGATGCCTCATGGTGCCCACGCCGAGGATCTGTCCAACATCTCGAATTTTCGACAATACCTCTATGCAAACGTAGAGAGCTGGTACAGATATGTGAATTATGAGCGTGGACGAGAGGCAAAAAATGGCGATGTGCGGCTAGTCATTGGTTGCGATAAGGCTTCATCATGGGGGATGGCGACGTTCGCAAATTCAACGGCGCCAGACTTTCGCTTGATATTCAAGCCAAAAAGTGAAAGTGGCCCAGGGCGGACATATGAATGGGAATATTCAGGTAGTGTCGATACGAGGGCAGGACCGGACCCTAACGAAACAGAGGAACTGAGAGCCACCGATGATTCTGGACATTCAGATGTGTATGAGAACCAGTGTCTCTTTGTGCGCACATTGAATGCCACTCTTCGAGATGACGTTTGGAAAGGGATGGGATTCGACTTTGAAACCACCATGAATGTTCAATTCGATTCACCTCCAAATTTCCACAACCCTTCCTCTAGTAGAAACCCTTCGACAAGATCGCCCAATCCTGCGGGCCCATCGTACTCTAACTCGACAACATGGGCGGGATCCACTCGCTCTTCAAGTATAATATCATCAGAAGGGAAACTTCTTCCACTTGTTAACATCGCCCACTTTGATGTTGCCCTTGTGAGTGATTCCTTTCCCGTATCCAAGTCCTTTTCCAACATTTGTTGACTTTTTTTAAAGACTGCCCATCCATCAAAGACAATGAACGATTGCATGTTAAGAGCAGTAAATAAAACATCATCGTAGTCCTGAAACTCTTTTTCGCTAATAATGCCTTTTACAGAATCCTCGCGTCCGAATTGCTATAACCTCAGATGATGATTGGACTTCGCTGATCTTCAAGGTAAGCATGCATTTTATCTTTAATAACTTGTCGAATTCATCTCTTTAGGGTGACAAACGACTGCCTCCTCCAGCAGAGCTCATCAATCGCATGTTGACCACCCATGACATTTGTGAAGCTGATGGTGTGTACTGACATATACGCCAGTTAGTTATCCTCAATAATTCCTCGATTAAGGCATGGTATTCCTGCAATTAAAACGGAAGGCAAGTTCTATGATATCCTCGGAAATTACCTCCCTTGGACATACTCTCACTTTGAAGAACAAGGCCACCAAAATAAGCTTGGAAGGAAGTGATCGTGTCGGTAACATGCCACCCGTTTTTCTTTCTGAACCAGGTGTTTCAGGTATCGATTAATGGTCTTCTTCATGACGAAATATTCGAATTTTTGACCCTCTGACTCCATAATTGAAGAACTTCTTTCAAACAATGTGATGATGTACTCCAAGTTTCATTTTGAACTTTCTTCGAGATGCTGATTTCCCCCTTCCTTTTCCTCAGATCTACGGGTTCAACGGTTTTCAACTTGAAGCTTGAAGGTTTGAATTACTTATTACTTAGTGCTCGTGCTTACCTCCCACTCCTCACCATTACCACCGGTAGTTCCCATTCGGATGGCCGCTAAATCCACTTCGTCCGAGTCGCTCACGTTTATGAAGTTTGGCAGGGTATTCGCTATTCTTCGGAGCTGGGCACCTATCAGTGGAAACTCCAGCTCGAAAATCACCTGTGCTCTGGAAAAATCACTTCTGACGTTGACGATTGGGGCTCAACATGTCGCCCTTGCTTCTCAAGGGCCTGACATAATGGCTACCAATCCCCTTGGTGATTCCTATCGCCATCGAGTGCAGGAGGACGTCAGGACAGTTGAGGCGATCGCACTCGCCGGACCAGCCTTGAAGGCGGCCGTTGGTGGCTTACTAGAAATTCTTAAAGCTGCTGATGTAAGTTTGATCTTGTCTGCACGTCTTGATGGGAAGTTCAAAGTAAATCCTAGCGAATTACTCAGAATAGAGAAGATGTCAAGAAGCTGGAAGAGAAACTTTGTCGGCTGGACAATCACATCTTTATGGACCCAGTTACCCCTCAAGATATCAGCAAACTTCAGCAGGATTTGACCCGGTAGCTACAAACCCACTTCTACCCAATCCCGCTGATATTACTTAATTCTAGGCAATTGAATGTGACGGTGACGACATTGAATGACTTGCGAGGGAAGCACCCGTTCAGATATTCAACTGTTGCGCAGAGGATCAACGAATGCTCCAGAGATATTGACCATTATCTGGAGTGCTGTACAGTGAGTGGATTGTACCGTGAGAAGTTGATTGCGCCGTTTAGATACCCTTTCCAAGATGCTGGACGTCATGCACATGCAAGCGATGACGGAAGTGTTTCTCGCCTCTACCCCACAACCTGCAAAGAGCAAGATTATGGGGGTAGTCCTGATCGATGCGGCAGGAAAAAGGCGCGAAGTTTCTATGGATTGTGCAAAGTCTTATGAAGTATGTGGTCTCTGTCAAATTTGCAATGTTAGGTCTTGACACACTGCCATTTCTCCCACGATGTTATACGCAGTTATTCACGAAAACTATTGCGCATTTCTTTGAAGGGAATAACATGGAAGCCCGAATTCAGCGGCAATACATGAAACAGGGCAAGTATGACCTTTGTATTGACAATGGCACTCAAACCGTTCCGATCAATGGAGAGTGGGACTGGTCAAAAGTTGAAGTGGGCACACAAGTCATCATGCGGGTTATTCTTGGGCAGGAAAAAGGTAAACAGACTCAAAGGTATCAATGCCCTCGGTGTAAGGCTTGGAATAGTGTGGAGGATGGGGCTGGAGAGCATAGCCACTATTTGTATATTGACTGGTCAGCTTGCTTTCTCCTTGTAAATTTCGAATGAAGACTTACACTCCTGAAGCCGGGGATGTGAAGGAAGGTTCCAGATATCAGAGGTAGATGGTAATCATCCAAAGGACGGATGGTACAAAGACAGAAGCGAGGGCACTTCACACGATATGGAAATGGGGGTGCTTGTCAACTTCCACTTGAAGTTTCAAGAGGTGAGTCGCTCATGCGGAAGTTATGCCCATCATTGACACACATGCCTTGTTTGTGGTTCAAGGTTGTGCGTAGTTTCGTTTTCTGATGCTTGCATCCAACCCTGACAAATCCCTAGTCCATTGTGACCCCTCAAGTGCGTAGTTCCAGTTCCTGCCTACACTCAGCCTTACCTCATCCATATCCATTTTTGGCATGGCAGCAAGTACGTAGTTCCGTTTTCTGATGCTTTCATCCAACCCTGACGAATCCCTAGTCCATTGTGACCCCTCAAGTGCGTAGTTCCAGTTCCTACCCCTACACTTAGCCTTGACCTCATCCATATCCATTTTTGGCATCGCAGAGAGTGCGTAGTTCCGTTTTCTGATGCTTCCATCTAACCCTGGCGAATCTCTAGTCCATTGTGACCCGTCAAGTGCGTAGTTCCAGTTTCTGCCCCTATACCCAGCTTTGACCTCATCCATATCCATTTTTTGGCATTGCAGCAAGTGTGTAGTTCCGTTTCCTGACCCACCTATCCAACATTAATCTCCACACACCCCACAGGAACAGACCTTTCTTCGGGTAAATCAATCATAGAGCTATGGTCATGCTGTCTAACGTTGATAATTTCGCTAGGGTCAAGCAGTCCGCATTCAATTAGCCGGGACCTCCCTGAGCCAATACGCCATTGTTATGCAACACGCCACCCCCTGTGACCAGAGTGTCTTTGTCCTGACGTGCGGGAGGATTCACAGCATCCCGAACCACCCCGAGTTCATTTGGTGAAGCTCAAATTAGAGGGAGAATAGGGTTATAGACTTCAGATATTCTCGGACTCTATGCTCTATAATTTCCATTTCCTATGCGCTTTCCTCCCATGCTCCTCCTCTTTTGTCATGCTCGTGTCGCCAACTTGAGCCCCCCCATTCAAATGACATCCTGCCCTCTTCACGAACTTTTCTTCACGAACTTGGAACATTTTGTGAGTAATGAATAGTTTTTTTTTTTGTTTTTTTTTTGTTTTTTTTGAATCCGGTTTATTGTCCATCGAGGCGGGGCCTCACGTTGGACTTTACATTGTGGTACGCTACTCCTCCGGCTCCTAATGCCGTTTACGCCTCTTCCTTCCCTGGTCATCCTCAGTATCTGCACAGGGCTCACCCTGAGTGATCGCTCCCCATGCGGACCCAGCACGGAAACGCTGTTTTCGGATGCACCATATGAGAAATATGCGCCGGCATAGTGTAGGTTGTTTTCTTGATAGTATGGTGTGGCCATTGGCAATTAATGGCTGTCGCGCATACCCGATCGCTTTCACGATAGGCACGATGTGGCAATTGAGACTGAGGCTTTTCGTCATGGTGTTGTCCCTAAGATTGTGCTGTGTTGTTGGTTGCTGGTTATGGCTCAACATCGTGAGGTGGGCAGGATGGAAGTGTGGGTGGTAGCTGCATGAGCTTCCTTGATATGGGTGGATCTAGGGGAATTGTGGCTCAGCATTTTCAATTAGGGATGGAGTAACATCACCGTGGGTCTTCTTAAATCTCTCTGTTCTTCCAATGTATCATAGGCGTTCCCGGATGTGTTTTTCCTTAGACATGATGTATTCGAGGTTTCTGCTGTGTCATCCCAGGGTGGCGTCAAGGTGGTGTCGTTCATTGTGATAAGCTGGGCAGTCGAAGAGGAAATGAGTAACAGTCTCTTTGGTTGGTATGGTACCTGGGCGGGTAATGCAGGCCTGGCATTTGTCCGTGTCCACACAGTTTAGCTTGTGTAAGTGGGCATTGAGGGGGATGTGGCCGCTGTGGATCTGTATGAGCAGGCTGCTTTGGGCTCTCGACAGTCCATGTAAGATCGTTCTGAATTTCGTGAAGGGGAAGGACTTATCAACATGTGTCATGTGCTCGTGTCTTGGCGAGCTAGCCCATTGCTCTGCCCACATTGTTTTGACCTCTTTTGTGTAGAGCTGTTTCTCCGCATCCGCACTGTAGGGGAGGGGTCTGCGCAGTAAGAGAGGAAGGACCATGGATGGACTTGACTGGCCCTGTGCGGTGTTCTTTGCTAGTTCGTCAGCTTCCTTGTTACCTTGTACTTCGCTGTGTCCTGCTATCCAGTTGATTTTGAGTGGGACTTGCATGGTGTTGGCAACTTGGCGGAAGTAATCGACGAGGTAGCACCCTGAGCCGGAGGAGTGCTTCGTAAGGGACCTGACTAGGGACTGGTTGTCAGTAAAAACACTGAAGGAGAACCAGGCAGAACCCGGAGTGGTGCGTATGAGCCATGCAGCTAGGAGTGCGCCAACCGTTTCGGCGTCGTTGACTGTGTGTTGAGTTAGGTTGCCTAGGTGGAATGATAGCGCACCACTAACTGGCAGTATGATATATCATGGGTATGTAATTAGATAAAAAGTGTGATACATTAAACGGTCTAATTAGATACACTTTGGGATATATCACATTAGATACCCTACTGCACAGCTTGTTCTCAAAATGGCATGTACCCGCCCTGCCACATTTGGGCTGCCCGAGGGGCGGTGGGTTGGGGGCGCCAGTAAACAACTATCAACAATGCAGGAAACAGCGATCACAGGGTACGCACTCGCTGTTGAGCGGGCTAGGGGTGGTTTGGGGCGGGGAAAATTATATATTCGGGTAGATAGCATTTAATTAAAATTATTACACCCATTTGCGCACCCCATCGGGAGCGGGACAGGATGGATTGCATCGGGGTGGGTTGGATGATGCGATCTATTATTAGATCACGTCATCAATTAGGCGCCTGCTCACGCTCGGATGGCTGCTGGGCTTGCTGGGCTCGGATTTTCATGGCAAAAAAGAATATCTCAGTAGATACAATGCACATACATACAATCTAATTGTTAGGGTAGGTCTGGGCAGGTGAAACTAGGTGGA
>Ga0307513_10003022_pt1 | contig 22931 bp, 14 predicted proteins | sample 15_EM_MG_FD_202174 | JGI IMG/M metagenome (GOLD analysis project Ga0307513, IMG submission 202174) | Populus trichocarpa ectomycorrhiza microbial communities from riparian zone in the Pacific Northwest, United States - 15_EM | ecosystem: Host-associated > Plants > Roots > Unclassified | place...
GCGGTCGGCGCCGACCAGCTCGACGACGGCGGCGATCGCGGCGCGCGCCGCGGCGTCGGGCTCGAGCTCGCCGCCGATCGCCTTGGCGTGCGCGCTGACCAGCGCGGCGAGCGCCGGATCGGGCTCGCGCGGCGGCTGCGGCGGGAGCTTCGCGGCGGCCTGCGTCAACAGCTCGACGATCCGCCGGGGATCCATCGCGCGGACCAGGCGGTAGAACACCGGGATCTCGCTGTCGTCGATCGGCGCGGCCTCGCCGGTCGGGTCGGCGAGCAGGAACGTCACCGGCAGCGCGCCGCTCGCCGCCGCGCGCGCGAGCAAGATCTCGGGCGGCATGTCGGTGAGCCGGCGGCCGACGATCAGGATGCGCGCGCTGCCCGAGGCGATGCGCTCCAGCGCGGCCTCGCCGCTGTCGACCTCGGCGAGGCCGAACCGTCCGGCGACCGCTGTGCGCAACCACACGCGCGCTTCGAGATCGGCGTCCGCGAGCAAGATCTGGTCAGCGCCCAGCGTGACGCGGGCACGGACCTGCGTGATTTCGTCGCGCTCGAAGGACACGGGGCCGGACAATATGCCCGTGATTCTAGCAAATGCCGTCGGCGCCTTGTGGCAGCGCGCGGCACGGCGAGAATAGCGGGATGGGTTTCATGTTCCGTGGGGCGGGTGTCCTGGCCCTGGTGTCGTCCGTGGCGGTGTCCAGCGCGCGCGCCGACGAGCCGATGCCGCTGGCCGACGTGATCGCCGTGGCCGTGAGGCAGAGTCCCGAGCTCGAGCGCGCCAAGCTCGATGTCGCGGCCGCGAAAGCCGAGCTGCTGCGGGCGCAGGGCATCACCGACGCGCACATCGGGGTCGAGGCGACCGCGACGATCATCCGGCCGCCGGCCGACGATCCCAACGGCGACACCGACACCGTGAACGTCGACCTGTCGGCGAACCAGCCGCTGTCGACCGGCGGCACGGTCGGCGTCCGCCTGTCCGGCGTGCGCCGGCATGTCCCCGGGCTGGCTGACCTCGGCGACTCCTCGCCGCTCGACCTGCGCACCGCGGCGTTCCTCGCGATCGGCATCACGCAGCCGCTGCTGCGGGGCGCGGGCTCGACCGCGTTCGAGGCGCCGATCCGGCAGGCCGCGCAGCAGCGTGACGCGGCGGCGCTGGCGCGCGAGGCCCGGGCGCGCACCCTGGTGGTCTCGCTCGCGCAGGCGTACTGGCAGGTCGCGGTCGCGTGGCGCCAGCTCGAGGTCCGCCGGACGTCGCTCAAGCTCGCCGAGCAGCAGCTCGAGTACACCGAGGGCGCGATCCGCGCCGAGAAGGTCTCGCGCAGCGAGGCGCTGGCGGTGCAAGCGGCGATCGCGACGCGCAAGCAGGACATCCTCGCCGCCGAGCAGGACGTCTACGAGCGCTCGCTCGCGCTGCGCCAGCTCGGCGGCCTCGAGATCGGCCCCGACGCGATCGCGGTGACGACCGAGGTGCTGCCCGCCACGGTCGACCCGGTGACGCTCGAGATCCCGGCGGTCGTCGCGCAGGCGTTCGCGCACAGCGCCGAGCTGGCAGGGCTCGCCGCGTCGCGCCGCGCGGCGGAGATTGCCGTGGCGGCGGCCGACAACGCGGCGAAGTCCCGGCTCGACGTCGCGGTCTCGGCGGGACCGCAGAGCGGCGGGCGCACGGTGCGCGACGTCGTGACCTCGGGATCCGTCGGCTACGAGATCGACGCCAGCCTGACGTTCGACCACGCGGTCGGCGGGCGCACCGAGCGCGGCGGCCAGGCCGTGGCGCAGGCCGCGTTGCTGGCGGCCAAGGTCGCCGAGCGCGACGCCCAGGCCAAGCTCGCGGTGCGGGCGACGCGCGCGGTGCAGCGCGCCAAGGCGGCGCTCGACAGCGTCGCGCTCGGCGCCGAGGCGATCGGGCTCGCCGAGCAGAACGTCACCGCCGAGGAGAAGCGCTTCCAGCTCGGCAAGTCGACCAACTTCGAGGTCCTGCGCCGGCAGGACGAGCTCGAGCAGACGCGGCTGCGCCACGCCGCCGCGATCGCCGACTACCTGTCCGCGCGCGCCGACCTCGACGGCCTGAGCGGCGCGATCCTCGCGCGCTACAATATCGTCATGCAGTGAGCCCGTCGCGGGCCACGGGGGTACGCGCGTGCGTGGTCATTCGCAGTTCTTGCCGCAGACGGTGTCGACCTCGTTGACGCAGATGGCGTCCCAGGACGAGGTGCAGCAGAACGAGTCGACCGCGCAGATCGCCGCCACGCAGTTCGCCTTCGCCTTGTCGCACGTGCTGGCCAGGGACGCGCCCTCGGTGCAGAGCGTGTGTTCGCAGGTCCCGGTCGACTCCGGGCACGCCAGGCTACCGCACACCGTGCGGACCTCGGCGACGCACGCGCCGTCCCACGCGGTGGTGCAGCAGAATGGATCGACGGCACACACCGACGCCTCGCACGACCCGCCGACGCCCGCGAGCGCGTCGCCGCTCGTGCACTTGTCGTGGCTACCGCAGCTGATCTCGGCCGACGACAGGACGTGACCGCCCGCCGCGAGGCTCCTGCCGATCGACGGCACGACCAGCATCGTGAACATGGAGCGCGGCGCCGTCATCGTGCAGTCCGCCGTCCAGCGGAACGTGAAGCTGTCGAACGTCTCGCAGCTCGCGGTGCCGGGCAGCGGGCCCGCGGTGCCGCCGCACGCCATCACGCGGCTCGCCGTGAGGTTGACGGTCTGGTGCCTCAGGCGCTGCTCCGACATGTCAGCGATCGCGCTCCAGAATCCGGGCTGCGGGAACACGAAGCTCCCGTAGTAGACCTCGGCCGACTTCAGGGATCCGGTGGCGTTGGCCCCGCCCGTGACCATCGCTTGCGGGTTGAACGTCACCGGGTTCGCGAGGTGATACGCGCGCTTGCTGGTCATCGTGCCGCCGGTCCAGAACACGCCGACCGCCGTGCTGTAGAGCTCGGAGCTGGCGAGGTATCCGGCGGTGGGGTTGTAGCCGCCGCTGACGACGAACGCGCCGGCGCCGTGGCTGACCGCGGCCGCGCCGCCGCGCGGGACGGCCATCGTCGCGAACGGCGACCAGCTGTGGACCACGGGGTCGTACTGCTCGCACGCGGCGAGCGCGCTGACCGACCAGCCGCCGACGACGATCGGCTTGCCCGCCAGCATGACGAGCGGAAAGTCATAACGACCGCTCGCCATCAGCGCGCGATGGCCCCACGTCCCGGTCGCCGCGTTGTACTCCTCCGAGGACGCCACGTAGGGTAGCGTGTAGTCGAGGCCACCGGTCACGAAGGCCGTGCCGTCGCCGAGCAGCACCTGCTGGTGGGCATAGCGCTTGTCGGCCATGCTCCCGGTCGCGCTCCATGCGCCGGTCGCGGTGTCGAAGATCTCCGCCGAGCTCAGCGCGCCGGTGACCAGGTCATAGCCGCCGGTCACCAGGACGTGGCGGTCGTCGATCACCAGGCTCGAGGTCGGGAACACACGTGCGAACGCCATACTCGAGGTCGCGACCCAGGCCGGATCGACGAGCGCAGGGTAGGTCACGCCGCGCCACGCCAGGTGGACCGCGCACGAGCTCGCGCCCGGCGCGACGCGCACCGCCGACGGGATGGCGGGGCTGGTGTCGACCGCGCAGCCGGCGACCGACAGCGTCGCCGCGACCACCACGCCATCGGCGCCGATCGCGAACGGCGGGTTGACGCGGAGCCGCGGCACGCCCGCGAGATCGAGCACCTCGAGCGTGTTCGCCACCAGGCGCAGCCCGCCGACCCCGGCGTCCAGGCCGAGATCATAGGCGATGGCCTCCGACGACGGCCGCTCGGGGAAGTGCAGGAAGTCCTCCACTCCATCGGGACGGACCTGCTCGACGATCGACACCCGCGGGCCGAGCGTGTCGCGGTAGAGCACGTAGCCGCCTGCGATCTCCGCGCGCGCGGGCGAGGCGCCGCGCAGGCGAGCCGAGATCGCGACCCCGCCGCTGCGCAGCTGCCGAGCGCCATCCGCGGTCAACGGAAGCGCGAGATCGACGCCGACCGGCGCGCCGCCGGTCGCCCGCAGGCCCGCGGGCGTCCGCTCGAAGCCGGTGGCGCTCGACTCGCCGACGACGAAGCTGGACGCCGCGTCGCGCGCGCTGGAGGTCGCGCGCTCGACGCCGAGCATCACCGCGAGCCGTTGCGATGCCTCCGGCGGGGGTACCTGGAACGCCGATCGGATCTCGTCGACCGCGCGCGCTGCATCCGACGAGGACGGGGCGGCGAGCGCCGCACCGTGCAGATCACTCGCCGGCGGTTCGGACCAGCACGCTGGCAACGCGACGAAGCCGAGCCCGATCATCGATCCGACGACTACCCTTGCGACCATGGCCACCATTGAATCCCCCTTGTGCGGTTGCTCATATCATGACGAGTCGGATGCGAGATCTTCTATCTGATTGGCATTGGGCATTCGCATGAAAGCTGCGTACACGTGCGCGGCCAGGCTCGAAGTCGCCCAAGTCATTGCATCGGCGAGGAGTCGGCGTCGAGCGCACCGGCGGTCGCTCGCGCGCGCCGCGATCGGGGTGCAGCGATTGGCTCCGATGTGCTGGGCGGCTTCGGATCATCCTGGCCGTAACCGACATTGGCCCACTCGGCGTCGACTATGACTTTGGCGATTGCGCGTACAACTTGGGATGATCCTGGCTCCTGGTAATTTTCCCGGGCTACGCTGTATCCGCCATGGCGTGCGTCAGCGACGTCGACGTCCTCGGGCTCCTGCAAGACACGCTCGAGCCTGACCGCCGCGCCGTGGTCGAGCGGCACCTCGACGGCTGCGCCGAGTGCCTCGAGCTGGTGACGCTGGCGGCGCAGACCTCGATCGTGGCGCGCGCGACGGGGCCGGCCGGGTCGGCCGAGGATCCGACGACCGAGGACGTGGGGGCGCTGCCGCCCGGCACGCGGATCGCGCGCTACGAGATCGTGGCGCCGCTGGGGCACGGCGGGATGGGCATGGTGTACACGGCGCGCGACGCCCAGCTCGGCCGCCAGGTCGCGCTCAAGCTGGTGCATCCGCGGCTCGCCAGCGATCCGGCGTCGCAGCTCGCGCTGCTGCGCGAGGCCCAGGCGATGGCGCGGATCACGCAGCCCAACGTGCTCACGGTCTACGACGTCGGCGCCTACGGCGACGCGGTGTTCCTCGCCGCCGAGCGCGTCGACGGCATGACGCTCGAGCGCTGGCTGGCCCGGCCGCAGCGCTGGCGCGCGATCGTCGAGGTGTGCACGCAAGCGGCGCGCGGGCTGGCGGCGGCGCACGCCGCGGGGCTGGTGCACCGCGACTTCAAGCCGAGCAACGTCCTGGTCGGGCACGACGGCCGGGTCCGGGTGTTCGACTTCGGCGTTGTCCGGTTTGCGGACAGCGCGGTCGCGGCCGGCGAGCGCGCTGGCACGCCGCTCTACATGGCGCCCGAGCAGCTGCGCGGCGAGGTCGCCGACGCGCGGACCGATCAGTACGCCTGGTGCGCCACGCTGCACGAGGCGCTGACCGGCGAGCTCCCGACCGCGGTGGCGGCGCGCGCCGGTCATCGCGGACGCGCGGCCCACCGGGTGCCGCGCTGGCTGCGCGACGTGCTGGCGCGCGGCCTGGCGGACGCTCCGGACGCGCGCTTCCCGTCGCTGGCGGCGCTGCTCGCGGCGCTCGAGCGCGGGCGCACGCGGCGCCGGCGGGCCTCGATCGCCGCGGTGGCCGGGCTCGCGGTGACCGCCGCGGTGGCGACCGCGCTGATCGGCTACGCGGGCGGCGTGCGGGCGCCGCAGGCGCGCTGCGCCGAGCCGGTGCTCGCCGGGTGGGACGCGACGCGCAAGCTCGCGCTCGCCCGTGCGTTCCTCGCCACCGGCCTGCCGTACGCGCCGACGGTGTGGCTGCGCGCGGTGCGCGAGCTCGACGGGTTCGCCGCCGGGTGGCGCGGCCAGCAGCGCGACGCGTGCCTGGCTCACGAGGTGCGCGGGGTCGACGACGCCGCGCGGCGCCGCCGGCGCGGGCTGTGCCTCGAGCACCAGGCGCTGGTCGCGGCGTCGATCGTGGACCGGCTCGCCGCGCCGGGCCGCGAGCTCGCCGCGCAGGTGCCGACCTTGCTCGCCGCGCTGCCCGACGTCGCGAGCTGCGGCCGCGCCGAGCTGCCCGACGTGCCGGCCGATCCGCTGACCCGCGCCCGGCTGGTCAACTACTTCCACGACGCGGCGCGGGTCTCGAGCCTGGCGGCGGCCGGGCGGGTCGACGAGGCCGCGCGCGAGATCGAGCCGGTGCTGCGGGCGGCGCCGACGCTCGGCCTGCCCAGCGCCGAGGCCGACGCGACGTACCTCGCCGGCCATGTCGCGTCGCTCGCCGGCAAGTACGACGAGGCCGGCCGGCTGGTCGAGCGCGCGATGTGGGCGGCGCTCGCGATCCGCGACGACGAGCTGGTCGCGCAGGCGTCGAGCGAGCTGCTCGACATCATGGCGACCCAGCAGCGCCGGCCGGCCGCGGCGGGCCAGTTCGTGGAGCTGGCGCGCGCGTCGGCCGAGCGGGTCGGTTCGACGCGGGCGCGGGCGCGGGCGGCGCGCGCGATCGGCGTCACCGCGCTCGCGGTCGGCCACTACGCGGCGGCCGAGACCGAGCTTTCGCGCGCGCTCGCGCTGGCGCAGGCCGACACGCCGCCGGACCAGACCCTGGTCGCGGCGCTGCTCGATCGCCTCGGCGGCCTCGCGATGCGGCTGCACGACCCGGCCAAGGCCGTGCCGCTGCGCGAGCGGGCGATCGCGCTGTTCGTCGCCGAGCTGGGCCCGCTGCACCCGGGCTATGCCAAGCTGCTGTCGACCTACGCACTCAGCCTCGAGAACCTGGGCCGGCGCCGCGAGGCGCTCGCGATCTTCGAGCAGGCGATCGCGATCCAGGAGCACGCGCTTGGCCCCACGCACCCGGACCTCGCGCAGATGCTCGAGACCACCGCCGAGCTCTACCTCGACAACGGCGGCTTCGCGCGGGCGCGGGCGCTGCTGGGGCGCGCGCTGGCGATCTGCGAGCGCACGCTGCCGGCCAACCACCCGCTGCGCGCGATGGTGCAGGAGGAGCTCGGCGAGGCGCTCCGGCTCGACGGAGACTACGCGGGGGCGGAGCGCATCGCGCGCGACGTGCTCGCGGGCCGGCGCGCCGAGCTCGGCGTCGCGCACCACGCGACGATCCAGTCGCTGCTCGACGTCGGCTGGCTGGCGCTGTGGCGCGGCGATCCGGAGGCGGCGCGCGCGGTGTGCGCCGAGGCGGTCGCCGCGCTGCCGAACCGCGGCGAAGCCAACCCCGCGGGCTGGGCCGTCGCGATGACGTGTCTCGGCGAGGTCGACGTCGCGCAGGGCCGGCCCGCGCAGGCGGTGCCGCGGATCGAAGCCGCGCTGCCCGCGCTCGAGGCCGCGGTCGCGAACCACGAGCCGATGAGCGCGCCGCCGCTGGCTGCCGCGCGGTTCGCGCTTGCGACGGCGTTGCCGGCGACGGCACGGGCACGCGCGGTGGCACTGGCGCGGCAGGCGCGCAGTGCGCTCGAGCCTGACAAGCTGCACTATCACGCGGAGGTGGCGCAGATCGACGCGTGGCTGCGCGCCCACGCGCCCTGATGGTTGTCGGCTCGATCGTGTGTGGAACGGCAACGGCAACGGGAGCGGCAACGGGAGCGGCAACGGCAGCGGCAACGGCAACGGCAGCGGCAGCGGCAGGCCGCAGCCGGAAGCCGGAAGCCGGAAGCCGAGAGCCGGAAGCCGGAAGCCGAGAGCCGAGAGCCGGAAGCCGAGAGCCGGAAGCCGCCAGCCGCAGCCCGTCGGTGTTCGGTGTTCGGTGTTCGGTGTTCGGTGTTCGGTGTTCGGTGTTCGGTGTTCGGTGTTCGGTGTTCGGTGTTCGGTGTTCGGTGTTCGGTGTTCGGCGCGCACCACGCTGCGTGCATGACCACTGAAGATCTCCATCGCACCGGCCTCGATCTGTGGACCCGCTGGACCGAGATGTGGAACGAGCGTCCGGCGCTCGCCCGCGAGCTCGTCGCGCCGCGGTTCGTCCTTCACCTCACGCTGCCCGAGATCACCCCGCAGGCGGCGATCACCGATCCCGAGGCCGTCGAGCGCTGGGTCACCGCCCATCGCGCGAAGTTCCAGCGCCTCGTGTTCCACACCGGCTGCGGTCCGTTCGTCGACACCCGCGCCGGCGTGGTCGCCGGACCGTGGTACGCCGACACCATCATCGACGGCGCGCCGCGCCCGGTCTGCGGCATGGACACGCTCGCGTTCCGCGCCGGCAAGATCACCGAGTACTGGACGATCTCCAAGCCGGTCGACGACGTCGGCCGGTGGGCGCGCGCGCTAGTCGGAAACGGGTAGGCCGAGCGCGCGGGGCGCTCCACGCGGCACGCTCGCGTCGAGCTCTCGCAGCGCACGGACCAGGGCCTCGTACACCACCGCGACCCGCGGCACGCGGCGCAAGCTGGCGCGGGTCACCACGAACAGCTCGAGCGTGCCGAGCGCGGGCAGATCCGGCGGCTCGAGCACCACGAGGTCCGGCATCACCCTGGCGAGCATGCGAGGCGCGAGCGCCACGCCGACGCCAGCCCGCACCGCGGCGAGCTGGGTCTCCACGCTCGAGCACTCGAGCCGCGCCCGCCCGATGCCCAGCGCCGCGAGGACCTCGCTCTCCGGCGTCGTCAAGCCATCGCGCACGTAGGCGGTCCAGGGCAGCGCCCGCGCCGGGACCCGCAGCAGCCGCTTGCGCTGGGTCCGCGCGGCCAGGACCGCCAGCGGCAAGCGCGCGACGCGCTGGCCCACGAGCTCGCCGCGCCGCGGCCGGAAGAACCGCAGCGCCAGGTCCGCCTCGTGGCGCTCGAGATCGAGCACGTCGTCTCCGGTCCTCAGATCGATCGCCAGGTCGGGATAGGCCGCGAACAGCGCCGGCAAGATCGTCGGCGCCACGACGTGCTGGGCCAGCCCTTCGGTGAGCGCGACGCCGACGCGACCACGAGGCTCGGCCTCCGCACCGCGGGCCGCGTCCTCCATCGCGAGCACCGCGCGCTCGACCGCGAGCGCCGGCTCCACCAGCGCGTCGGCGTGGGGCGTTCGTCGCACCGCCCGCGCGCCGCGCTCGAACAGCGGTTGCCCCAGCGCGCGCTCGAGCAGCGCGATCCGTCGGCTCACGGTCGATTGATCGGTCGCCAGCGTGCGCGCCGCACCGGAGAAGCTCGCCTGGCGAACCACCGCGAGGAAGTAGCGGACGTCCTCCCACTGCGCGAGCCGAGGCGGACCCGGGTGACCGGTGAGCGAAGCGTCCGGCTGCGCGCGAGCCATGCATCTGTGCATACCATGAATGGGCAGATGTGCCTGGCTCGTCCACGCCGCGTCCGCCACGGTGGATCGCATGCCTCGCGCCCTCGTGCTCCTCGGCCACGCCGATCCAGACAGCTTCAACGCCGCGCTCGCCGCGGCGTACGTCGCCGGCTTTCGCACCGCCGGCGCCACCGCCGACCTCGTCGATCTCTCGGCGCTGGCGTTCGATCCGGTGCTTCGCCACGGTCACCATCAGGATCAGCCGCTCGAGCCGGACCTGCTGGCGCTCCGCGCCGCGTTCGAGGCGGCGTCGCACGTGGCGTGGTTCTTTCCCACCTACTGGGCGTCGCCACCGGCGGTGGTCCGCGCCGTGGTGGATCGGTTGTTCCTGCCGGGCTGGGCGTTTCGCTACGAGCAAGGCAAGGCGCTCCCGCTCGGGCTCCTGAAGGGTCGGAGCGCGCGGGTCGTCACCACGATGGACAGCCCGTCGTGGTGGTACGCGCTGTCCCACAACCGCTCGATCCACGGCGCGTTCGTGGCGGGCACGCTCCGCTTCGTCGGGTTCGGGCCGATCCGCACGCGCGCGATCTACGGGCTCCGCGGGCTCGGTCGCCCGGCGCGCGAGGCGCTGCTGCGCGACATGGCGACGCTCGCCGGGGTCGACCGCGCGAAGGCGACCGCGGCCGGCGGCGCGCTGTCCGCTGCGCGCCGATGACGTAGGCCCGGCGCGCCGCGCGGAAACCCGCTTGCATTCCGTCCGGCCGCGCCGAAGAGTCAGCGCGATGCCCGAGCGATCCGTGCGCCCTCTCCGCGAGCCGGCGGCGCCGTCCGTCGACGTGATCACGGCGTCCGCGCCGGCCGGGCAGTTCGACTCGCCGCTCGACGACCATCACATCGTCGACCTTCACGTCGGCAAGCCAACACAGGTAACCTGTCGCCTCGACAGCCGCGAGCGGCCGGCGCTGCAGACGCATGGCTCGTTCTGCGTGGTCCCGGCCGGCGTCACCGGCCGCTGGACGATGGCGCAGCCGCTGCACGCGCTGCTGATCCGGATCCCGCCGTCGCTCGTGAGGGAGACCGCGGGCGCGATGGGCCTGGCCGCGCGATCGACCGAGCTCGTGCCTTCGCTCCACGTCCGCGATCCGCAGATCGAGCGCATGGGCTGGATGCTGCAGGCCGAGCGCGACGACGCGCATCCGAGCGGCCGGCTGTTCACCGACAGCCTCGCCGTCGCGCTCGCCGCGCGGCTGCTCGGGCTACAGGCGGGCGGCGCGGCGGCGCGGACACCTGCGCTGCCCCGGTGGCGGCTGCGCAACGTGCTCGACTACATCGAGGTCCACCTCGACGACGACCTCACGCTGGCCGAGCTCGCGACCGTCGCGGGCTTCAGCCTGTCGCACTTCAAGGCGCTGTTCAAGCAAGCGATCGGGCAGCCGGTGCACCGCTACGTCCTCGAGCGCCGCGTGGAGCGCGCGCGCGTGCTGGTGCTCGAGGGGCGACGGTCGATGGCCGAGATCGCGATCGAGGCGGGCTTCGCGCACCAGAGCCACATGGCGCGCTGCATGCGCCGCGTGCTGGGGCTGAGCCCCTCGCAGCTCGCGCGCCGCGCGCGATGACCCCTCGCGACGCGCAGCTCAGCTGGCCCACAGCCGCCGGGCTTCCTCGGCGATGATCTCGGGGTACTCCTCGGGGAAGAACAGCTTGCCTTCGGGGATGCGGCGGATGCCACGTGACCGCGCGAGGATCCGGTCGAGGTAGTCGGGACTCGCCGGCGAGAAGATGTCGTCGCCGGTGCCCCAGACGATCCGGGTCGGCACGGTGCAGCGCCGGAGCGCGGCCTCGATCCCCGCCAGCGGGTTGGGAGCGAGGGCGACGTGATAGGCATTGTACTGCGCCCGGCGCAGCGCCGAGCTCACGAGCGGCGCCCAGTAGTACGCGATCGTCTCGTCGGTGGGATGGCTCGGATCGCGGTAGACCGCCTGGCCGAACTGCGCCCGCGCGAGCGGCTGATCGGCGAGCCACGTGTCGAGGCCCTCGGCGAGCTTGCCGGCGCGCGCGAGCTCGATGACCGGCATGACCTTGGCCGGCGGGCTGTCGGGCTCGACGTCGCAGTTGGTCAGCAGCGCGGTCCGCACCCGCCCCGGATACTTGATCATGAACAGCTGCGCGACCGCGCCGCCGCTGTCGCTCGCGACGAGGTCGACCGTGCCGATCGCGAGCTTGTCGAGGAACGCCGCGAGCATCGCGACCTGCGCGTCGGCCGCGACCGACTGGGGCTCCGGGATCTCCGAGTATCCCAGGCCCATGAAGTCGAGCGCGACGCATCGCCGGTGGGCCGATAGCCGATCGATCGCGCCGCGCCACTGGAAGCCATTGAGCGGCGCGCCGTGCAGGAACACCGCCGCATCACCCGCGCCGCGCTCGATATAGGCGATCTTGCCGAACGCGAGCTCGGCGAACCGTCGCGTGGCGTGAAACGCCGCGGCGTCCAGCGGTCGCGCCGCGACGGCCTCGCCGCGACGAATCCGCGGCCCACACGCGCTCGCGACGCCGGCGGCGAGCGACGCGACGGTGAGCTCCAGGAACTGTCGGCGTCCGAGGTCGCGATCGCTCGCCGGCTTGGATGTGCTGGTCATCCGAGCATGCTGCCGACTTGCGCGTGCGCCTGCGCGCACATACGGCCGGCGCCGGACACAGATGGATGATTTTCCGCACGTGTCATTCGACGCCGCGTCGCAAAGTATCGGCGTGATCGGCTACGTCGATCGCGCGCGCACCGATATCGTCACTTCTCCCCTTCTTCGTCTTTCCTCGACGAATTGGAGTGTCATGAGCGAGCGATCCAACTCGATGTGCGCGAGCGTGGTGGTGCGTCTGGCCTTGCTGTCGCTGGCGGCGGGGTGTCAGGCCGAGGCGAGCAGCGCCGAGGATCAGGGTCCCTCGGTCGCCACGCCGTCGGAGCTCCCCGTGCAGGGCAGCAGCCCCGGCGGCGAGCCCCAGGTGGCCTCTGGCAATGTCGCCGGTGCGCTGAAGGGCTATGCCGATCTGCATATCCACATGTTTGGAGAAGCGATGTTCGGCGGCGGCTGGCTGCACGGCATCGCCAACCACGACGACTACCGGGTCGCGCTGCGGCGCTGCAGCGGCAACCTCGGCAGCACCGACCACGCCGCGACGCGCTTCGGCCCGCTCAACGAGTTCCTGTCCGCCAACGGCGTCACCGACGGCGACGCCGGCTGGCACTTCGGCAAGCGGCGCGGCTGGGACGAGCGCAGCTGGCCGTTCCGGCAAGCGCACTGGGAGCACTGGCCCTCGTGGGACGCCATCGCCCACCAGCAGGTCTGGCAGGGCCACCTCAAGGAGGCCCACCTGCAGGGCCTGACCCTGGCGGTGGTCTCGGCGGTCGACTTTCGCCCGATGTGCGAGGTGATGGAGAACCGCAAGGCGCGGTTCCTCAAGGACGGCAAGTGCAACGAGTACACCTCGATCAAGTGGCAGCTGCAGGAGGCCAATCGCTTCGCCGACGCCAATGACTGGGTCGACATCGCGCTGTCGCCGGTCCACGCCCGCCAGATCATCGCCGCCGGCAAGCTGGCGATCGTCCTGTCGGTCGAGTCGACCGAGCCGTTCGACAACCGCGCCGACTGGCAAAATGTCCTCGACGAGTACATCGGCCTGGGCGTGCGCACGTTCCAGATGGGCGGCCACATCAACAGCGCGTTCTCCGGCGCGACGGTGATGAACAAGGCCTACAACGCGATGCAGTGGATCGAGAACTATTTTCGCAACGGCCAGTGCTTCAGCATCAACGGCGGCACGCGCTGCAAGTACGACGACCTCACCACGATCGACATGGTCGGCATCCTCGAGACCAACCCGCGCAACGGCTTCACCTGCCGCAACGCCGCTGGCGTGGTCGGCGAGTGCAACGCCGGCGCCGGCTACACCAACGAGCTGGGCCTGACGGCGCAGGGCGTCCAGTTGGCCAACGCGCTGATGGATCGCCACATGGCGATCGACATCGCGCACATGTCCGAGCGGGCAGTCCGGGATCTCTTCGCGGTGGCGCAGGGCCGCGCCAACCACGTGCTGTACTCGTCGCACTCGCACTTTCGCGAGCGGCTGATCGGCAGCGACAACAACATGGCCAACCAGACGCAGGAGAAGCCGCTGACGGCGATGCACCTCGACGTGATCAAGACGACCGGCGGCATGGTCGGGCTACGCACGGGGCCGGACTACGCGGCGAGCTATCCGCCGTCGGGCGTGGCCAACACCTGCGACGGCTCGGCGCGCTCGTTTGCGCAGTCGCTGGCGTGGGGGGTGGATCAAGGCCTCAACATGGCGTGGGCGTCGGACTTGAACGGCTTCATCCAGCAGATGGTGCCGCGGCGCGGCGGTGAAGGTTGCCGCGGCTCGAGCCAGGCCGACAGCCAGCAGTACGCCTGGGTCCCGCCGCCGGCCAACGCGTCCGACGGCCTCGGCAGCTTCGCCTATCCCTCGACGGAGTACCGCGAGTGGTACCAGAAGCAGGGCTTCGGCCACATCGGCCTGTTGCGCCCGGTGTTCGAGGACATGCGGTCGATGGGGCTGGCCCAGAAGTACCTCGACAACCTCGGCGCCTCGACGGAGAACTTCGTGCGGATGTGGGAGCGCGTGCCGTAGGCTAGTTCGACGTGGTGATCCGCAGATCGTCGACGAGGACGGCCAGCGCCGGTACGCCGATGAAGTAGAACGCGCGAGCCTCCAGCGTCAGCCATACGCGCTCGCCGCGCAGCGCCGCGAGGTCGATGTCGCGGGTGACGGGCCCGAGCTGGTAGCGAAACTCGCTGCCGCACGTGGTGCACGCGACGACCGCGCCGTCGTCCAGGTCCTGGGCATCGAAGCCGACGATCGTCTCGCCGCCGGCGCGATGCAGGGCGACCACGGCCGTGTAGTCGGGCGCGACTTCTTCGAGCAGCGACACACGCGCGATCGAGACGTGCAGCGTGCTGGCGTCGGCGGGGACGTCGATATACGCGGCCAGGCTGCCGAAGGAGTGGATCACGGCCTGGTGGCTGCCCTCGGCTGGATCGATCCCGGCGAAGCTGCCGGCCTCGTCCGCTTCGCCGCCGAACACGATCCAGCGGGTCAGCGCGCGCTCGAAGCCGAGGTTGCCGGTGGCAGCTCCGAGATCGGCTTCGACGTGCAGCCTCGAGGGGCCGGCCGTGATCGCGTTGCCGGACGGATCGCGGAGCTGCGCGACGTCGAGCGTGAGCGGCTGGTCGAACGGCAGGAAGTCGGCGGGCTGGAAGCGCGTGCGCGTGATGAGCCCGTCGACCGGGGTGTCCTCGAAGGTGCCGGCCACCGCCACGCCGCCGGCCAGCACGCGCAGCGACGCCTCGAGCCGGTCGCGGCGCACGGGCTCGGCGAGCTCGATGTCCACGCCGTCAAACGGTCGCAGGCTGCCGTCCTTGACGAAGTCGGCGGTGCTCGACGCCGTGTCTCGGCTCGCGGCGATCGACGTGGTGTAGTGCGTCGAATACACCACATCGCCTTGCACCTCGTGCCAGGTGCCGCGCGCGTCGCCGCTGGCGCCATCGGCTTCGCGGTCGCCGTCGCGATCGAGCAAGCGCAGCTCGAGCTCGTCCCACTGGATCGACCTGCCGGCCGCGTAGTCGACCTGGCCGGCGGCGAGCGTGATCACCTCGCCGTCGACGTGGCCCGTCACCGGCGTGAGGAAGGCGAACGTCGAGACGCCTGCCGACAGCGCGCCGGCGACCGCGCCGTCCTGATCGACGCGCAGATAGAGGTGTCCATCGACGCGCTCCGGCGGGTTCAGGCCGGGCCGGGGCTCATACGTCGGCGTGAGGACCATGGCCAGCGGCGGCAGCGCCGCGCCGAGCGGAACCGAGACGGCTGGCTCGTCGTCGGGCGCCGCGTCACGCGCGTCGCCGCAGGCGCCGACGAACAGGATGGTTGCGAGGGCGATGGCGCTCTGTCGCGCCCTGGAAATGTTGCGATGGGTCATGGCTGGGAGCTCTCGACGCATGACGGCTGCGTCGTGCACGTGCGCGGCCAGGGCTCGGAGATCCTCCAAGTCACTGCATCGGCGAGGAGATGGCGTCGAGCGCGCCTGCGAGCCCCCACGCGCACCGCGACATGGGTGCCGCGGTTGGCGCTGTGTGCGGCGCCGAGATCATCGTCGACCTACATGGCCATACGGCTGGTACCATCGCCCGATGGTGGCCCTCAGCGACGAGGCGATCTTCGAGGAGGTCGTGGTGACCACGCGCCGGGCGTTTCCGACCGTGCCGGATCTCCGGGTGATCGAGCGCCCGGGCTGGATGCAGATCATCACGCCGTCGGTCAAGAGCGGCGCGCTCAACGAGGTGTCGTTCTCCGCGCTCGCCGACGAGGAGGCCGACGCGATCATCGACGCGACGATCGCCGAGTACCGCGCGCTCGGCCTGCGCTTCCGGTGGAGCGTCGGGCCGGGCAGCGCGCCGGCGGATCTCGGCGCGCGGCTCGAGCGGCGCGGCCTGGTCGCGAGCTGGGGCCGTGGCATGGCGCGCGAGACCGCCGAGCTCCCGACCAACGTCGATCCGGCGGTCTCGATCGAGGAGGTCGATGCGCGCACGGTCGACGTGTTCTCGCGCGTGATGGCGGAAGGCTGGAACCTCGACCGCACGCCGATCGCGAACGTCAACGACGTCATCCTCGCCTCGCCCGATCGCCGGCAGCGCCTGTTCCTCGCGCGTTGCCACGACGAGCCCGCCGCGGTCGCGAGCTACGTCGCGTTCCCGCGCTCGGCGTACCTGATCGGCGGCGTCGTGCTGCCGCAGTTCCGTGGCCTCGGCCTGTACCGCGCGCTGGTCCGCGCCCGGATCTCGCACGCCCACGCGCGCGGGATCGCGCTCGCCACGTCGCACGCGCGCGACGCGACCTCGGCGCCGATCCTCGAGCGGCTCGGCTTCGCCACGATCTGCAGCTATCCGATGTACTTCGGCTGAGCCTGCGCGCGTGCGTCACGCCTTCTTCGCGCGCGCGACCCGGGACTCGTAGAGGCGGACCAGCAGATCGTAGAGCACGAGCTCGTGAGCGCGCTGGGCGGAGCGGATCAGCCGGTTGACGTGCATGTGGATGTAGCTCGACGCGAGGTCGAGCAGCGAGGTCGTCAGCGCGCCCTGCTGCTCGGCGTCGCGCAGCTCGGCGATGATCGGCGCGAAGTCGGCGGAGCGCTGCGCGAAGCGCTCGAAGCCGGGCTGGAAGTCGCTGTCGGCGTCGCGCGCGCGGTCGAGCAGGCCGTCGAGCGCGGCGCGCTCCTTGCGATACTTGGCGCCGAGCCCGCGCTGGAACATCACCGCGGTCTCGACCCGGTGCTCGCGCGCGAAGCTGTCGCGGATGCGGCGCATCAGGGTGAGGCGCACGGCGAGGTCGAAGCCGAGATCGTCGAGCAGCTGGTCGATGCCGCGCAGCGCGAGCCGCCAGCGCGCGTCGATGCCGGCGTCGCCCGCGAGCATGCCGAGCAGGTCGACGACGCAGGCGCTGTCGGCGCAGAACAGGCGCTCGGCGAGCGCGATGCCGACCGGGCCGCCGTAGCGCTCGAGCTCGCGCTCGTAGGTGTCGAGCTGGAGCCGCCACATCATCCCGCTGTCGAGCATCGGGCGGGTGACCTCGGCGAGCCGCGGCATCAGCTCGCCGTACAGCCACGCCGGCTCGCCGTGGACCCGGAACCGAATGTGCCAGTGTGGATCGGAGTAGCGCAGGAAGAACCACGCGGGGACGCCCTGCACCAGCGGCGCGATCGCCTCGGTGAGCAGCTGATCGGACGTCGCGCTGCCGGCGTAGAGCTTGGCGTACAGCCACTCCGAGCCGGGCGCGAAGCTGCGGCGGATCCCAGGAGCCTCGGCGCGCTGGGCGCGGGCCGGCGCCTCGGCGCTCGCGGTCGCCGGGACGCGGACGAACGGGACGACGATCTCGTTGGCGTAGCGACCGTCCGGCCCCCGGACCGCGAGCTCCTCGGGCGGCGGCCACAGCTCGGTGAGCGCGACGCTGAGGCGGTGCTTGACGAGCTGCGCGAAGCTGTCGACCGCGAGCACGTTGTCGAGGTCGACCGGCAGGACGTTGTCGCCGTCCTCGACGCACACCCAGCGCGGCAAGCGCGCGGCCTGCCGCAGCCGCGCCAGCGCCTGCATGCGCGCCGCGCCGGTCGTGCTGGTGATCGGCTCGAGCTCGGGGGCGTGCAGGTTCCACGCCGCCTCGCGCAGCACGATGCGGCCGTAGCGCACGCGCGGCACGAACGGCAGCGTGAACAGCGGCCCGAGGTTGAACTGCAGGCTGCGCATGTCCTGGTGTTGCAGCGACGCGAGGAAGCGGTACGGCCCGAGCGCGCCGTTGACGTAGTTGTGCGCGTTGGTCAGCCGCGGGACGATCTCGCGGTCGAGCGACTTCGAGCGCAGCACGACGCGGCCGTCGCGCACCGACACCAGCAGATCGGTGATCGCGAGCTGGCGGTCGGCCGGCGCGCCGGAGCGCCCGAGGTAGACGATCTCGTGGCCGCGCAGCACCGGGCGGGCCGAGATGTTGGCGAGCCGACCGTCGGCGAGGTGGACGACCTCGGCGAACACGGCGTCGGGGCGCAGCGCCTCCTCGGCGGCGAGGTTCGTGGTCACGGCCTCGTGCATCGCCGGATCGCTGTGGCAGAACCGGCCGAGCAGCGACGCGCCCGGCGGGCCGCCCACCGAGGACAGCTGGATCCGCGGCTCGCCGTCGGGCGTGGTCGCGAGCACGATCATGACCTGGAACGCATCGGGCGGCCGGCTCGGCTCGGCGAGGTCGAGCGCCGCGAGGTCGGCGTCGTCGAGCACGACCTCGACGGCGCCGGCGGCGGTCGCGGCGGCGAGCTTGCGGGCGAGCACGGTCGTGCGCCCGCTCCACGCCATCGGCTCGGGCTCGCCGGTGGCGGGGAAGATCAGGCCCTCGAGCAGCGGCGACGCGGCGGCGCTCGGCGCCTGCGAGGCCGCGAAGCCGATGCCGGACTCCTCGTCGAGCACCTCGGCGAGCGGCACCTCGCGGGTCTCGTAGCGCTCGGCGAACGCGTCGCGGAACCGCGACATGTCGTCGGCGCCGCGCGGCCGCGCGAGCCGGCGCAGCAGGTCGACCGCGCGCAGGATCTCGGTGATGACGTCCTTGCCGAGCGAGGCGTGCACCGCGGCGGGCACGAGGTTGACCTGGAACAGCCGGTGGATCTCGGGCTTCGCGGGCAGCGGCGCGAGCGCCTCGGCGGCGCCGCGGTAGCGCGCCGGCGGATTGCCGATCGCGTGGTCGAGCTCGCGCAGCGCGCCGCGGATCGCGCCGAGCGCCGCGGCGGCGGTCTGCGCGGCCTCGACGCCGGTGATCTGGGCGAGCTGGTCGACGACGTCGTCGACCGCCTCGGGGCCGGTGACCGGCGGCGCGAGCCCGGACACCAGCACCTGGCTGTCGATCAGCTCGGCGATGAAGTCGTCGGCCTCGGCGCGCGTGACCTCGGGGTCGGCGTCGCACAGCGCGGCGGCGAGGTCGCCGGGCAGGGCGCCGGCCCGCGCGCGCTGCAGCGTGGCGACCAGGTAGTCCGACGGCTCGAGGCTGACCAGCGAGTAGCTGCGGCTCGCGCCCTCGCGGCGCATCGCGTAGCGCAGCCGGCCGGCGACGTGGCACAGGCTGGAGTTGGGCTGGAACAGCAGCTGGCCGCGCAGCGCCGGATCAGTGACCAGCGCGTCGGTCAGGTCCGAGAGGTAGTCGCCGTCGATCCGCGTGTAGCGGCGATACTGATCGCGCGCGGCGAGCTCGAGCTGGGTGGTCTCACCGAGCGCGCCGATCGTGTTGCCGGCGAACAGCCCGAACGGCGTCGGGCGCACCGCCATGCGTGACACGTAGCGGACCAGGCTGCGCTCGGTCTTCTGGCCCGCCTCGCTCGCGGGATCGCGGATCCACGCGTCGATGCTGTCCTCGAGGTTGGGCGACGCGACGAAGATCGCCTCGCGGACCTCGGGTCGCAGCACCAGCGCCACCAGCCGCGCGCGCAGGATCGCGCGATCGGCCTCGATCGCCGCGGCCAGCGCCACGACGTCGTCGCCCGCGGCCGGGACCGCGAGCCCCTCGCCCCAGCGATCGAGCTCGTCGCGCGACAGCAGCGGCGTGCGCAACACGAAGCCTCCCGATGGCCGGATGTCGCGCGGGAGCGGTGTGCGTTTGACTACCTTCGCCATGCGAGCGTGACTGTAGCCGAACGCCCTGCGCCGCGCGGCCAACCGCGGCGAGTTCACGAACCGGCGCTGGAGAACGCGGCACACCTTGCCGCCCTGCGCGCACCGAGGGGCCGGCCGAGCCCGGTCAGTTCTCGGTGACGTCCACCGTCGTGACATCCCAGAGGCAGCCTGCCATCGCGCTCGCATCGAGCATGCCGGTGGACGTCACGTTGCAGATCGCGCTGCCACTGAAGGTGTTGGTCTTCGCACCGTCCACCGAGCAGTCGCACAGCGTGAGGACGTTGCCGCCGAGGTTCACCGGTCGGCAATCGATATCGTAGTAGTGACCATCGCGGCACGCGTGCCAGTCGTAGCTACAGCTGCGGCCCGTCGAGATCTGGGCCGTGAGCGTGCATTCGGCGGGCGCGTCCGCCTCCGGGGTCCGACAGATGCCGGTGATGTCGTATGGCGATCGGTGACACTCGAGTCCTTGCTTGCAGTCGGCGAGGCCCGGGAGGCAGACGCCACCGGCCGCGAGCGTGATGCGGTTGCTGGTACACGAGCCGCCCCACGCCGTGAGGTTCTTCCACCACCAGACCGTGCCATCGACGCAGGCCACGCCGGTATCGACGTCGTTGCACACGGCAAGCACGTCGGTGCTGTTGCAAGCCAGCTGGCCGGCCGGCCGGACACAACTGGCGGCGTCCGCGGCCTGCTGCACGCAGTGCAAGCCGGGGTAGCAGACCGTCGAGCCGCCGCATGCCCCACCTGGCGTCGAGCCGGTGTAGCAGTTGGTGGTCCCATCGTCCGCGCAGGTCGTGTCCGAGCTGCAGGTGACCGCGGTCGGCTGTCCGGCGACGCACGCGCTGTAGTAGTTGCCCGACGCGTGGTCGCAGGCGACGTTGCCAGCGGGGACCGAGGTCAGCGCCGGGCAATCGAACTGCGCCGCAACGCACTGGCCCGTGCGCTGATCGCAGACCTCGGTGGTCGAGACGCCGTTCGCGTCGGCGCACGCGAGCAGGTACGGCGCTCCGTCGGCCTGCCGGCCCTGACAGGTCGACGTCCCGGGCTTGGTCGCGCAAACCGCTTGCTGACCGAACGGCAAGCACGTGCCCACTTCGCAACTCACGGTCATCCCGGTCGCGCAGTCCTTGACCGAGTCACCCTCGCAGATCGAGGTGATGCCTGCATCCGCGCACGAGACGGCACAATGAGGAACTGGTGTGGCTTCGCAGCTCGCGCAGGCCGCGGTGAGCTGGAAAGCACGGTTCGCATCGCAACTGTACAGGCCGTCCGCGTGGCACTCCTTGGCGCCAGGATCGCACCCCGTCGGTGCGCCATCCGGCAGCGCGCCGTCCGGCGGCGTGCCGTCCGGTGGTGTGCTGTTGGCACCCTGACAGCTTACGATCAGTAGAGCGACCACCGCTGCGCGACCCATGACCCGGGCAAAGCTCATGGCGGGCATTGTATGGACACGCCTCGCCGATTGCATGGTGCAACGCCGCGATGCGCGTGTACGTCATCATGCGACGTCTCGTCATCATCGCGCGGGCAGATGTTGACCAGTCGACAGACCGGACTCTTGGTTGCGCCGGCCCGCGAAACGCCACTGGCTCAGAAGCCGCACGCGTCGCCGCACGGCGACAGCGTGAACGTGCCGAGATGGACGACCTTGCCCGCCTCGAACGAGAACGGCGCAGACGTGGTGGAGACGGCGACCGTGCCGCTGTCCGCGAGCGCGCGCGCGGTGACGGTGAACGTGCCTTGCAGCGAAAGCGTGGTCATGATCATGCCGGCCTCGCAGCGTTCGCTGATCGAGTACAGCGTGGACTGGTCGACTGGCGCGAGCTCCAGGGAGACGTCGGTCGCACCCAGCGTCGCGCAGCTGGCGCCCTGGTCGAACGTCCAGGCCGCGGTGACGAATGGACCGTAGGAGCGGCCGAAGAACCCGAACACCCGCTCGTTGAGCCCGTCGCGGAGGTCGATCTCCTCCGTGAAGATGGTCAAGACGGTCCCGTCCTCGGCCTCGAGCGCCCCCGTGACCACGTAGCGCTCGCGCGCGACGTCGACGAAGTGCGTGACGGCTTCCGCGCAGGGCACCGTCACGGTGGCGACCTCGGCGGCCGGATCGCGGGTGGCGAGCGAGACGGTGACGCGATCGCTCGCGGCCTGGCACGCGTCCTCGGTGTACCACTCGACCTTGATGTCGGGCAGCTCGGGATCGGGATAGATGTGCATGCAGCCGCCGACCGTGCAGGCGAGCAGCACGACGGCGTGGCAATCACCGCGGAACAAGCTCGACTCCGATGTACGGTAAGATGGGGAGCCCGAGCGTATCCTCATAGCGATACACCGCCGGACTGTTGAAGTCGTTGGGATTGACGAAGTCCACGGTGTTCTCGCGGACTTCCACGTTGCGATGATTCGTGATGTTCTGGATGTCGAAGAACAGCGTGACATTCCCCCACGCCTGCTTCCACGTGCGATCGATCCGGAGATCGAGCTGCCAGAACGTCGGCAGGCGCGTCGCCACCTCGGTCGGCTCCTTGGAGCCGTTGCCGACCAGCGTGCCGTCGGGGATGAGGTGCACCGGATTGCCCGACACCGCGGTCAGCCGCGACCCGATGTTCCAGCGATACGCGGTGGTCGCGAACACGACATTCAGGCGCAGCGGCTGATCGAGGCCATAGGGCTCCCAGTCGCGGTGCTGCTTCGGATCATACTTCCGCTTGGAGCGCGACCACGTGTAGTTGGCCATCACGCGAAACGTGTCGGCGTCGTAGCGCATCGACATCTCGACGCCATAGCTGAGCTGGCGCCCGACGTTGCTCTGGTAGCCATACAGCCCGAGCTGCTCCTCGAGGAGCTCGCGAAAGATCAGCTCGAGGTCGATCAGGTCCTCGCGCGGATTGTCCGGCATGGTGTCGACCAGGGTCCTGTGGCCGCGGTGCTGGAACCCGGTGATCGACGCGTGCACGGCCGGCTCCGGGCTCCACTCGACGCCCAGCGTGCCCTGGTCGACGTAGGAGCTCTTCGCGCCGAGGTTGTCGATGAACTCGTCGAAGTGAGCCGCCGAGGGCGGCTGGTGGAACCGGCCGAGCGACGCGCGGATCCGGGTGATGTCGGACAGCGCGAGGTGCGCGTTGATCCGCGGATCGAAGGTCCACTCTCGGCCGAGCCCGAAGCGATCGATCCGCAGCCCGGGCCGGATCGACAGCCGATCACCGAACCAGTGGCGGCGCGCCTCGACGAAGACCGCGGCGTCGGTCCACAACACGGTGTTGCGCGGGATTGGAAAGTCTTCGATATCGTCCTCGTCGCCGCGGACCAGGCTCGCCGAGACCCGGCCCAGGTAGCCGCCGGAGATGTCGACCCCGGCGCGCAGGAAGCCGCCCGGATCGTCGCGCAGCCACTCGCCGCGGCCGCCGAACACGTAC
>Ga0307513_10003023_pt1 | contig 22927 bp, 32 predicted proteins | sample 15_EM_MG_FD_202174 | JGI IMG/M metagenome (GOLD analysis project Ga0307513, IMG submission 202174) | Populus trichocarpa ectomycorrhiza microbial communities from riparian zone in the Pacific Northwest, United States - 15_EM | ecosystem: Host-associated > Plants > Roots > Unclassified | place...
CCTCTTGCGACGGAAAACTTGAGAAAACAGTGAGTTGGGTGAAGACATGAATAATGAATGACGTACCCCTAACTTGGTGCCGATCTTGGCTGCTGATAGACCAAATGAAGTGGCTGTAAAGGCGAGATCAACGCCTTGTCGACTGTATCTGTCCCAGTTTCTGGCCATGCAAGCGTGTATCTAGTGGGAGACCAGTCTTGCGCATTCATTCCCAGGGTTAGGGTTTGCCCTCAGGTTAGGGTTCCTCCGGCGCTTATAAACAACCCCTTTCTATGCCTAAGACAAAATGGGCTTGATCATATGTCTAGCAACAAGAAACGCCCCTTCCCTCTTCTATTATACCACAACATCTTGAATCATAGCACCACTGGTTGGCGCCCAAACGATGTTCATAAACGAACGAGGCGACCCAGTCGCCGTCCCCAGTCCAACAGTATCCTCCAGCTCAGCCCCAATTCCCGTCGATAACACACCATTACCACCATTGTCCATGATAGTGATAAAGATATACGGCTATGGCGGTCTGGCGTTTATGTTCAGCGTCATCGCCTATGCCATCGTGTGTTGGTTATGGACCGTTGTAATCAAGAGGGAATATGCCGATTCACCTCCGGAACTCGATGTGCATCCCGAAGTACGTAAACTCCCTTGCTCGGCCTATAAATATAAGTAACCGATCGACCTTTGATGTGCCGTAGCGTATGCGGGAGAGAGAAAAGGCGAGAATAGCACGCCTCAAAATGAAAAGGGATGAAAACGAGTTGAAAAGAAGACTCAGAGAAGAGGAGAAGTTCACGCCTCCTCCTCTTCGACTCGGTCTCAAGTCCAAGCCTGGTCGAAGTCGTCCCAACTCTATATCCATACCCCACGGAGAACGAAATTACCCTTCTGCCAGTGCCACCACCAGCATGGCTAAATCCGGGAGAAATCGATCTTCTTCGATGCCCATTAAACCCGCAATACGCAAGTCCAGCCTCGTAGCTACCCCCTCCCCGCCGCGCAAGTCCAGCCTGTCCTCGAGCCCCTCGAAAGGCAAGCGAGTGAGCTGGGCATCCTCGATATCGACCCTGGACGTCAACGGCAACGGAATGCGCAAGCCCCTCGACGTTGAATCCACCATTAGCGCCGCTTCATCACGCGCCTCTATCCACTCCGAGACGTCCCCGTTACCCAGATCCCCCGTGTCTTCCCCGCTATCCTCGAACGAAAATCTCGTGAACCCAGTTCCAAGGGCGCGCACGTCGGTTCCCCGGTTGTCTTTCTCCATCGAGTCACGCGCGCGGCGCGGACAGGAGATGATCGCAGCGACTACCCCGGAGGTAGCCTTGAGCTGGGCACACCCAGACGACCCACTCGAATCGAGCACAGGCTGGCCCTGTCGCTGCATGCAGAGCGTCGACCCCCTTGATAATCGAGGTGCACAACTCTGCGACATACATCGGTACCAAGACTGAATCCGTCCGAGCGCGGAGGGCCGTCTATATATATATACTTGAACGATTCCCTAGATTGCTGTAGAGTAGAGTAGAGATGTCACCGAGTTTCGGGAATCCGGCCAAGGAGAATCCTTCGGCATTCTTTTGATTCCAAAATATCACTGCCACGCATTATCACTGTTAGTGAGCGTTTGTTATTCACGCCGATATATCACGCTCGGGTGTCAGTCAACAACTCGGGGTGTGACTCGTTAAGGAAACAGACCGACTATGGATTTCGTGATGGGAATTGCTGCCAGACTGAGATCTCACTGTTCTCTGCAGCTTCCATGAGGTTCGTTAAAAAAGATGATCAGCTGGGAATAAGGGGGAGCACTAGAGCATCAATCGAGGTTAAATTTAGGGGAGAGGTAGGATCAATGCGTACGTTTATTTCTGTTCGTCCCACAAAATTCTAAGAATAGCACAGTATGTGTGTAAAAATACTTAAAGATAACCCAAGTTATGCATTCAGGGAAGCGGTAGCGTGGGCGCTTATCAACCTCACGCGAGGGCCACGAGGCAATATGATTGTCAATCAAAGCTGACCGCCGATCACATGGAATAATCCCGACGACAACACCGACAATCTGCGCCTAATCTACGAAGAATCTCTAGATCAGGTTGAGTTCCTAACGCTGAACCTAGGGTTCCGGCCTACGATGCATGTGGTGTCTTACGATCGGGCCTGTCGGCTACGTTGCAGGGAAAAGTTAGTCACGCAGACGATAACACAATTGTCGGCTCACAAGGTCTCCGTTTTGCAGACCGAAACAGTATGTATGGCGTGTACAGTTGTGTCAAATCATGCGAGTGCATCCCGCGGCCTTTCAAAATGGCTAGTTGTAATTGTATTCAATAATATTATAAGTTAATAGATCCGAGCCGTCTTCCGACTTGACTGAAGTAAAAAAGAATCAGCACTATAGATATGTATGTGTGTATGTAATAAGGGACAACATGTGTCCTTGAAGACCTGTCGACATAAGTCGTGCAACAGATAGCGATGGTGAACATAACCTTGGATAATATCAGGAAAAACCTGTCAAAGAGATCCGAGTTTATGACTCAGGTCATCAGTGAAGAGTTTGTTCAGAACGGTTAATCTAGATGGATGAGAAAGATATATCATTTACTTTGAAAAGACGGCGAGATATGCTAGGAGGAAAGGAAGGAAGCGGGTAACATAGCCCCAAGTAGGGGATTGATCAATTAGAATAATCAACCACTCCGCCACCCGTTCAATCGAGTTGCCCATGACCTGACTGCGGTGCACTAGCCGTGTGAAGGGCTTGCAGAATTTGCTCACGACGAAGCCACTTCTCAGCTGGCGTGAAATACCAGCTCAAAATTCCAAAGATGGTGATGCTGCCAAATATCACACAAGCCTGCAATCGGATTAGAACAGAAAAGATCGTGAAATTCAGAAGTAAACGTACGAAATTGAATGTTTCTGCAGTGACTGGGAAGAAGAAAGGCGAAACCATGACCTAGAATTTGCATCAGAAATTCGTGCCTTCAAAAATAGAACTAATCGCACCGCAACGATAAGGGCATTAAACAAGACGGCCACAAGGTAGAACAGTTTCCTGTGACGACCAAGGTAAAAGTACGATGACTGGAAGCTGTCCGGGGTTTGGGTCAAACGAAGAAGAGAGATCAGGCCATATGCTGCGATGGTGGGCACACCGCCAGCCGACACCAAGGAGTAGAAGGCGACTTGACTGGGCAAGATGGTGCAAAGAATCGTAGCGCCGAAAATATAAATGACTGTGACGGCGTTCTTTGGTTGCCCCTGCGAGTCGACTCGACTGATCCAACCAGACATCGGCAAAACGCCATCACGGGCAACTGCAAAGACAAGTCGAGAAGCGGCGACTATTGCAATGCTTGTATTCTAGATAATGCGAGTTAGCTTGTTTCTGAATCGTGAAATGTTGAGCATACAATGATGAGTCCAAGGACAGCGATAATGGTCATGAAAATGCTTCCTTTCTTACCCAACGCAAGGGCATAAAGTTGAACGAAAGGTTGGGGGGCTTGCAGGGAGAATAAAACTTCGAGGTCGGGGGTGCAGAACAAGAATAATATCGCGGTCACAAAACCCAAGACACCCGTCGCAATTGCGCTAGACAAGATGCCTTTTCCAGCAACAACTCTGATAAAAAAGAGCACTTAGGAAACATCGTACCAGCGATAGAAACAACATACCGTGCGTTTTTGGTTTCTTCTGCGATGTGACCAGATGCATCAAAGCCAGTCATGGTCCCTGCCGTGAAAAGGCTGAAAGGACGTTACCGTGGTACAACGGGAGAAATAAAAATTAATACAATGAAAGAATCCAATTCCACCCGGCAGGGGCTCCAGTGCCATTATCTTGAAATAAAAAATATAACAAAACGAAGGTGGCTATATTAGGAACAAACTTACAGGTCATGGTGAAAACATCCTTTGCAGAACGGAAGCCGTATGTTTTGGAAACACCGATGGGAAGCCAAATAAGGCATAGGAAGAAGTCCAACATCATGAGGAAAATTGAAAGCCGGAAAATCAAGGAATACAGGCGGGGAGGGAGGTAATTAATTGCGACTGCGAGAATGAGAAGGCCTTCCGAAATGGCCCAAATCAAAGTGCGCCACTTCACGTTATCGTTACCAATTCCTCCTGGGAAGTCGATCTCCCACACAGCGAGCTGGGATACAATGTAGTTCGCAGTTGTCTATGAAAGGACGAGTGAGAACTGAGGGGAGAAATGAGAGATGAGCAAACATACCTGACAATTCCCAGCTGCGAATGTCATCCAAGCCGTGCAAGACCACCAAGCGACGATGAAGCCAAAGAATCTCGCATACTTGGGCCCAGCACTTTCTGCAGCCCAAATGTAGATCGACCCGCTCAGCGGAAGAGCCGAGCAGATTTCTGCAAGAACAGCGGCAGTGATCATCATGAAAACGATGGTAATCAAATATGAAGACCTGAAAAGACATCAATGAAAGCAAGCTGGTCTTGAGAAGAGGGTAACTTACCAAATGGCTGCAGGTCCACCGGCCAAAAGCCCAATAAAAATAGCCGACCTTAAGGTATTATTAAGGCTGTGGTAAAGTTGTTAAAAGGACAGACGAACCTGACACCGCCGATGAAATTCAAAGCACAAAAACTTGCTGCGAAGCTTTCAACCAAATGCCATGTTCGGTGAAGTTGCTGAATAAAAGCGTAGGTTGAAAAATCCATGGATCCAAAGACAGAGAGGGACATACTTGTTTATAACCAAGGCTTTGCTAATAATACAGGAAGGTTAGTAACGCGAGCAGAGCCCCCAAAACGGGGAAACAAAAATTGAACGATAACGCTGGGAGGCTTCCCTACGCAGGTATGAGCGCTGTTCAGGTTCAAGCGGTATGATCTCAATCCTCCTGCAATCCACGCATGTCTCCCTTCGACATGGTCACCGTGTCGGGCATCGACTTGGGCACATATCGTCAGAAATCATGATAGAAGACATTTGGATACCCGCAGCCATGCCAGTAGTCACCGATTGGACGTTACCGTTCAATGCAGCCCATATTTCCTGTAGGTATTCTCCAGGTCATGCTCATTTGCGCAATTACCAATTGGAGATCGTCTTCGTCTTGTGCGGGCGCCATTGTAGTCTCCCCTCCGTCACCTTGAGTCGATTTCGATTTGATGGACATTATAGAGCAGAAGTTGGTGCTGTGAAGGAAGGAAAAAATATCTTAATAGACAACCAATGGCTTTATATACGATGGAATTTGAAAATCCTTTGTAAGCGATACAAATAATGGCAATCTTTAAAAACCCGAAGAAATTGATGGGACCTGCCATCGTCCCGCATCGTCCCGGATATCCGATGAGCGGATGGATTAAGGAATGCCGAAACGCTGAGATAAGAAAAGTCAGGTAAGTGCAGTTATTGCAGCGATACATCTCCGTTGACGTACAGGCTTCAGGGCACGGATGAGGAGCCACTCTTCATTGGAAACGTCGGCCTTGAAAGAAGTCTACAAGGCCCATTAGCTGGGTTCACAGAAAGAGGTACATATCCACAAACTTTCAACACGTCGATACTTTGGCGGGTAATGTGGCTCAGAAGTTCATCCTTCTCGTCAAAGTGACGTCCAAACATTTTGGCTGATTGGTAAACGGCGTGTTCGATCTTTACAGCTACTCCTCCTCCAGCTTGCGATTTTTTGACGATCTATCAAGATGCCATGTCAGCTTTGCGCCAGTCGTAAGGAGGTGGTAATTACCTCTTGTGTTTTATGATTGATCTCCAAAGACGTGCTGCGGTGAGCTGTGAGTTGATGACTTCGCGGTTAGAATAAAGACGCAACCAACATTTTACCAAGAACGATTGTCTCCTTCTTTGACGTTACTGGGTCAATTTTCACCACAGCAATGGGAGTCCCGATGCGCAACGTGCCATCCAATATGTCAACACCAAGAATAATGGGGTCTCGCTTACAAAATGCAGCAATGATTTTGAGACGGCAAGGCCAGACAGCCTGAGGCGCTGCATCCCTTCTTTTTGCTTCTGTGATCTCCTCGTTATAAGCCTTGAATGCGTCGAAAAGATGATAAATAATATCCGCTAAGGTAACTGTTAAAAAAAATGTTGCATGACCGCTTTGAAAAATTGCACCTTTAAAAAGGCGAACCCCCATCTCTTCTGCGAGTTTCTCTGCTTCCTTATCGACTGGGACGTCGAAACAGAGGATACATGCCAACTCCTTAGCTTTCTCCAACATCGGCGCACATCGCATAATGTCCTTCTTGAAGACTGGGCCAATATTAATACCAGAGACGGGAATCTTGCTGCTCTTCAAGAAATCCAACAAGGCCTCAAGAGATCCAAGTGTCGATGCCTGTACAGAAACACCGCGCCCTGACTTGTCGATGTTATCGAAGAGTGAAGTCAAGTCGGACATGACTTCGTCTTTCAAGTCCTCGACATCGTCGTCGGGACCGACAAGGAGTAGTCGAGAACCAGCGATGGCTTTCTCAAGATCCGGAGCAGTGATCTTGACACCGAGGGCAGCCTTGACCTCTTTATGATGAACGTAGGCGGACTAAACGGGTTTAAATGAATAACTATTGAGGGGTAGAAAAGTGCTGTAGCAAACCTTGATACGCAGTTCACGCAGAGGTTGGGGTGTCAGGAGAGCACGGATCTGTGTTACTATTGGGCCATTCAAACCACAAACCACGATTCGGTCTGCTTCTCGAAGGACACCATTTGACAAGACAACATCAATCGTCGTGCCAAGACCTTCAATAACCTTGACCTCTAGAACTGTGCACTCGAGCTCCGACAAGTACATCAGCCGGTCGCTCATGCGTTGTTGGGTCAGATTGACGAGGAGCATGATCATATCGGGAACACCCTCCCCAGTGATGGCGGATGTTGGCACAAGAGAGACATTGCGAGCGAAACTCTTATTCTCATAGTAGAGGCAAGCGTTCAACCCTTCCTCGGCAAACGCGAGAATGGTCTTCTTCACACGGTCGTCGAATTCACGTTGAACAGACTTATTTTGCTTGGCCAAAGATTCCTGGAATGCACCGTCAGGTGTAGGATCCCAGCCATAAATACGATCGATCTAAACCGAAAATCGTCCATGATAAATGGAAGTCAATGTGTGCATGAAAACATACCTTGTTGAGAGCAACGATGAACGGCGTTTTACGATCTCGCAACAGCCGGAGGGATTCGAGCGTCTGCGCTTCCAGGCCGTGCATGATATCCACTACCAGGATGGCAATGTTACATAGGGAGCTACCACGGGATCGCAGGTTGGTGAAAGACTCGTGACCGGGTGTGTCAATAACGAGCAGACCAGGAATCTTGTATTCTTGGGTTCCATCCTGAGGAAATATTGAATACAGGTTCAGAAAAAGAGAGAGAGAGAAAGACAGACTCTGTTAAGCACGGCCGTCTTGGTTTTGATCGCCTCGACAGGGAAATAAGTGGCACCAATTTGCTGCGTTATTCCTCCGGCTTCGCCTTCTTGGACGTTGGTTTGACGAATCTGACTTACAAAATCAATACCAATCTTTGAATACGGAGAACTACCACGGACCTTATCCAACAATTTCGTTTTACCTGTATCGACGTGTCCTAGAATACAGCAAATAGGACTTCGGAGATCATCTTTGTTTCGGGCGGCAAGGGCTTCCTGATGTGCCTTTGCGCGACGGGCGGCAGCTTCAGCTTTCTTCTGAGCAGCCATTCTTTGCGTCACAGTTAATTCATCTTCAGAGGATGATTCATCGGAGTCATCCTCAGAAGACTCATCTGAATCTTCTGAGTCTTCCTCTGAGTCAGAGGAGGATTCTTCTTCCTTCGCAGGCGGTGGCTTGCTAGCAGTAGGTTTTGAAGGAGCAGCAGCGGGTGTCTTCGTGGCTGGTGATGGCTTTGTGGGCGCACCTTGGGGGATCGCTGAGGGTTTTATGCTGAGTACTGTGGGTTTGGGTGGCGGTCGGGCCTCCTCATCTTCACTCGATGCATCCCAATCATCCTTAACATCTGGGGTTGCAGACACTGAGGCTTCTGGCTTGACCTCCTCGCCAGAGCTGGCATCCCAGTCTGATTTCGCGTCGCCGTTAACCGCCTCTGTGGGTTTAACCCGAACAGGTGGTGGTGTAGGCACACTGTCCTCCACTACTTCTGGAGATCGAGGTCGTGAGGGTGCAGGTGATGCGTCTTTCACGCCAGGGCCTTTCTTCTTACGATTTCCGTACACGACCTTCTTTACTGCCGGCGGACCAGTGCCTGAAGCTTGGTGTAATCCCTCGATTTGAACCCCGGAAGCTAAAAGGGCCTGCTTTCGAATTTCGGCCATCTGTTTCTCCTCCTTTTGCTTCTTCGTAAGTAGCCGACCCTCTTTCTTCGCGACTTCGCGCTTGGCCTTGCTTAACACATTAATATCCCGCTTTCTAGTTTCTAAAAATGTGAATTTACCTTTTCCTTGTCCTTTCTGCGTTGCTTTTCTTCTTCTCGTTTTCTTTCCTCTTCTTCTGCGCGTCGCTCCTCTTCCTCGATGCGTTTCATCTCCTCCTCTCGAAGTCTCTTGGCCTCCTCCTCGAGTCGTTTCTTCTCTTCCATGATGGCCTTCAAGGCACTGATGCCTCCTTTCTTTTTTGAAGAAGCAGCTGCAGGTGCTGGGACAGGTTCCTCGTCTTTCTTTGCTTTCTTCTTCTTCTTCTTTTTCGAATCGGTTTTACCTGCCCCTGCGTCCTCTTCATCGTCCTCTGCATTTCCCGTTTGCTGCGGTAGAGAAGAAGGTTCTGGAGCAACCGACGGTGGAACATCAACATCATCACCTTCAGCAGCCTTTTTTGCTGCTGCCTGGGCCTTTTTCTTGGCCTATGAAGAGCAAATAAATGAGTTCCGTTCACTTGCGGAGAAAGCAAGCTATAAATCAAACCTTTTCTCGTTCTTTCTTGAGCTTCTCTTTCTCTTTTTTGGAAAGTATTTTGGGCCCCGCTTCTTCTAGCTCTTCATCGTCGGCGGCCTCGACCTTGTCGCCTGAGGTCGCCGCTGGTGTTGAGGCAGGCTCGACCACGTCTATCGATAAATGAGTGGAAATCTCCGAGAGCAAGAGTTAGCGTACCCTTTTCTTCTACCACCTTAACTTCCTCCTCCTCCTCCTCGATGTCTTTGCCCTTCTTGCTTTTGCCCTTCTTGTCCTTCTTCTTCTTCTCCTTGACAGGACCCCATTCCTCTTCAGCCAAGTCTTCAGCGGTAACCTCCACAGGCTTTTTGGATTCCAATGAATTCGAAGGATCCTCGTTCATAATCGCAAATTCGTCATTGTCATAAGTAGGTTTGGTCTTTTTCTTCTTATCTTTTTTTCCTTTGGTAGAACTGGAGATCAAAGACTGAAGTAAGACAATCAGTAGTGAAACGATAGCAAAAAGTCCCTGAAAAAGTACCATGAGTCCGCCGCCGCCGCCGCCTTCGTCATCATCGCCAACCGGGGTGTCCTCCAATAAGCTGATAGACGAGAAGGCAGAAATGCCTGATGCTTTAGGTTTCTCGGCGAATGTATCCTCATTCTCCGTTCCGTTTGTTGCATCGTCGACGACAGGTTTGTTGGGCTCAACACTTTCACCAGCTTTATCCCTATAGATCCGATCCGACAGAATAAATAGTTCATGAACAAATCCACTAGAGCAGCCAAGGGGCGCACCAAAAGTCATCGTCGCCTTTCTTTCCCTTTTTTCCTTTGTTTTTTGGCGGCATTTGTTCTGAAGTTGGAGGGAGGGATGGGTAATGTGTGTAGAAAGAGGGTTAGTTCAGATGCAGTGTCTGAGTGGTTTACCAGAATGACGGCTTATGATCAGAGCCGGCAAACTGATTAGTTGACTCGCCATCAAAACAAACGTGACCACGGACTTGAGACTCTTTCATTTGCACTATCCACGACAACAACGCAACGAACTGAATGGGTTTGCTTACAATCATCCGAAAGAACAGACAGAAGGAGAAGGAGATGCGTTTACTCTTCTTGTAGGTCGACAATCATGCCCAGCACGGTTTCATTCAAGTTGATCACCCTCAGAGGTCTCGATAACGCTGGGAAGACGACAATCCTCAAGAAGCTAAATGGAGAGGACATCAGCAGCATAAGCCCTACCCTTGGGTTCAACATCAAGACTTTCGCACATGGAAAGTTCGTGCACTCAGAATTTTCTGGACCCGCCCAAGGCTGATACGTTCTCATCTTCTTCCTGGAAGATACACACTAAATATCTGTGTGTACCGGAATGTTTCTTGCTACTCCGCCACTCACATCCGAATTTATGCTTTTAGGGGATGTTGGTGGGCAAAGGACTCTTCGGCCATACTGGAGAAACTACTTCGAGCAAACCGATGCACTTGTATGGGTGGTCGATTCTGGCGATAGGGCACGCATGCAGGACTGTAAAAAAGAATTACACAGTCTCCTAACCGAAGATGTAAGCACGCATGCGGTTTTATTTGATTGCTGTCTTATTTTTGCCACTCACACGGATATCACGTCCGTCTGTAGCGTTTAGCGGGCGCGTCCTTACTTGTATTTGCCAACAAACAGGATCTGCAAGGTTCCATGACCGACGCAGAAATTTGCGACGTAAGATCCATTTATCTGGCCCGGTAGACCGGCTGTACTGAATATGAATATTGGCACCAACCCAGGCTTTAGACCTTGAGTCAATTACCACGCATAGGTGGAAAATCTGGTCCTGCAGTGCGGTGACGGGGGAAAACCTCATCTACGGCTTAGACTGGGTTGTGAACGATGTGGCCGGAAGGTTATACTACAGCAACACTTCTACGTCACAGCCCTCGACAAAAGAATTGCTTTTCGCCACTCAATGACACCCGTTTCTTTCGCCAATATGCCCAGCTCACTTCTCGAAGGTACTTTGAACCGATTGCAAGAGCAAGTATGACCTTCCGATTTCTTGACCCGCCAGACACCGTCAGACTTTCCGCAACTGTTCTTCCGGCTGTTAACTTTTACCATTTGCCGATGGGACCCATGAAGGACGACATCTCGCTCATGATGAATAACGTCAGCCGATATCCCCTACCAGTATTGCCGTCGAACCCGTGTGTGGGTTTCCGGCTTGTTTTGCGAATCATTATCAAGGTCCGGTTGCTTTACGTTCAGCCACCAAACTTTTTTGCTTGGAATCCCTATGGCCAGTCTAATCGCGTTGGTCGATCTGATGACGAGAAACTCAGTTCATCTCTTACTCTATGTTTCCTCGACAGAAAATATGTCTCATGGCAAATCTGACAGACTCTCGTCTCCGTCGACATTACTGAGCATGCTGTCAGTGATGATTGTTTACTTCGGCTTTCAATTATTCATCCCTGACGATGAATCTTACCACGATGTTGTTAAAAGCGAAAACAGACCTTCAAATTACGTGTATAGGTATGTCTCCAAGCGTGTTACTCTCGAATGTGAGGGCTACAGTTTGAATTCAACAAGTTCAGATTCTATCTACCGGCCATGGTTCATTTCTTGACCTTTTTTGTACGGTGACACCGTGAGGTTTTGAATGCGAGCAAGGAGCATGGATCCGGGTTTTGCCCTGTTCGTTTCCCTTCACAGCCCGGGGGGCTTTTCTTTTCCGCTGAATTAAAGCAACAAGAGTCTTTTTATCTTTGACCTTTCTCATGCCTCAATGCCTAATTCTTACTTGTTCACTATATGCCTGCCAAAAACTTTAACCCTGGTTCACGATCAACAGCGCCGAAGGGCAAGATTTAGAGCTTAGTGCCGTGAAAGGATCTCAAGGTGACAGAAAATGTTCGATAAAATTAGTATTTCTCGTCCTCGGAAAGGTCCTTGCCTGCTATAAGTGACCGGATTTCACTTTTGAATATCTCCACCCTCATTTTCGATATTGGTTGCAAAGAACAGGCTTCAATCCTCGACGGCATCCGTTGCTGCGATTCGAAACCACGTGCGAAGATCACAGTGCAGTGTATCACATTCCGGTATATGCATCACTTCGTTTGTATGGAGTTGGCGCAAAAAAAAAAAAAAAAAAAAGTCATAATGACGACTGCTATATGGAGCTCCGAGCGTCGCCGCGGTGCTTGTATGTCCGTCGGTATAACTCGACAAATTTATGTGTAGTAACGGTTAGTTGCTCAGTCATTGCAGTTGGAGGTGATAGCCCAGTGGCTCATTCAGACCACCCAGCGACGATTTCACGATTTTACCACCCCGGCTACCAATATCAAGATATCAAGAAACGGAAGTTGTTGGAAGGATGTCACTGTTGTGTTGGAGAACGCTGACCGACACGACCTGTTGCAGAGTCGACCTACAATAATTATTGCGTATATCCAGGAGAGGTTTGGAACAGAGTTAATAATTGTCACTTTTGAATTGGAGCAGATTCAAACGATGGCTCGAGGAACTCGTCAAGTTTTAACAGTTGGTGACTTCCTGAGATTAAAGATTCAACCGCACCAGTCGCAAAAAACCTGTGGGAATTAAGCGTATGACACCAACCAAGCGCTATTTGAAAAATTGAAAGCGTGGACGACAAACAAGTCCAGATTCCCATAGTCGGTATGCTTTTAAAAGGTAGACGCAGAAACGTGTTACGAAGTGCGGGGAGAATAGGGAGCCATATTGGGGCACCTTCGGGAGACAAATAACACTGGATGTGAACAGAGAAGCGCGGAGGAGTCAAAAGGCTATCGAGATCAAAGTACCGTGAGACCTGTGGTGGAATCCCAGCAGGAGTAAATCCCAGCGGAATCTCAGATCACCACCGTGGGTTAATTCCAGTTTCCATGCTCGGCGCCATGGTAGGGTTGGCGCTTTCTATTACGCCAGGCAGGGATCTGGAAATTCTGTGTGATGTGATCTGGTGGAAGTCCTTCTTGTCCCATTCGGTCCACCTATATCGAAACGACACGATTCATCTGACGACTCGCGAATCCCTGACACAGATTTATCTACCAATTTGCCGATCTTCATCCCTCGACCACCCAATTTCATACGTTCATTCCCCAGCATATAAAGCCCATGCTTTTCCAATGCAACCTCCACTCCAATTTTATTTCCACCTACACTCGGGGAGCTTTCTACAATGCCTTCGTCCCACACTTCTCCATGTGTCCAGTTCCCCTCCTCCAAAAAAGCGTTCCAATCTTCGCGATTCTCGCTATCAACTCTCAGTCCAATGTCATGGGCAGTCGCGTTCGGTATTGGGATCTGCTATGGTGTATCCTTCACCATTATTGCTCACCTATTGCATTACTTCGCAGCGCGTTCTTCGATCCTTGCAGTCCTTGAAGACGCGATCACCGTAGGACACTTGACGATCTCCGATTCCCAAGGCTCGCACTATTATGGAAGGTACCAAAAGGGCTGCAATGACGTCCACATTACTGTGGTCAACAATAATTTCTGGTTTCGCATCCTCCTGTAGGTTTGACATTTCTCCCCAAGTTTTCCATTGCTCATTTTAATCGAAAAGTTCTGGCGACCTTGGTTGTAAGATCGTTTTCCGGATTATCGGCATTCAAAGTCATTGACAACCATCACTATCTCTCTAGTCAGCGAGGCTTACATGATTGGAGATATCGAAGTTTCCTCTCTCAAAGGGGCCATGGGTGTTAGTGAAATCTCTCCTTGACCTTTCTCCAAACTTACCGTGAATCTCTAGATATGGCTGGAAAACCAAGCTGGCATGGAAGACACTCTTTCTTCAACGGTAGCAAAAGTGTCTTCTGCAATTTCGAGTCTATACAACAATTTCCTTGGCCAAACACATTCGCAAGCTCGTCTTAACGCTATTGCGAGTTACGATCAATCCAATGAATTGTTCAAGGTATATGGACCTTTTTTTTCAACAACCGTTCTCGCTCAACAGTCCAACGCTACAGGCTTTCCTCAGCAAAGAGATGATGTATTCCTGTGCTCTGTGGGGCGAGGCAGAGGGTGGTGTACGGGGCGATTTAGAGATAGGCCCCAGTCCTGGGAATCTGGAAGCTGCACAATTGCGAAAGATTCATCATGTCCTGCGTGCTGCTCGCGTCAAGCCTGGCCACCGTATCCTTGAATTCGGAAGCGGCTGGGGTGGCCTCGCCATTGAGGTAAGTTTTGTTGTCGATGATGCATGTCAATCGCAGCTTACATGGGTTTACAGGCAGCGCGCTTCTATGGGTGTGAGGTGGATACCTTGACACTATCAATAGAACAGAAAAAGCTCGCAGAAGAGCGTATCAAAGACGCAGGCCTGGAAAGCCGCATACGCGTTCATCTTCTCGACTATCGGGAAATCCCTGCCGAGTTCGAGAAAGCCTTCGACGCCTTTGTCAGCGTGGAAATGTTAGAGGTACTTCCTTTTTATTTTCTGACACCACGCCCTGTCTGACGAGTGGCTTTGCAGCATGTGGGATCCAAATACTATAGTCTTTACTTTAAACTCGTAGACTTTGCCCTCAAGTCCAAGAATGCTACTGCAGTCGTCTCTGCCTCTACGTTCCCAGAGTCAAGATATTCTGGTTATCAGTAAGTGTCAGGCTAGAATTCGCGGGCCTTTCCCCTGATCCATATTATTGTAGAGCTGAAGACTTCATGCGCAAATACATGTGGCCGAACTCTTGTCTACCAAGCGCAACCGCTCTTATCACAGCGGCTCACACTGCGTCACAGGGCCGCTTTACTCTAGAAGGTGTTGAGAACCACGCTGCCCGTAAGCATTTATAACCGTCCACTCCTCTCCCGTGCTTAAACTGACATTCATTCAGATTACCCACGAACTCTGCGAGAATGGGGTCGAAGATTAGAGGCAAACCTGACCCAAAATTTGATTGCCAAGGATTATCCTGCACTCAGAAACCATTCCGACTATGAAGCCTTCAAACGAAAGTGGCAATACCTCTTTGCGTATGCCGGGGCCGGATTCTCAAAAGGCTACATCACCTGCCACATGCTTACTTTCATTCGACCGGTCAGCGTTCTCCTCTTGCTACCCCTTTTCTCATTTGCTGACGAATTTACTCAGAATGATACACCTGGCCTACGGTCTGATTGATATCGAAACCTTTAAACACCTAGAAACAATCACGAAAGACTAGATCCAAAAGGGGGACGATACCCCCACGCCCACGCACTGCTGTATCATTATCATTGACCTGTCTTGCCCTGAACTCCTAATTAGAAAGAGTTTAATTCACACGGAAGGACCTACCTAGAACACATGTATCACATTATCTCTCTTTTGCCATGTATGATTTTTTTTTTCAAGTGGAAGTACTGCGACCCCGAAACACATGGTTTATATTAAGGGTGTGTTAATTGGTAGATGAAGGCTTCTATTCGCTTGTCCCTCTATTTCTTTTGGCCTGAAATTTGTGCGCCGTGCGGTTTGCTACTCAACACCGTTAACATATACTTAAAGGGTCGACTAAAGTCGACCTAACACCTTGCTTGACTGAAATACGGCAGAAGGATAAATACAGAAAATATTCCCGAATAACGTAGACAACATGAAGGGGAATGGGGGTTGTTAAAGCAGCTCGAGCGCGGGGGGAGAAATAAAACAGGCATGGAGAATTGGTTACAAAATTTCCACTCGATGAGCTCTGCCAAAGTAACTCTTTATGGAAGGGTCAATTATCTTTTTATAGGATTTATAATAAAGGATAAAATACTTAGGACAAAACCTGCCTTTAGATTTTGGAACCCCATCTAGTCATTCATGAAAGCACATTTAAAGAAGAAAAAAATTATGTAAAGGGTATTCATCTTCCGGGGTAAAACAGCCGATATGCTACTAGTGATAGATAGGGAATACATGATGTGGAGGGTCAGACACAGAATGAGATGATACCATAGTCGTTACGACATAGCAATGCTAGAAATAATTACAATTAGAAAATAGGTGATGTGCGAAGAAAAGACATCAAGATGACAAGCGAGTAGGATCCAGTTTAGCTATCCAAGATTGTAATTCCTTGAGGTTAGGAGCGGCAAGTGCATGAGAATTAGAGGCAGTGAAGAGGGTGAATGAAAATGGTTTCTATATAGAAAACAGAACACCGTTAAGAATGGAATTTCATCTGGCGCACGACCTTGAACGCACCCCAAGTAGTGATTCCTTGTGAGGATCGCTTTCTACATTTACACCACTTAAGCTTATAATACCCGTCTCCTCCAGCTCGTTTGAGTGGGCGAAAACGTGAAGGTATGGCCTGAGAAAACGGTCAACAACCAAATACCTGAAGGGATAACAGAATCTCGCACCTGTTCAAAACAAACCACTTTCGTTCCCAGATATTTTGGCTTGCATCCACGAGGATCATCAAATGTCCCTTTTTCGTGGCACCATCGCTGAGTGCATCAGTTTAGTCAATGAAATACGGGGATTTATTTATTATTTTACCTCCGGGGTACCACTTTTGTTTCGGAAATTAACTTTAAGCCATCTAGAGATCCAATGTCGGGCGATTGTTTTGCGATCCCACTTTCCTCAGGGTCAATCGGGTCTTGACTCAAGACGATCTACGGCAAATGTTACCATTAAAGGGCCCACTATACCCCAAGACGATGGATCTTACCTTTCCACGGTGCCCAAATTGCTTTTGCCACAGGCCGAGTGACCTCTTCAAAAGGTCGTCCGACCGCCAGGCGAGCGTATCTGCAGCGATGGGTTTGGGTGGCGATGAAGCTAGGATGACCCTTATGGCTTGTACGTCGGCTGCTCGCCGTTCTGTTGTGATCAACCTCGTGTAGTCTTCCACCACAGAGATGCCGCGTGGTTTCCACAGTCCAAGAGTTTCTTCGCCCCGAACATACTTTTCCGAAGTATCCAGCCTCCACAGGTCTTTGGCAGACCGCGTAAGCGGAGGTGATAAGCGTACGCTGAACAGTGTGCTGGTTTTGGATAAGATCTTGTTGGAACCAAAGAACGTGAGAATCTTGGAAGGTGGGCCGGCATCACGAGTTTGCATGGCGATTGCGAAGTCCATAGTGAATTGTACTGGATCGCTACATATCTCAACCGCGACAGACCAAGTAAGCTGGAGGAGGATGCGTTGATTTGACGCAGTAACACGGTTGAGAAGGGCTGAATCATGCACGCTGGAATCCCAGAGTGCTTCGCAAGATAGTGCTCCAGAACCATCTGGTTTGAACTCGACAACCTGGTCTTTGAGAAGAGGAAGGGTGACCACTGCCTTGGATGAGGAGTCGTGTATACGACCTTTGGCATCCAATAGCCGTACATTGCCAACGCGGACCTTCGTGAACTCTTGCCACGGGAGTTGAAGGCCGGAATTGGATGATAATGATATTATAATTCGGCGTTGCAATCCCTGGTGCAATGAGAATACCCCCGGGTCGAGGCTACCCTGAGAAAGAACTGGAACAGGTACGTATGAACCATCCGGTGCCAGTTCAGCGACCTGGAGCCACGTGACTACGTCATGCAGTTGTTCCACCACAAAATCGTTTTCGGAACGGCGCATTGGCGGTAACGTGGGCCGCGAGTCTGTCGAAGGGGAAGTTGAGTTGGATTGAACATATTGCTTTTGTTCGCGCATTTCGTCCCATCGTTCCATGCGCTCCAAGTAAGTAGGTTTGAGTGCCGCAAAAAATTCAAGAGGAGCATAACCTTGGCGGAGATGATTCAGGACTCGGGAAGTGGTGATAATTGTGAAGTTCCGTCTGAATTTTAGCTCAGATAAAGAAGACGCCTCCATATCCAAAGCGGCCGATGGGAAAACTTCCTCGGCAGCCACTGAAGACCCCACGAAGGAAGAAAGTCGCACTTGGAGGTGCACACCGTGGAAATCATGGGAAGATAGTCCCTTGACTTGGTCGATAGTCAAGAAAAAGCTTAATTTGCTGCCTGGTGGTACTGTGCTGGGAGCCGGGGACGATGCACGAGTCGATGGAGATGAATTGAGATATTTGGGTGACAAGACCACATTAACCACTTTAATGTCAACGCGACAAGAACCGATGGCTTCAGAAGTATATCGACAGAATATGGGGACAGTCGAGTTTGATGATAGCCGCCGAGAGAGTGTGGCCAGTGAAATCAAAGCATTTCCTATGAATGAATATTCCGGGGGTGGAGAATCAAAGAAGGGTTCGTCCGAGGAAAAATGTTGGGTGTATGAGGGGCGGTCGATGTACGCTGTTAAATTGCGCATGCGCTGCAGTTGCTGCTGCATACGGTCCAATGACCAAGGGTATATTGCATTGTGTCTCTTGTCCAGGACTTTGACAGCAACCGAAGGTTGTGTCGCAGATGTCAATATAGGATCAGCAACATCGCCAAATTGATCCAAACCAGCAATGGTATCGACGGCTGACGTGGGTGCGGTTAAAGAACCTCCAGATGCAATCGTGAAATTATAGGAAACTTCTTTACGAAGTTCTTTGCTGTTGGCAGTATGCATAAGTAAGATAATTCAAAGTGTGAATCGGTGAACGACGGATACCTAATGATATTCGCTTCCTTTATCATAAACGCGTTTGTCAAGATCATCTCTGCCATGGAAAACGACCGATGTGCCCTCCAGCGATCCAGGACCTTCCTGATTAATCTCAATTGCTTTGCAGAGAAGATGGCGGGTTCAAAGTCCAATCCAACAACGTCCATGTCGCCTTTTGAGCGTGCTTCAATAAGCCGTTGCATCTGCGTCCGGACAAGTCGTAGCTGGTGCTGCATATGTTCCTTTTCGATCTTCAAATCCTCTGCTTCGGTTGACTCGCCAATAATTTCCTGTAGCCTGCTCTCCAGCTGGTTTTGAACATCTTTTAATGAGCTGTCGACGGCAGGGCTGCCGCCGTAACTGGGTACAGCATAAAGACTAGTGTCGTCCGTATTCGCATCGCTCGTCTGTGGTCGACTCGTCTCACTCCAAACATCATCTGCTTGACTAAGACTACTCTCTGGACGGGATTTCGAGTTATGGTCGCGCATGGTCTTTACTTTTGTGATCTTCTCGAACAACTTGTTCAAGTCATCGTCTGGCAGATTGTCCAGCGCAGGGTCTAGACCCAGTCGGGCCAATGCCGCCTCGCGCTTGGCGAAATTCCAGTCGACATCAAACTGTTCGTCGGTGGACGACGTAGGTGAATTCGGACGCGGTGAGTTTTCGCTCGCAATATCAAGATCAGCAGCAGAGACACTGAGTTGCATATTCGTCTTCATCGTCGCGCGATCTCGCTGTTTGCGAACTTCCTCTGGATTATTGAATCTGAAGACATGGTTATCGCCTAAAATTCCAATCACAAGCAGGATAACAGATAAATGAGTCGAAAGAAGGCAAAGAAAAACGGGCAGAGCACGGACCGAGAATGATCCGGAATCCAGAACGAAGCTTATGAGCCTAGTTATGCAAGGATAACACATTCAGCAGCAGCGATAGAATATCGATCGGAATCCACTTACTTGACCTGGGAGAAGCTGCTTTCCGTTTAAGAACTTGAGATGAGTCAATAAGCGAGATCAAGGCGCAACGGAAACTATTTAGTCTTACAGTGACGCTATTGGGCAAGCATACTATCGTGACCTTGCCATCATTATTTTCTAGATAGCAGTGCTCCTCGAGGATGTTATCCCCACTAAGTCGGATGGCAGCAGGTACTTCACTATCGAGACGGCCGATCTAGGGATACGACCGAGTCAGTTAGTCATATATCATAAAGGAACAAAAAGTCACGTACAACGGTCTTCCCGGGTTTAAGCTGATAGATTAAGCATTCGCTCATAAGCGGATCTTCAGAGATAAAAAAGTTAATCCTGAAAATATTATATGTTGAAATGGCATGCCTTCATTCTGACGACATTACGAAATATCGATCGTAAATTCCGGTAATTATCAACATTGAAACAAGAGGCCCACCAGGTTAACCAGATGAGGGGTCTATTCAAGGCATCGTTAATTACGCGAAGTCAACGAAGAAATAATGATGACTTACCTTCTTTGGGGTATGGACGCCGACGAGGTTCTTCTCCACTGTAATTCCCAGTTCCTCGAGCGCCTTCTCCCTTTCCTTCTGCACCTCCTGCGTCCTCTGTAGTTTCTGCTCCCAGGTTTCGTTCAAGCTCTCCATAAGTTTCTCACTAGCCTCCATCTGTTCTTGTAGCTCGGCCTTGGTGACTGTCTTGATTCGGCCATCCTTCGTCTGGTACGTGACCTTCTGCCTCTCTGGAGGAACCGTCGGGTCATACGTCGATTCGGTCGTAGCACCGGCAACACGGGCTAGATCGCAAGGAAAGATATAAAATAAGAACGATCGGCATCACAAGGTATAAAAAGCAAGGCAGGTGGGGGAGTGCGATGAAATCGTACATACCTCTCAGCACCTCCAACTCTTCTTTGAGTTCGCGAACGAGCTTCGCGTTGGGATCCTCGTTCACAACCGCCTTGTTCTTAATCTTCTTGGCCTGATCGGCATATCGTAGCGTACTCAAGGTCTCCTCATAATCAGCAGGCGAGATGGCAGCAATCATCGCCGTCTTCGAATTCCCCCCGAGACTGTCCTTCAAGAGCCAGGTAAGGACCTACAAAGAAAGCGGGAAGGTACATCAGAGATTGATTCTGGTCATGGCTCATTGATTCAGTCCTTCTCTTTTGTCCATCCAGGCACCGAGAGAAAGGGAATGAACTTGAAGGTTGCGACAATCACGCACCGAGTCACGATAAGGGACGAATTCATCTGCCTTGCCCTTCTTGCCCTTCTTTCCTTCGCTCTGACTAGCCATAGCAAGTGCCGAGATAACCTTTCCGAGCGTAGTAAGCGATTTATTGATGTTCGCACCCTCCTTAAGGCGCTGGCCTGTAGCGCCAGTTGAGTTGGCACGTTCCGATCCAGCCAGATCGACTAAACTGGTGAATGGCATACAATTAATATCTGGGGCTTTGGAACGAAGCACACGGGGATATCGGGGTGGAGAACTCGCGGTGTGTGCACGATGCTCACCTGATTCGAGATACTTTCTCTGTATCCAAGTTCGTGTTCTCGTCGCGTCTTTTCATGGTCAGAAGAAGTGTGAATACGGCATGAGAACGCGAGGACCTAGAAGGGGGGGAAAGTTAGTGAGAATAAGGCATACAAGAAATGAGCAGATTCGGATTACGACTCAAGGTCGTTCGCTGCACCTCGAAGGAAGAACAGAAAACGGAGCTAACGTACGTCTCGTTCATGTTGGTAGCAGCCACTGTACGCGCCTTATTACCTTCGTCCATGAGGGTCATCATCTCATCGTAGCTTCCAACGACAAGCTTGCTCAGATCCTCGACGTAAGGTCCCAAGCTCGGATGCTCGCGAACCCTGAGGTTTCCTGTATTCTTTGGATTAAGCAAGTCTCTCACTTTTTCATTGTAAATCTAGGGATTGGGTTGGTCAGTTGGTGTTGGTGTTGGATTTGGATATTCGTGAGCGTATTTTTGTGTACACACCTCGATATAAGAGACCTCAACTGAGAAATTTAGGTTTGAGTCGTTTGCCTTCTTATCCCTTACGCGTTCGAAAAGCTCGGAGCACGTAAGGGGGATGATGCCCTTGTCGGGTCCATCTGCAATATGGATTAGAAGGGTTGAGGCTCGAAAGGCGCAATTCCAGACGTACACCCCATCATACTGAAAAGCTTATTAATTCACAGGCCAATATTTCCTGCGTGAAATGACATCGACACACCTATAAGATTTTCCAGAACCTATACGCCGGAAGATGAGAGCATCAGTTTCGCTTCAATTCAAAAGCATATCACACACCAGTTTGTCCATCTGCACGACCGGAACAAATCAGAACCCAGACCCTTCGAACACTTTGTATAACTCACAAGCAAGAATACAGGCGTTAAACCCCGAAAACCCATGGTCCAACAGTTCTTTTCCTAAATCGTCATAAAGCGTTTGTTGTGAGCAGTAACCCGGTTCGTCTCTCGGCCCCGCAGACCAGTAACTCTTATCGAAGCTAAATGCCATGGTCTTTCGCTCCGTTGCGCGCTTTGAGTCTTGCGTTGAGCCGGTCTCGGGTGGGTCCAAGAAGGTCTGGTTTCCTTGCATCCGAATGAGTGGCTTTGCACCGCGCGCCAACTCTGTCGTATTGAAAGAAGGCAAGAGTTGAGGAACAGGCAAAAATTGAAGGTAGAACATTATCTGTCAGAGCGATCCAGGATAAAAACGAGAAAGACGCACCGCGAGAGTTGAGTGGTCGACATCGAACGACGACCTTGATGTTTCCATCACCCCCTTCAGCCATGATTTGAGGGAGAAAGGAAGCCTTTCTGCGTCCAGTCCAACGCCGGACTCACTAGGTGAGGTGGATGACTACTCAGTGAAAGAGGAGCAGGAAGTAGAAAGCCAAGATTATTATTATTCCCGAAAACGCGTGCTTGACAACACCGTAACTCACGCGTAACGCGTTGATTAGGAAATGTTCAAGGTTTCCATCATACTTATGCCTTGACTCCCTATAAAATGTTGGAAGCTGAAGTGATTATCGTCGTCGAGGACGAGGAAAAGGAGGATGATTTAATTATTGGAACTGCATGGATTTGACTCCTATCGTAAGCTGAAGCAGATCTTTCTTTGAACGCAGAGGCCCTGAGAGTCTGGAGCTCTCTTCGATTGTAACCTGGGCGCTATACTTGGGTTCTGATAGGACGATGAAAGCAATACATATAGTTGAATTCTACACCTATGGTCGAGAAATAACACTCCTGACGGTAACTGGTATTCGAGGAAATTCGACATATGAGAATGTGGTGATCATGATAAGCGCTCAATCCTGTAAAACCAAGGTGGAGGATCGCATCGGAAAATCTTCTATGAGGAGGAACAAGTCGATGGTATTATACACATTAGAAATATACAGGGCTAATTCCACAATCCTGTATGTGACCCAAAATAGATCATCTCCTCGTCTCTGCTATGGTCCGGACTG
>Ga0307513_10003024_pt1 | contig 22922 bp, 20 predicted proteins | sample 15_EM_MG_FD_202174 | JGI IMG/M metagenome (GOLD analysis project Ga0307513, IMG submission 202174) | Populus trichocarpa ectomycorrhiza microbial communities from riparian zone in the Pacific Northwest, United States - 15_EM | ecosystem: Host-associated > Plants > Roots > Unclassified | place...
GGCGGCTCGTCTTGGAGCAGGGCGGTCGCGTGGCTGCCTCTCGCTGGCAAGACGCTGCTCGCCGTGTGCGTGGGGCTGGTCTGCTTCACGGCTTATCGCACGGCCTCTTCGTCTTCGTTCTTTCAACTGCGGACGGTGGACGTGAGCGGCGTCTCGCAAGGTTCGGAGGACCAGATCAAGGCTCTGGTGCGACGCGCGGGCGGCGCAAACGGCGTGTGGAAGGCCGACCTCGCCACGATCAGGGCGGAACTCGAACGCCAGCCCTGGGTGCGCAAGGCCATCGTTACGCGCGTGCTGCCTTCGGGCTTGCGCGTGCGGATCACAGAGCGCACGCCGCGCGCCGTGGTGCGCACTTCGGCGGGGCGTTTCGTCTGGGTTGACGACGACGGCGTGATGACCGGGACGGTTGCGCCGACGCAGAACGCGCCCGCCTTCTTCATGCGCGGCTGGGATGAATCGGGCACAGAATCGGGGCGCACGGAGAACCGTCGCCGCGTCGAGAAGTATCTGGAACTCTCGCGCGAGTGGGAGGCAGCCGGGATCGCGTCGCGCGTGAGCGAAGTGAACCTTGATGATCTGCGCGACGTGCGTGCGCAGTTGACGGGCGACGATTCGCGGATCGAAGTCCGCCTCGGGCGAGACGATCTGACGAAGCGGCTCAGGCAATCTCTGGAGGCTCTCGACGAGCAACGCTCGACGCCGCGCGGCGCGTTCATCACCTACATCGACATGACGCAGGGCAAGCGCGCCGTCATCGGCTTCAAAGCGCACGCGCTCAACGGGAGCGGCGCGTCCGCGAACGATAAGTCGAACGAGAGCACGGCCAAGAATAATGACGATCCCGTCGCCGCGTCTGAGACGACGATTGCAAACGTCGCCGCCGACTCGAATCGTGGCGCGGCGGAAGTGAAGAAGGCGAGCGCGCGTGCAAGTAATAAATCGCGTCCGGCGGTCGAGCGTGCGGCGAAAGGTAAAGAGGACAAAAAGCAAACGGGCGCACGCAATAGCGGCGCGTCCAACGCGACGGGGCAGACGCGCAACGGGAGCGAGCGTCCGCGACGCGTCGGACGCAGCGGCTAGGCGACTACGACGGCGGCGGAACGAGTGAGGCGTGCGCGCGGGCGGCAGGCACGCGCCTTTTGAGGAGGGCAAGTAAACGCATGGCGAAACGCGGAGCACACACGGTCGGCTTAAGCATCGGCACGAGCCGTGTGACGTGCATCATCGGCGAGCCGGGCGACATGTCGGGCGCGCTCGACATCGTCGGCATCGGCGAGGCGGAGGCGCGCGGCCTGCGTAAAGGCGTCATCGTCAACCCCGAAAACGCGGTCGAAGCGATCAAGCACGCGGTCGAAGCCGCCGAGCGCATGAGCGGACTCGAAGCCGAGGAAGTCACGATCAATCTGGCGGGTTCGCACATTATGGGCTTCAACGGTCAGGCCATCGTCGCCGTTTCGGGACGCGACCGCGAGATCACACCCGACGACGTGAGGCGCGCGATTGATTCGGCCTGCGCCATTCAACTCCCGGCGGGGCGCGAGATCGTGGATCGTCTGCCGCAGGAGTTCATCGTCGACGATCAGGACGGCATCAACGATCCGGTCGGCATGATCGGCGCGCGGCTCGCCGTCAAAGTCCACATCGTGACGAGTCCCGTCACGGCGCGACAGAACGCCATCAACGCCGTCAACCGCGCCGGTCTGGTCGTCTCAGACATGGTGCTCGAACAGTTGGCCGCCGCCGAAGCGTCTCTGACGGAAGAGGACAAGGAGTTCGGCTCCGCGCTCGTTGACATCGGAGCGGAGACGACGGGGCTGGTGATTTACCAGCGCGGCGCGGTGCAGCACACGGCTGTGTTCGCGCTCGGCGGTTCGCACTTCACCAACGACATCGCGTTCGGGCTGCGCACGCCCATCCCGGAAGCGGAGAAGATCAAGCGTTCGGTCGGCTACGCGTCGAGCACGGGGCTGAGTGAGATGGAGCGTGGTGAACTCGTCGAAGTGCCTTCGGTCGGAGGCCGCGGCCCACGCCAGTTGTCGCGCCAGATTTTGTGCGACATCTTGCAGCCGCGCGCCGAAGAAGTGTTGATGCACGTGGCCGACGAGATACGCGAATCGGGATGGGACAGGCAGTTGTCGAGCGGCGTGGTGTTGACGGGCGGTGGGTCGCTTCTGGGCGGGATGGTCGAGGTAGCCGAACAGGTTTTCGATGCGCCCGTCAGGCTCGGCTACCCTGAGCGCGACCGTTTCGGCGGACTCGTCGAAGACATTCAAACTCCGGCGTGGACATCAGCCGCCGGGCTGTCGCTCGTAGCGCAACGCGCAAACGCAGTCGAAGCTCGCGCGGCAAGCGGTAAACGCGGGGCGACGGGCAGTTTGACCGCCTTCGTTTCCAAATTTCGCAATCGTTTTAGTAGTATTTTCTGACAAGTTGTTGTATGCTGCCGCGCCAGCCGGCACAAGATGTTGTCCGCAATATATGGGTGTCCCCGGCGCGCACAGCCCAAAATAGCCGCACAGGCTCTCCTGCAAGCGGTGGGCGTTCACAGAAGACGAAAGGACTTATACGATATGACACCGGAAAGCCGTCAGCCGGGCAGTGGCATTAATATTTTCATAGATGACGATCCTCCGATCACCGGCGCGCGCATCAAAGTGATCGGCGTCGGCGGCGGCGGGGGCAACGCCGTCAATCGCATGATCGAGGCTGGAATAGAGGGCATCGAGTTTCTCGTCGCTAACACTGACTTGCAGGCGTTGAAGCGTTCGCGTGCGCCGATCAAGATTCAACTCGGCGGCAAGCTGACAAAGGGCTTGGGCGCGGGCGCGAACCCCGATGTCGGACGCAACGCCGCGCTCGAAGACACCGAGAAGATCATCGAGGCTCTGGAAGGCGCAGACATGGTCTTCGTCACGACCGGCCTCGGCGGCGGCACGGGTACGGGCGCAGCCCCCATCATCGCTTCACTCGCCACGGAGTTGAACGCGTTGACGGTCGCGGTCGTCACGAAGCCGTTTCACTTTGAAGGCAAGCGCCGCATGCAGCAAGGCGATCAGGGCTTGAGGGAACTTCGTGAGTGTGTGGACACGGTCATCACGATTCCGAACGAGCGTCTGCTCGGCAACGTGACTAAAGACATGTCTCTGACGGATGCCTTCAAGATGGCGGACGACGTGCTCAGGCAGGCCGTGCAGGGCATCAGCGATTTGATCACCGTGCCGGGTCTGATCAACCTCGACTTCGCAGACGTGAAATCAATCATGGCCGGGATGGGCATGGCCTTGATGGGCGCGGGGCGTGCGAGCGGAGAAGACCGTGCGCTCAAGGCGACGCAGGAAGCGATCTCTTCGCCCTTGCTGGAAGAAGCATCAATTAACGGCGCAAAGGGCGTGCTCATCAACATCACGGGCGGCCTCGACCTGACGCTGTTTGAAGTTAACGAAGCCTCTTCGATCATCCGCGAGGCGGCGGACGAGGACGCCAACATCATCTTCGGCGCGGTGATTGACGAAACGATGCGCGACGAGATGAAGATCACCGTCATCGCGACGGGTTTCGATAAAGAATCTGCCGACGCCGGTCTTGTCCCCAACCCGAACGTGATGCCTGCGGCGCAACCGCGTTACATGCCGCGCACGGACGAGTTGCCGACGCGCAGCAACGCCGCCGGACAAACGCGCTCCGACGACCTCGACGTGCCCGCCTTCATCCGCAAGAAAGCCGATTGAACAGCGAGCCGTCAGCCGTCAGCTATCAGCCATCAGCCATCAGCAATAAACATTGAGCCGTGAGCAGATTCAGCCAACGCTGATTCACTCACGGCTCAACTTCGTTTCTGCTGACGGCTGATAGCTGACGGCTGATAGCTTACTCTCACGCGCGTGAGGCTTGCCAAACTAACGTTGCTCGTGTAGCATGTCGCCCATTCCTGACAGGATTGTAATTCAAAACTAACGAGACAATAACCGTTCTCGTCTTGCAAACGACCACCGCCTGTAAAAGCAGGCGCATCCAAGCGCGCCATTTGTTTGGCAACTCGTCCGCAAAGAGTCGGGGTATTCAAAATCCAGCGCGCCGTTTTCCTGCTTGTAAGACTGTTGGAGGCATAAGTAAAAAAGTGAATCGCAAACTCATCCGACCGACTTTGGCCGACGTGAAAAATCGTGAGCCGAACACCCAAAATGAACGCAACGACAGGTACAGCGATGGCGGCGGCGCATCACGCGCCGGGGGCGCGCCTCGCACCGGAGGCGGCGGCGCACCCACGCACCAGTCGCGTCCCCCGCAGCCGTCCGCCGACCGGGGCGACCGGGGCGACCGTGGCGGCGCAGCTTCCGCCGCCGCGCAGGGGCGCAAGCGCATCCCACCCTCGGAAACCAACGCCGAGATTTTCTACTACAAGAAGCAGATGGACGCGCACACCCAGATGGTGATCGTCCTCAACGACGGCGAAGAGATAATCGGCACGATTGAGTGGTATGATCGCGCCGCTCTCAAGATCAATCGTCAGGACGAGCCGAACATCCTGCTGCTCAAGCACAACATCAAGTACATGTTCAAAGCCGAAGACCGCGACGGCGGCGACTCGTCCGACGGCGACGCGGGGACGGAGAAGAGCTAAACTAACTCCCCGCAAACTTTTTAAAACGAAACGGGCGCGCGGCTGTTGTTGCACAAGCAGCCGCGCCCGCTCTTTTTCGCATCGTGTGATGAGCGAACAACGCAGGCATAGCACAACTGACGGCCAGCCCGACTCCGCCGCCGGACGCCGACCTCGCATCGGGATCACCATCGGCGACCCTGCGGGCATCGGCCCCGAGGTCGTCCTCAAGGCCGTGGCCGAGGATGCGGTCAGGCGTGTGTGTGCGCCGGTCATTATCGGCGACGCGCAACTGCTTGCGCACACGGCGCGCAAACTCGACCTCCAGTGCGGCTATGAGGTCGTCCGTCGCGACGAACCCCTCCCCGAACAGTTCGACGCTCCCCTTATCTATCACCTCGACAACATTCGCGCGGACATCGAACCGGGCGTGGAGTCTTCCGCCGCGGGGCGCGCGTCCGGCGAGTACATCGAGGCGGCGGTCGAGTTGTGCATGCGCGGGAGTCTCGACGCGATCTCGACCGCGCCACTCAACAAGCGTGCGCTCTTTCTCGGCGGCTACAGTTTCCCCGGCCACACGGAATTTCTCGCGCATCTCACGCACACGCCCGAAGTCGCGATGGCCTTCGTCGCGGCCAATTTGAGGATCGTGCTAATCTCGACGCACGTGCCGCTGGCCGAAGCGATCCGGCTCGTCCTGCGCGAGCGCATCGAGCCGGTGATCCGTCTGGCGAACCGCGAACTCAAACGCTGGGGCATACGCGAGCCGCGACTGGCGATGGCCGCGCTCAACCCGCACGGGGCGGAGGGCGGTTTATTCGGCGTCGAAGAATCGTCCGAGATCGTGCCTGCGGTGGAGGCGTGCCGGGAGTTGGGGATCAACGTGTCCGGACCGTTTTCGGCGGACACGGTTTTCCTGCGCGCCTCGCGCGGCGAGTTCGACGCGGTCGTGGCCTGTTATCACGATCAGGCGATGATCCCGGTCAAGTGCCTCTCGTTCGGCGAAGCGGTCAACGTCTCGCTGGGGTTGCCGTTCATCCGCACCTCGGTCGATCACGGGACGGCGTTTGACATCGCGGGGCGCGGGCTGGCAGAACATTCCAGCATGGTGGCGGCCATCACCCTCGCCGCCGAATTTTCGCGTATGGAAGACAGCAATCAGGAGGCAGTGACGAGTGACGGGTGACGAGTTAAAACTAAAGAGCCTGTCTTTAACTCGTCACTCGTCAGCCGTCACTCGTCACTAAAAGAAATGGCAGAGCAAACTTCACAAACTCCTCGCCGCATTCTGGTCGCAGACGATGATCCTGCTATCCTGCGTCTGGTTAAAACGCTCGTCGAGAAAGAGGGCTACACGGTGGTGACGGCTGCCGACGGGCGCGAGGCGTACATGATTCTGCAAAACGACACCAACTTCACCGCCGCCATCTTCGACGTGATGATGCCGCACATACAGGGGCCGGAACTCGTCCGCCACATGCGCACGGAAAAACGCTTGATGAAGATTCCGGTGATGATGATGACGGCGGAGCAGAACCCCAGACATTCCTCCGAAAGTTTCAGCGCGGGCGCAATCGTCTTCCTCCCGAAGCCCTTCACGGCTTCGCAACTCCAAGTCATGCTGCGCGTCTTGATCAACAACTCGGGCGGTTGAGTTTCGATAATTCTTCAGCGCCGGTTCGCCATCCCACTTCAAGCAGGCCAACGTATGAGAAACATATCCCGGCGGACGATTTTTATTTTGAGCGTCTGCGCCGCGCTGTGCGCTTTCGCCTTCGGGGGCGCGGGCGTCGCCACCGTAGCGGCGCAGAAGGCCATCAAGAAGGACGACGCGCGCAAGTTGATCGCCGCCGCGTCGGTGCTCGAACTTAACAGACAGGCGGTGACGATCAAGGAAATCTCACCGTCCGGCGCTGTCTCGACCGTGCTGGCGAGCGTCAAACTGGGCTTTCATTTCGTGAAAGACGGGGCGGGCAGTTGGCGCGTGGTCGAGGTCAGGACCGGCGACCGCCAGTGGGAATCGTTCGACCTGTTGGCGCGCGCGCTCGGCGGCGAGAACATCGCGGCCATGCGCGCGGAACTCGACGCATTCGCCGCCGAACTCGCCGCGCTCGGCAAAAATAAGAGCGCGTCCGCGAACGACGCGCCGGAGAGCGAGGCCACCGGAGACGACAAGAATCAACCCGCGAAGGAATTGAGGCGCGGCGCACTTTCGGTCAAGAATCCGGCGGTCGCGCTTCCGCCGTCGTCCGGTTCGTCTGTGGTGGTTGAGTTGGAAGTCGAAACGTCCGTGGACTTTGCGCGCGACGCGCGTGGCCGCTGGCAAGTGACGCGTGTACGCATCGGCAACGGCGGCGGGAGCGGCTTTGAAGCGTTCGACTCTTTTGAACGCGCGCTCAACGCCGAGAAACTCACCCGCGCACGCGCCGACCTCGAAAGCCTGTCCGCCGCGCTCGAAGCGTATCGCCGCGCGCGCGGTTTCTACGTGGTGGCCGGAACGGCCTCCGATCTCGTTGATCATCTCAACCCGCATTACACCACGACGTTCATCCGCTTCGACCCCTGGCATCGTCCCTACGAATACGAAGGCGCGCGCGAACGTTTCACCCTCCGCTCGCTCGGCGCGGACGGCAAGCCGAACACGGCGGACGACGTGACGATCAAAAAAGGATGAGGAAGAATTGGTTCATTGATTCATCGGTTCATTGATTCAATGAAGCAATGAATCAATGAACCAATTCTTCCTCAATCCTTTCTTCTTGACGCTTCGTCGGCGCGTCTGTTAGCTTCGAATAGTGGCCTGTTTACGGAAGGGCAGGCCGATTTGAAATCTCACGCCCCGCGTCGTTCGTGCCGTGCCCGCGCGCTCGAAAGAGCGCCCGCGAGGTTGCCGGTTCTCCAACCGGACGACGCCCGCCCTCAAGGAGTTTAGTTTTTGCTAACGGGACGCAAACTGCTGCTCGCCGATGATTCTTTAACCATTCAAAAGGTGGTGAGCCTGACCTTCGGCGACGAAGCTATGGAGGTCACGACTGTCGGCGGCGGCGCGGAGGCTCTCGAAAAGCTGAGCGAAAGTTTGCCGGACATCCTCCTCGCCGACGTGTTCATGCCGGAGCCGAACGGCTACGCGCTCTGTGAACGCATCAAGACGGACGAACGCACGCGTCACATTCCGGTGGTGCTGCTCGTCGGCACATTTGAACCTTTCAACGAAGCGGAGGCGCGCAGAGTCGGCGCGGATGAAGTCTTGACCAAACCTTTTCAATCTATACGCGATCTCGTCAACAAAGTCGGCGGCCTGCTCGGCGGTCAGCCGGACGAAAAGACACCCGACGCCCAACCCGCGCGCGACGTTGAAGAGGCGACGCAAGACCTCTCGCCCTTCGCCGCCGACGCACGCGCCGCAGACCCTGCGGCTGAGGCTTCAACGTCCGCCTCCGCTCCCGCCGACGCCTTCAACGATTTCGACATGGACGACGCAACCATCCAAACGACGCCCGCCACCGCGTTCGACGCGCAGCACACCGCACACAACGCGTCCGACTTCTCCGAGATCAACGAAGAGGAACAATTCAGCGACCGTGGCGAGACGGACGAGGCGTTCGTCTTGAGCGACGACGATGCGCCCGCGCCGCAGGTACACGCGGCCACCGCTGCCGCCGCAGGGGCGAGTTCGTCCGCTGGTTCTCCCGTCGCTGCACCCGTCGCCGAGTCTGCTTTCGACGCGCACGCCTCGCGCGCAGCCGAAGCCGACGACGCGTTGCTCGAACTCGGCGACATCACGCCCGCACGCAGTGCGACCGACGAAGCCGACGACTTCATCCTCGACATCGGCGACGACGATTCTTTCGAGTCCCCGGCAGCCGCCGTCGCGTCCGCTCCTGACCACGACGCCACCGCCGAAGCCGATATGTTCTTCGCGGAGCACGCGCAAACGACGGAAGTGCCGGAAGCCTTCGCGATGCCGCAAGCATTGGCAGAACCGGAACTGTTCTCAGAATCGCATTCGTCCGACGAAGCGGACATGTCGGTAGAACCACAGATGTCTGCGACGCCCGCCGCCGCAGAGGTCGCAGAAGCCGAACCCGCGCCCGCGCTGCTCGCGGATGAGACGGAGGAATCAGACGCGCCGGAGATTTCGGAATCGCCCTCGCTGCTTTTCACGAACGAGCCTGCACCGGACGCGCATGCTCCGGAAAGTTTTCAGGAGCAAGAGGCGGATAGTCACGCACAACCCGCGCCCGATTGGGACGTAGACCCCGTGGCCGCAAGCATCGTGGCGCACGCGGGCGGCGTCACACCGTTCGAGACGGCGGGCGAGAGCCAACCGGCGGAGCCGGTCGCCGGTGACGAGAGTTCGGCATCAGTTGCAGCCGTAACGAGTGCGCACGCGGCGTCTTCCGAATCGAGTCAAGCGGCGGCGTCGCTGTCGCCCGAAATGCTGGACGAGGTGGTGCGGCGCGTCGTCGCGCAAATGTCGGAACAGGTCGTGCGCGAGATCGTCTGGGAGGTCGTTCCCGAACTGGCCGAGCGGCTCATCAGGCAACGCCTCGAAGAAGAACGAACGCGCACCGAGTAGCAGGCGACAACGGCAAGCACACGAACGGATCGAGTCGAGGCGGAGACAGTCCAACCGCCACGCTCGATCCGTTTTTTCGTTTAGCCGTCAGCCATTAGACGTCAGCTATCAGCCGTCGGTCGAAAACCGCCGCCGATTCCTTTACAATGATTCGGAGCAAAAAATTTATCCATCAACTGCTGAAAGCTGAAGGGCGAAAGCTGACGGCTGATAGCTGACGGCTACTTTTACACATGGACATTCCGAAGACTTACGATCCGAAACAGGCAGAGGAACGCCACTACGCAAACTGGGAGGCCGGAGGCTACTTCGCGCCCGAAATCAACCGCGACCCGGACGCGCCCGTCTATTCAATCGTCATCCCGCCGCCGAACGTCACGGGGTCGCTCCACATGGGGCACGCCCTCCAGCACACGCTCATGGACGTGCTCACGCGCTTCAAGCGCATGAGCGGCTACCGCACGCTCTGGGTTCCCGGCGAAGACCACGCGGGCATCTCCACGCAGATCGTCGTCGAACGCGAACTCAAAAAGGAGGGCGCGTCGCGTCACGATCTGGGTCGTGAGAAATTTTTGGAGCGTGTCTGGAAGTGGCGGCACGAGTCGGGTTCGCGCATCATGCAGCAGATGCGGCGCGAGGGCGCGTCCGTCGATTGGTCGCGGCAGCGGTTTACGATGGACGAGGGATTGTCGCGCGCCGTCAACGAGTTCTTCGTGCGTTGCTACGAGGAGAATTTGATCTATCACGGCGAGGGGATGATCAACTGGTGTCCGAAGGATCAAACGGCGCTCTCCGACCTCGAAGTTGACAAGGAGGCACAGGCGGGAAAACTTTACTACCTGCAATATCCGGTGAAGGATAGCGACCGCCGCGTGACGGTGGCGACCACGCGACCGGAGACGATGCTCGGAGACACCGCCGTCGCCGTCAACCCTGCGGACGAACGCTACCGCGAACTCGTCGGCGCGACGCTCCTGTTGCCGCTCGCGGGGCGCGAGATTCCGGTCGTCGCAGACGAATTTGTTGACCCGGAGTTCGGAACGGGCGCGGTGAAGGTCACGCCCGCGCACGACCCGAACGATTACGCGATGGGCTTGCGACACGAGTTGCCACTCGTCAAAGTCATTGACCAGCACGCGCGGATGACGGCGGACGCAGGCGCGGAGTTTGAGGGACTCGACCGCTACGAGGCGCGCGAAAAAGTGGTGGCGAAGTTTGAAGAAATAGGGCTGCTTGAGAAGGTGTCTGATTACGAGTTTTCGATCTCGAAGTGCGGGCGTTGCCGCACGGTGGTCGAACCGCTGATCTCTTTGCAATGGTTCTGCCGTCAGGCGGAACTCGCGCGCCGCCCGCTGGACTTGGTCCGCGACCGGCACGAGCCGCGCTTCGTGCCCGAAAATCCGTATGAAAAAGTTTATACGAACTGGCTCGAAAACCTGCACGACTGGACGCTCTCGCGCCAACTCTGGTGGGGGCATCGCATCCCCGCGTGGTACACGGAGGACGGGCGCACCATCGTCGCGCGCTCGGAAGCCGAAGCGAGAGAGAGCGCGGGCACAGACCGTCTGACGCAAGACCCGGACGTGCTCGACGCTCGGCTGGCCTGACAAGACGCCTGACCTTGAGACGTTCTATCCCACGTCCGTGCTCATCACGGCGCGCGACATCATCTTCCTCTGGGTGTCGCGGATGATGATGACGGGCATGAAGTTCGCGGGCGAGAAGGCGTTTGAAGACGTGTTCATCACGGGCACGATCTTCGACAAACACGGGCAGCGCATGTCGAAGTCGAAAAATAACGGCGTTGACCCGTTGGAGATTTTCGACAAGTACGGCGTGGACGCGACGCGCCTCGTGCTCGCGTCAATCGAGACAACCGACACGCGCTGGAACGAAAATCAGGTCGAGTCGTATCGCAACTTCGCCAACAAAATCTGGAACGCCGCGCGCTTCTGCCTGATGAACTCCGAGGGCGCGCGCGTCGGCGAAGGTTTCGATCAGAACCGCGCGAATTGGGCTTTGCATGATCGCTGGATCATGTCGCGTCTGAACCGCACGGCGCGGGTGGTCGGCGAGGCGATTGAGAAATACCAGTTTCACCTCGCGGTGCAGACGCTCTATCATTTCTTCTGGGACGATTTCTGCGACTGGTACATCGAGCTAACGAAGTCGGAGGTGACGGCGACGGAAGAGTCGCCCGCGCGCGACGCGGCGCGCAGCCGCGTGTTGACGGTGCTCGAACAGGCTTTGCGCCTGCTGCACCCGTTCATGCCGTTCATCACGGAGGAACTCTGGCAAATGCTGCCCGGCATCGGCGAGCGACAACTTCATCCGGCTTACGCGGGCGCGCCCTCGACGATCATGCTGGCGGCTTACCCGCAGGGGCAGGACGAGTTGATTGACGAACGCGCCGAGGGGGAAGTGCAGGCGATCATCGAACTCGTCTCGCGCGTGCGCAACATACGCTCGGAGATGAACATCAAGCCGGGCGAGGCTGTGCCGCTGCTGGTCGGCGCGCCGGACGAAAAGTTGCGCGCGGTGTTTGAGGCGGGTGCGTCGCAGATCGCGCGGCTCGTGCGCGCGTCAAGCATTTCGATCACGGAGAATCTGGACGCGCCGCGTGCGTCGGCGCGTGCGGTGCTGGCGGGCGGGGCGGAGGTGTCCGTGCCGCTCGAAGGGTTGATCGACTTTGCGCAGGAGCGTGAGCGTCTGCGCAAGGAAGAGGAAAAGTTGGCGAAAGAGGCGGAGCGTTTGCGAGGTCAACTGGCGAACGAGAATTTCGTCGCGCGCGCGCCCGCCGAAAAGGTCGCGGAGTTGCGGCAACGCATGGCGGACATAGAGCAACGAACAGGTGCGCTCAGGCAGAGCATGGAGGCGTTCGCAGAATGAAATGGCTCGACGAAGGTGCGCTCTTTCAACAGATCGGCGCGTTTCTCAGTGAAGACTTAGGGCGTGGCGATATCACGACGCAATCCACCATCACGCGCAACGCGCACGCGCGCGGTCGCTTCCTCGCGAAAGAGCCGCTCGTCATCGCCGGACTCGAAGCCGCCGAGGCCGTCTTCTCGACGCTCGATTCGCAGCAGCAACTCGAAGCCTTCTTTTCCGACGGCGACGAGGTGGAGGCGGGCAAGGTGATCGCGCGCACGAATGGTTTCGCAGACGTGTTGCTGGCGGGCGAGCGCGTCGCTTTGAATTTACTGCAACGGTTGTCGGGCATCGCGACGACGACGCGCAAGTTCGTGCGCGAGGTGGAAGGAACCAACGCTCAGATCGTTGACACGCGCAAGACCACTCCGGGCTTGCGCATGCTTGAGAAGTACGCGGTGGAATCGGGCGGCGGGCGCAATCACCGCTTCGGTCTGGACGACGGCGTGCTCATCAAAGACAACCACATCGCACTCGCGGGCGGTGTGGGCGCGGCGGTCGAACGGGCGCGCGGCGCGGTCGGCCACCTGCACAAGATCGAGGTCGAAGTCTCAAGCGAAAAAGAGTTGCGCGAGGCGATCACGAGCGGCGCGGACATACTCCTGCTCGACAACCTGACGCCGGAAGAGACGCGTGCGCGGGTCGAACTCGCACGCGAGTTGTCGTCTCAAGTGCTGCTCGAAGCGTCGGGCGGCATCCGTCTGGAGAACGTGCGCGCCTACGCCGAGGCGGGCGTTGACCTGATCAGTATCGGCGCGCTGACGCATTCGTCGCGGGCGATGGACATCAGTTTCAAGATTCAACCGGGCTGAGTCGCGCCTTCGCCCCACAGACGTTTGGAACCGCGCCGTGCGTCGGGCGTGTACATTAGAGTTGTCCGTGGTCAGTTGTTCAAATCCATCTTTATCCACTTAGTTGATAACCACAAGCAACTGACCACGGACCACGGGCAAAGAATCTTCTGCAAGGAGTTTGATGATGCGAAGTCGTTCAGAATTCAGGTTGGTCGCGGCGTTGGCGTTGCTGTCGGTGCTGGCGTGGGGGGCGTTTGAAGTTCAGTCGCAGCAGCGGAGGCGTCCGTCGCGGCGGGCGACGAACCCTGTGCGCGCCACGACCTCGCCGCAGCCGACGCCCGCCACGACGCCGGACTATGAGCCGCGCGTCATCAGCACCGCCGAGGAGCCGTCCGCGCAGGAGGGACAGACGACGAGCCGCACGCGTCGCAATCGCCCCGCCCCGACGCCCACGCCGGACGAGACGCTCAGGACGATGCAGACCTTGTTGGACGAGTTCGGAAAGCTCAACAAGAAGGTTGACGAACTGGAAAAAGAGCGCCGCACCGATCTGATTCAGGAACGCCTGACGCGCGCCGAGCAGCGCGCCGAAGGTTTGCAGGCGCAGTTGCGCGACGTGTTGGAGAAGGAGTCCGGTTTGCAGGCGCAGATGGAACGGGTGGACGAGATGTTGCGCCCCGAAAGTATCGAGCGGCAAGCCGCACTCACGGGAACGTTTCGCCCCGACGAGTTGCGCGAAACGATCCGACGCCAACTCGACTCCGAGAAGCGACGCCTCCGCACGCAACTCGACTTGCTACAGGCAAGCCGCGCGCGGCTCGAAACCTCGCTCAACAACGCCGACCAAATCGTCCAACGACTCCGCACGCAACTCGACGATGCGACGCAACGCGAACTCGAAAGCGGCGACGCGGGCACGTTCGACACGACGCGCCCGTCACCCACGCCGACGCCTTCATCCACGCCGCCACCGCAACCGAAATAATTGATTCATCGGTTCATTTCTTCATTGAATCAATGAACCGATGAATCAATGGATCAATTCTTTCTATGGGTACGATCTCACAGGCCGAACTTTATCGTCTGATCGCGGAGAGGAACGCGGGGGGCGAGCGCGTGGTTGTGGCAACCGTGGCGCATACGCGCGGCTCGACGCCGCAGCGTCGCGGGGCGAAGATGCTCTTCTTCGAGAATGGTGAGGTGGCGGGCACGGTCGGCGGAGGTTGCATAGAGGCAGAGGTCTGGGCTGAGGCGCGCGAGGCGATGCGCACGGGCGCGGCGGGCTTGCACAAGTTCAGCCTTACGGCAGACGAGGCCAGCGAAGAGGGCATGGTCTGCGGCGGCACGATGGAGATTTTCATAGACGTGTGGGACGCCGCGAAAAAAACCGTCGCCGACGTGCAAGCCGCTACCGCCGACGCCGTTTTGATGTCATGACACGTAACGAAACTGCGGAGACGTTGTTTAAGACGACAAGCCTCGGACTTGTGAGTGGAATCGTCGGCGGCTTCCTCCTGTGTCGCAAAGCCGTCGCCGCGCAGCGCCCGCTTCCTTAAGCGCGCACATCGTCACGGCGCGGATGCCAGACTCTCTCACATGCCTCCACAGATACATTGATGCCGGACTCTCGCGTCCTTCCACAGTTACATTTTCGACAGACCCTCGTATAATCCCTCCGCGAGAGGAGAACCGAAGACCATGCCCGCATCTTTCATGGAAGATTACAAGGCGAAGCACAGGCATCCGCTGAACCGTCTGACGCACAGTATCGGCATCCCGATGATCGTCGTCAGTCTGCCGCTGTTCTTTTTCAGTTGGCGTTGGGCGCTCGCGCTGTTCGTCGTCGGCTGGATTCTACAGTTCGTCGGCCACGCCATCGAGGGCAACCAGCCCGCGTTCTTCCGCAATCCCGTTTACCTGATCATCGGGCCGCTGTGGATCGCGCGCCGCGCGCTGTCCGCTGTGGGGCTGGCGAAACCCGTCTCCACCAACTCTCCCGCCAAACGCGCGCGCTGAAGATGACCGGGACGCCCGACGGGTTCGACGACGCGAAGCGTCTCGCCGCTCGTATCGCGCGCGTGCTGGAAGACGGCGCGGTCGCCGTGCTCGCCACACTTGTCGCAGCCCCGCCGCCTCACCGCGCGGGCGCAAAATTACTCATCAACAGTTCGGGCGAACCGGCGACAGGCGGCACAAGCGATGCCGCGCTCGACGAATCAATCGCACGCCGCGCCGTCGTCTTCCTCAACTCGCGCGCCGAGGCACAGACTTTCAAAGTCGAAGAATTCGCGCCGGACCTCCCGGAGTGGCGAGGGGCGCGCGTCCTGTTTGAGCGCGTCGAGGGAGAGCCGCGCGTCGTCGTGTGCGGCGCGGGACACGTCGGCGCGTCGCTCGCGCGGCTGGCCGGGGCCATCGGCTATCGCGTCACGCTGATAGACGACCGCGCGGATTTCGTCACCCGCGCGCGCTTCCCCGAAACGGGCATCGAACTCGTCGCGGCGGGAGAAGGTTGGGAGCGTGCCGTGCAAACTGCGGTGGGCAAGGGGCGCGGCGTTTACGTCGCCGTCGTCACGCGCGGGCATAACGAGGATGAAGAGTGCATGCGCGCCGTCGTCGCCGCGAGGCCGGATTACGTCGGGATGATCGGCAGCCGCAGGCGCACGAACATCGTGCTGGAACGCCTGCGCGAATCGGGCATTGAGGATGAGATTTTAAGAGAGGTGCGCGCGCCCATCGGCCTCGACATCGGCGCGGTGTCGCCGGAAGAGGTTGCGCTCGCCGTGCTCGCAGAGATCGTCGCGGCGCGGCGCGGCGGCACGGGTGCGCCGTTGTCGGAGTGGCGGCGCGCGTAGTTAGAGGGACAGGAAAAGTCTTTCAACTGCGGAGACGCGGAGAGTTCAGATTTGCGACCTCGCGCCCGCGATCTGCGATGCCTCGACGACGTGTTCCTCTGCGTCTATCGTCGTCGGTTCGGGGCTGGTCGCGCTCGCCGTCAAAATCGCTTCCAGTTTCTTTCGTTTCTTCCCCATCCACATGCCGTGAACGGTCAACACTGGACCGATGAGGATATAGCAATAGCCCGCCGTCGCGGCGAACAAGCGTCCGCCCCGGCTGGCGAGGCCGATTGAGAGGATACCGATACCGATGTGCAGGAGGTGTTCCTCCAATTCCGTGCGCGTGTCCAGCACTTCGAGCGCGTTCAACTCCAACTCGTCGCGCTTCGTGTAGGCGCGCCAGTAGAGCAGCGCGAAGACCGCGAAGACGGCCACGTAGCCGACGCTGAAGACGATCATCATCTGTCCCATCTGATTGTTCTGAACAGCCGCGACCATCTCGCCGCTTGGCAGCCGCACGCGTGTGTCCACGCCCAGAATCAGGTTCACGAGCAGCGTCCAGACGAACTTCAGCGGGTAGATGTAGAACATGATGACGAAGAGCAGCACGGCGTTGAGGACGAGCGTCAGCACGTCGTTCAGTCCGTAGCGGCGGAAGAACTTGTACTGCTGATACCAGACGAGGACGAGCATCGCGAAGCAGATGGCGAAGGCTACGAAGCCGCGCATCATCTCCATCAACGCGTCGAACGTGCGCGGCACTTCGAGCGAGACGACGAGCAGCGTGATCGCGAAGCCGAACACGGCGTCGCTCAAAGCCTCGATGCGCGACACTTCGAGTCCGCGCATCCGAAACTTGCGGCTCACGCCGATCTCGCTCTCGATCAACTTTTCGCGAATCATGCCGTCTCCTCCGCGCCGCTCGGAAAGCGTCTAGCCGCCATTCGCGCGTCGGGTGCGAATCGAGCCGGAGCTATTTCTTTTTCACCGTCAGATATTGCTTCGGGATCGGGTTCGCGTCGTCTTCGGCCTGCCAGAAGATCGTCACGACCCACCAGCGTTTGCCGTCGTTCATGAGTTGAATGCTGTTGATGCCGCGCACGAAGGGCTTCGGGTCGGAAGTGGCGTGGCGTCCCTCGTAGACGCTGAACACCTGTGCGATGTTGGCGAACGTCTCGACGTGGTTGGCGATGCCGTGCTCGAAGAATCCCTGCTCCTCCATGAACTTGCCCGACGAGGCGACGAACTCTTCGGGCGTCAGGACGCGCGTTGCGATCTCGCCATTCTGGCGTTTGAAGGTCGGGATCAGGCGCGCGCCGGGAACGAAGAGCGAGCGGAAGCGATCCCAGTTGCGCGCCTTGCCCTTCGCGCCGGAGATGGAATCGTAGACGGCGGCGAGAATGGCGTCGAGCGAGTTAACGTCCGCAGGGTTGGCAGCCGGTGCGGTCGCGGGCTTGTCGGTGGTTGTGGTCTGTTGCATGTTGAGAAAAAGTTGTGGCCGTGAAGTTGATTGCGCGTGTGCCGGTTGAGCCGTCGCGTGGCAGGCGAACGAGATCAAACAGACGCTTACGACGAACGGGCTGAGGCGCGCTGGCAGACGTGTCATAAAATTCTCCTGAGACTTGATGATGAAAGCCGAAATGCCGGGGCATTGATTCTCGAGTGGATTCTCGCGTGCCCGCGATTAGACCACGACCCGATGCCCCGCCGCAAAACACTTCTTTATTCGTTCGGCGCGGTCTAAAAGTTGCGACATTTTGCGTCGGCGGTTTGAGTGAAACGCTTTCGGATGGTATCAAGTTAGATCATGCCTGCACTGGTTGAGCCAAACGCGCAGCAAGCGACTCGTTCGAGCGAGATGTTTCGCGCCCTCACGCACCGCAACTTTCGTCTGTTTTGGGCGGGCGCGTTCCTGTCGAACATCGGCACGTGGATGCAGACGGTGGCGCAAGGCTGGCTCGTCCTGCAACTCACGGACTCGGCCTTCTGGCTCGGCGTTGACGGCTTCGCGGCCACTTCGCCCGGCCTCGTCCTGACGCTCCTCGGCGGCGTCTACGCAGACCGCATTGACCGCAAGCGACTACTCCTCTTCACGCAGGTGGGCGCGGGGCTGACCGCGCTCTCGCTCGCGTTCCTGATCGCCACCGGGATCGTCAGCGACGCGGGGCACGTCTGGATCATTCTTCTGGCCTCGTTCATCACGGGTTGCTGCTTCTCGCTCGCGTCGCCCTCGTATCAGGCGATCACGATTGACCTCGTCGGGCGCGAAGATTTGACGAACGCCATCGCGCTCAACTCGACGCAGTTTCAACTCTCGCGCGTCGTCGGTCCCGCGCTTGCCGGGGTCGGTTTCCAACTCTTCGGGCTGGCGGGCTGCTTCTTCGTCAACAGCCTCTCGTTCGTCGCCATCATCTTCGCGCTCTCGCGCATGCGGATCGAATCGCCGGACGGGAGGACCGTGGTGACGCAACCCGGCAGCGGCGGCGAACGTCAGACGATGTGGCGCGACCTGACGAACGGCTTCCGCTACGTGTGGAGCCGCCCGCGCGTCTTCCTGCTGCTTTTGATCTCGGCGGTGGCGAGCTTGTTTGGCGCGCCCTACATGACGCTGATGCCTTTGTTTACGCGCGACGTGCTCGGCCTCGGCGAGACGGGCCTCTCCGCGATGATGGGCGTGGCGGGCGCGGGGTCGTTTCTCGCCGCGCTGATGCTCACGTTTCTCGGCAATCTGCGGCGCAAAGGTTTCTACGTGCTCGGTGGTTCGGCGGCGTTCGGCATGTGCCTCGTCGGCTTCTCGCTCTCAAGAAACGTCACGCTGTCGCTCGTGATGCTGTTCGGCCTCGGCTTCTCCGTCGTCTGCTCCATCGCCGTCACGAACATGCTGCTGCAACAACTCGTGACCGACGAGATGCGCGGGCGCGTGATGAGCATGTTCATGCTCTCCTTCATCGGCGCGTGGCCGATTGGCAGTTTCATCGCCGGAGTCGCCGCACGCCGCTTCGGCGCGCCCCACACGCTCGCCGTCGGCGGCATCATCATCGCCCTCTTCAACCTCTACGTCGCCGTCCGCAACCCACGCCTGCGCACGCTCGATTGACAACTAAAGGCCGTCAATCGTGAATCGTAAATCGCGCATGGAGAAAGACTGATTTCTTCTACTATTCACGATTGACGGCTTTTAAACGATTTGCTTCTCCCGCAAGAAACCTCTGCGCGGTCGTTCTAGTAGGCGAGGGCGGCCAAAAGACGTGGCCGCCCGTCAAATTGAACTTTCGAGGAGACTCCTTATGCGTTGCCGACAAATTGCCGCTTGCCTCTTCTTCAACGTCCTGATTTTCTTCGCGCTCACCGCCGGTATCACTTATGCGCAGGGCATCATCGTGCCGCGCCCGTGCGAGAGTTGCCCGCGCCCGCCGCGCCCGGCGCAGTTGCCGCCCGCGCTGCCCATCAAGTCAATCAAACTCGACACGAAGATCAGCGCGCAGGTGGCGACCACGCACGTCGAGCAAATCTTTCGCAACGACTCGGACGCGACGCTCGAAGGCACTTACTTTTTTCCCATCCCCGAGACGGCCTCCGTCTCCGAGTTTGCCATCTGGGACGGCGACCGGCGGCTCGTCAGCGAAGTTCGCTCGCGCGAGGAGGCGCGGCGCATCTACGACGAGATCGTCCGTAAGCAACGCGACCCCGGCCTGCTCGAATACGCCGGAAAAGATCTGTTTCAGGCCAGCATCTTTCCCATCCCGCCGCGCTCGGACAAGAAGCTGGAGTTGACCTACACGCAGGTGTTGCGCGCGCAATCGGGCACGGTTTCCTACCGCTACCCGCTCGGCACGAACCACAACCTCGCCTCAATCGGTCGTGTGTCGGGCGCGCTCGAAATCGAGGGCAACAAGCCGCTGCGCAACATCTACTCGCCGAGCCACGCCGTTGACGTGCGCCCGTCGCAGGGCGGGCAACGCGCGCGCGTGTCGTTTGAGACGGCGGGCGCGGGGCGCGAGCCGCAGGACTTCCAACTCTTCTACACGCTGTCGAGCGAAGACTTCGGGATGTCGCTTTTGACGCACCGCGAACCCGGCAAGGACGGTTATTTCCTCTTGATGATCTCGCCGAAAGACAACTGGGCGGAGAGCGACTACACGGCGAAAGACATCGTCTTCGTGATCGACACTTCCGGCTCGATGGCCGAGGAAGGGAAGATGGAGAAGGCGCGCGCCGCGATGCTGTTCGGCGTCAAGACCTTGCGCGCCGACGACCGCTTCAACGTCATCTCGTTCGCGGGCGAGGAACACTTGATGGAGGGCAGCCTGATTCAAGCGGACGAGCGCGGGCGCGCGCGCGGCGTCGAGTTCGTACAGAAGTTGCAGCCGACGGGCGGCACGAACATCAACGGCGCGTTACAAGCCGGACTCAAACAGTTCGACGCGAGCGACCGCCCGAAGCTGCTCGTCTTTATGACTGACGGCCTGCCGACCGTCGGCGTGACGAACCCGCAAAACATCGTCGATAACGCGCGAACGGCGCGGGCGGGCAACACGCGCGTGTTCACGTTCGGCGTCGGCTACGACGTGAACACCGCGCTGCTCGACAAAGTGGCGAGCGAAAACGGCGGCACGTCCGATTACGTCGAGCCGAAAGAGGACCTGGAGTTGAAAGTCTCGAACTTCTTCGCCAAAGTCAGTTATCCGGTGCTCACCGATCTCGCGCTCGACATGGGCGGCGTCGAAACCGACCTCGTCTACCCGCGCGCGATGCCCGATCTCTTTCGCGGCGCGCAACTCACTTTGATCGGTCGCTATCGCAACGCGGGCGACCTCAGAGACGTGCGCCTGCGCCTGTCCGGGCGGAGCACGCGCGAGAGGCGCAGTTTCGCCTACGAGAATTTGCGCTTCCCCTCCAACTCGGAGGAGAACGATTTTCTGCCGCGCCTGTGGGCGACGCGACGCGTCGGCTGGCTGATGGAGCAGATTCGCTCGAACGGCGAGGCGCGCGAGTTGCGCGACGAAGTGGTTGACCTCGGCACGCGCTACGGCATCGTGACGCCTTACACCTCTTACCTCGCGCTCGAACCCGGCGCGGTGGTGACGGACTCGCTCACCGTCACCGGCAACACGCAGACGCGTAGTGGCGCAGCGGCAGATGGTCGTGTCTTATCGAGACAGGTGGGAAATCTCCCGCGCAAGTCGAAAGCTCCGTCCGGTAGGATTGTCGGCGGCAGCGCAGGAGGAGGCGGCGCAGGCAGCGGGGCGGACATCTCGAACGCGCCGGTGATGGTATCGCCTACACCCATGCCGACGCCCATGCCCGCCCCGATGCCGACGACGGGCGCGGCGGCGGTCAAGGACAGCAAACGCGAGCGTGCGCGTCAGGAATCCCTGCGCGCCGACGAAGATGAAGAGTCTACAGCGGCGGCGTCGTCGAGCGTGATGCGCAAGGTCGCGGGCAAGACGTTCTACCTGCGCGACGACGTGTGGACGGACGCGGACTTCAAGGCGGGCGCGAGTCTGCCGGAGACGACGCTTGTCTTCGGCAGCGACGCCTACTTTGAACTCCTTAAACGCGAGCGGAAACTGGCCGAATTCTTCGCCCTCGGCGAGCGCGTCGTCGTCGTCTACAAAGGACACGTCTACCGCGTCAACGCCGCGCCGTGAGGAACGCGGCAGAGGGTTAAAGGGAAAGGTTAAAAAGGGGAAAGGGAAAAGGTGAAGAAAGCACGACGCTTCTTTCTTTTCCCTTTCCCTTTTCCATTTAACCTTTCCCTTTCCTCCTTCCACGACGCTTGCCCGGCCTTGTCTCTCAGCCCCGGATTCGTGTAAAACAAAAGCCTCTCACCAAAACATCGAGCAAGGGCTGTCGCTATCATCAAACTGCGTTCGGAGAAAACTGTCGTATGAATGGCGATAAAGACGTGCGCCGTCGCCGTCGTCGAATGGGAAGGTGCGCGGCGTCGGTTCTGGCGTCGTGCCTGTTCGTCGTCGCGCAGGCGTTCGTGCCTGCGGGCGCGCAGCAGCAGCGGGGCGAAGGGTGGGCGGGCGCGCGTCACGGCGCGGCGGGCAGCGATTTGAACACCGTCTATTTCACGGACGGCAAGCGCGGCTGGATCGCTGGCGACGGCGGCCTCGCCTATCGCACCGAAGACGCAGGGCGCACGTGGGTCAGGCAGGCCGTCGGCACGAACGAACAGATCAACGATCTCTACTTTCACAACAAAGAGGACGGCTATCTCGTCGCGGGGAGCACCGTCCACGTGACCGAAGACAGCGGGCGCACGTGGCGCGAGGCGCGTCGCTTCAAGCCGGGCGATTTCGGCGGCGGCACGCCCGAACTCTACAGCGTGCGCTTTGCGAGCAAGAAGAAGGGTTGGATCGTCGGCTCGATCAGCCGCCGCGATGTCGTCACGGACAGCCTCTTGCTGCACACGGACGACGCGGGCGCAACGTGGCGCACACAACTCGTCCCTTCGCGCGACGAGTTGATTCACCTCGACTTCGCGGACGACAAACGCGGCTGGATCGTCGGCGACAAAGGCACGATTCTCGCCACCACCGACGGCGGTTTGAACTGGTCGCGTCAGCGCGCCGGAACGAACGCGACGCTCTATCACGTGCATTTCGTTGACGACGAGCGCGGTTGGGCGGTTGGCGAGCGCGGCACGATCCTGCGCACCACGAACGGCGGCGAGACGTGGGCGTCGGCGGTCGCGCCGGGACTCCCGCGCACCACGTTTTTGAGCGTCCAATTCGCGGGCAAAGAACAGGGCTGGATCGTCGGGCGCGGCGGCGTCATCCTGCGCTCGGACGACGGCGGGCGCACGTGGTTGCAACAGGAGAGCGGCACGAAGCAGCACCTCTACGCACTCTTCGTCGGCAAAAAACAGAATTGGGCGGTCGGCGGCGACGGCATGGTCTTGCAGTACGAGCGTTGAGGGGAGAGGAATGCAGCGCAAGCCCTCTCGCGGTTGAAAGCGAAGGAGCGTGTGGGATGAAAGACGTGCTCGAAGATTTCAGGCGGACGATTGAAACGGCGACCGCGCGGTTGCACGCGCTCGGCGAGGTGCAGGCGCGAACGTCGCGCGACGCGGGCGCGTGGACGCCGAAAGAGATCGTCGGGCATCTGATAGACTCGGCGGCGAACAATCACGGGCGGTTCGTCCGCGCGCAGTTCACGGACGATCTAGTCTTTCCCGG
>Ga0307513_10003025_pt1 | contig 22916 bp, 18 predicted proteins | sample 15_EM_MG_FD_202174 | JGI IMG/M metagenome (GOLD analysis project Ga0307513, IMG submission 202174) | Populus trichocarpa ectomycorrhiza microbial communities from riparian zone in the Pacific Northwest, United States - 15_EM | ecosystem: Host-associated > Plants > Roots > Unclassified | place...
TGGTAAGGTCTGCTGTCTCAGGTGAGGGCTGAAAGAGAATCTTCGCGGTGTGTTTTGTCCCCCTAATCAAAAGGGGCAATTCTGGACGTCCTAGCGCCATGCCCAATTATTTCGGTTTTACGGTACTCGTGTATATTCAATGCACCCGGCATGGTTTCCTACTTACAGCATAATGATGCGGCCCCATCTCGCTAACCCACTCCCTAACCTCATTCGCTGCCAAATCCCCCTCCTGCCTGACCAACGCTGAAACAACCTCTCCGTATCTTTCATCCTTAAGCCCTATAGTTGAAGGCGCGGCAATCTTTGGATGGGCAAGCAGGCAATCTTCGATCTCGAGATGGTGCTTCTAGGGTTAGCTCATAACAACACTGGTCTAAGATTCCAGACTCCCGTCACCGCCACAGCCATAAAAGAAAGCTTAAAGTTTCCCTATAGCATCGCCGGAACAAGGGCGAAGGTAGTTAGGTCTGGAGTTGCAATGTATCTCAATAGGTTTACTGTGATACTATGGTACTTGTATAAGGGGGTGGTATACTACCCTAACCAATCGAACAATGCAAAATAGCTACTCTTTTCCAGGCGCCCCCAAGTGCGGATCAAAAAACATTTATGACCAATAAAACCGAGAAAAAGAGAATGAAGAATAAACAAGAAAAACAAGAAACTTCCACAAATTAACAATAACTCGAGCCCCTGTTGATCGGGGCGGGATAGCCAGGTTATCAGACAATCCCACATGGTATTGGTAGTTGGACTCGGAGAGGAGATGGCACATGCAGGATCTTAATTGTAAGCTAGGAGAGGTTGAGAGAAGGGGAGAAGCGAAAGTGGGGTAGGAGATGGTGGACTCCGGGGGAGGGAATTTGTCTGTGCTTTGTTAGAACGAGAGTATGGAATAGGGAAAGGGGGATATACGGCATGATATATGGAAGGATAAGAGGTTGACGTTGTTGTGGTTGATATGTGCTCCTGTCTGCACCCTTAGTTAATGTAGTTAGAGTGTGTGTCATTGAACCAAGGGAACTTCCCTGCTCATGAGCGCATGAGTGTGCGACCATGCTTCTGTTGCTTGAACTGCGGGGGTTCCGTTTTGCTCTTGTCGTTCCGTTGTCGCCCTCGAATAAGGTCTAAAAGGGGGGTTTTGTGAGAGCTGATAGGTGGCCATAATTCCCTTTTTGCAGTCCCGGCTCAGGTGAACTCCCACAGCCCAAGAGCTCCCTTCCTCATTCACCCCAGTATACTGAAAAGTATTCTGGAAATTGTGTGTTCTCTATATCGGGAGAAGGGCTAGTCAACCCAAGCGTCCAGTCCGTCCATCTTCGAGTCCAGACGGGATGGACGGCGTACCTGAAAGGACGCCCGGGACGGACGAGCGTGGACTACAGGTGTCTCAGGTTGCGGAATCTGCCGTGCGCCTCCACGTGACGGGTGGGCCCTGAAAGTGACAGGACAAGAGGTCACCCCAGGGAATTGGCGTAGACAACAGGTTACGGTTGATGGCCGAGGAGTGAGATAAGGCTTCTAACATCCGAGCCAATGGCTTAAGTTCTTACGAAATTGTTCATATAAAACTATAAGTTAATAAAAGTAGGAATATGTGTGTATACATTGTGTATCGGGAGAATTTGTAGTTTTGAGAGATGGATATAAGATGTATATAAGGTGGATACACCTGGTGGTTATAAATAAATCAGTTACCATTAACGAAGAGGCGATTGGCTGACATGGAGTTACAATCTTCCCCTACTGTCGCAATAAAATTAGTCATATATTCCAGAAGAATGCATAACTTGAATTTATTCCTAAAACTATATAGAACAACCTATACTCGCCATCTTACTCACACTAGTCCTGCGCATGCATACGGAGTATTTAATTAGGAACCAAAGTGTGAGATGAAAGGTGCTAGCGATCTATAGACCTGACAGAAAATTGACAGGGACTATAGGTGGGCCCTGACGGTAATTGGCGGGCCCTGTAGGTGACGGCCGGGTCCTGCAGATGACGCCAGGGCCCTATACGGGACATCAATTCATCAAGATGACGGCCGGGCCCTACGGGCAGATCCCGTTCCCAATAAGACTGCAGGGCCCGGCCGTCAACCCATAGGACTGCCGTCTTTATGAAAGATAGACTCCTTGCCCGGCCGTCCGTACCCACCCTGCCCAGGACGCCCGGGACTATAGTCCGCCAGGGCCCTGCCGTCCGCCCGGGACGGTTGGGAACACTAATTTCCATAGAGAACTGCTTCACCCACCCCGAGACAAGATACACAAATACCGCCAGTGCTAGACAAATGTGGCATGTCAGGGAGATGAGAAAGTCTTCAGAGCTCGAGATCACAGTTTGTCCCCTTTCTGTATTGTATTCTGTGTCCAAAGCTAACCATTATTTCTACTACCCCCTAGGTTTGCTCGATTTGATAAACAAGATTACCCTCGAAGAGGATGAGAGCACTGATCTAGCTTCCGGTAAGGCCAATTTGTTCTCCTGTGAACTACCCGACTGACCGCATGTAAGATAACGGGTCCGAGATTGGTAGAGACAAAAGACGGAGATGCAACTTGGCAACTACAGTATAATAGTATCATACTTAGATGTCACGATGCGCGTATCGACAGAGGAAGAAAAAAGTGCAGCTGAAAATGTCAAGAGGGGGAGGGGAGCATTACAGTTGTCTGCCTTGCCCAGATTTTCCTTCACTTTTTCGCTTCTTCTTTTTCACTGTTTCGCTCTCGCGCTTCTGTTTTTTCAGCAACAAAATCGCAACCTGGGTAGTCAGTGATCGGGTTCCACCAGCTCGTTTTGTGAACCAAACTTCTCTCAACTCGTTCTCCCTGTTTATTATGTCTCATTCTTGATATTAAGCCTATCCTGCTTCTTTGATTAGATCATGGTGCCTGCATTGCCTTAACTTTGCCAAAATGACGGAATTGGGAAGGGCTAAAAACCCGAATAGTGGAGCAACGGAGGTGGGTATCTGCAATTATTACCCTTCCTTTCTATCACCGCACTTGAGGTTTGGGTACCGATGATTGAATAGTGGACTCAGGTGGACATAACATCACATAATGCGAGATCTTAACTAATAGATATGCGGCGATTTTCCAGCATTCCCGATGTCGTCCCTCAGATGAGTGACCGACATGGCATAATAACCTTAATCATAATATACTATGGGCATACTGTGGACAAGCTCAATTAGTACCGATACCTAGAGTATGACCGAACCTTTTTCTCACAATCTCCTAATGAGACAACCCTTCATAAGAGTTGGGGCCATACAACACACTGGAAAAATACGAGTGAGAGCTCATGATAGCACAACACTTTGCCATGTTGCTGGGGTGATATGCTATTTCGTTGGGTGACTCAACTCTGTCCGTGCCTCATCAAAAAAGTAGTGGGAAGTATCACACATGGCCGAGGGAGAATCTTTTGTATGGTGATAATAATAATAATATGGACCTATCCCGCACTCTATGGCCCCCGAGGAACGCATACACATCAGCGGACTGATGCGCAAGCTATGAAAATATTTTCACCCCCTTTCTCACCTCCCTTCTTTTCTTCTCTGGCTCTGGCGTGCACCCTTTCCCGTAGACAACCCTCTCCAAGTCTTTCCTTCCGATGAACTTATTACAATCAATCATGTCCTTCATCTCCGCTTAATTCAAACCTTGGGCATCCACCTTAGGCGTTCCACTCCACTGTGTAAAACCCCCGCCGTCGATCTTTACCTCCGCACTATTATTTTTAACGGTCCCCAGCGGTCATCGTCCATCTCCGCTGTCCCCAGCAGTTCCCCTCACTTATTATTCCCTGCCCCCGCCAGCCACCCCCCGCAGTTCTTCCCTGCACCCCACAGTCTTCCGATACCGCCTCTAGTTCCCCCCACAATCGCCTCTGTCATGCCAGTTCCCCTGCTGTCCGCCCGAGGGGCGGCTGTCTAGTGCATCTGACTATACTGGTAAAGGAATCGCGTGTCGGGTCCGGCAGTCATAGCCAGGAACGGCAGTCTCCTAGGTAATTTTCCCTATACAGGGCCGCCCCGTTTCCTTGGGGTTGCCCCCGCCGTCCCTGTGGAGCCCCCGGACGGTTCGGAAAATTGACCAAGACCCCGAGGGTTGACCAACTTTTTGCTGTGCGCAATAGCAGTTCTTTTTTATAAACGTCACGACATTGTGGGTATGCACTCAGCGGACCCCGTATTACTTACTAACTGTGTTCCAATTCACCAGATGGTTTCCAGTCTTGTCTACAGTAGGGGGCGGCCAGGGACAGCACGAATGATGTCTCATGATGCCATAACTATTGGCTCGGAGGTGTATGATCCCAACTTAGGCTAGTACCGAAGGTCTAAGCCCTAGGTCTCCACCAAGGTGAACCTTTACTCCGGGCATGCAAAAGTAAAATATAGTATAGTACGGCGGCGCTCCCACACAAAATAAGTTATGGTGCATTTTCAGCCTCAGATTTTGATGTACTGGTATTTCTTTGTTGATCGGTATCATAGCTTATTTTGCCCAGAAATACAACTTATGGAAGTCAATGATATACAAAATAAGGTTACCTCTCACATCGAAGGATTAGATATATATGGATGATTTCTAGATTTCCGATTCTTTTGTTTTGCTGTTATTGTCCAATTGGTTTCCCAGAAAGCAAAGGACCCTCTCTCCCCTCTACGATTTCTCTCATACTTATTATTTATTCAAGGTTGGCATCATGATATCTCACTCGACAATTGTGTGCCTCGGCCGGAAGAGCAGGTTCTGTTTTACCGGCACCATTCCAGGAAGCGTATGAGAACTTTACAACCAGGTCTGTATTTTGTAAATATTTCCCCATTTTCATAGTGAAGAACATATCACACTGGAGAATGAGGCCCTGTGGAGCTGGGATATTCACGGTGCAAAAAAAGCTTTTCCATGTCACAGTCATGTCCAAGCAGCCCTAAGCCAAATTGGGGCGTCATAATCTCAGCAGATCTCGTGATGAGTTTAACGGAAAATCTAGGTTAATATACCAGGTATAAGGGGAACCCTCTGCCCGCAGCGAAGGAAAAATATCCGGCATCGATGATCATAAGGCTGCTCACGGCAGGAGAAACCGTGCTGCCGCGTAACTACTACACATATTCTCAGCGCTGCCATTCCGGCCAGTGGACAGAAGCAAACTTCCTCTAGTCTCTTCAGAACTCTCCGCTCCCCCCCCCCCCCTTATCACCCTCTTCCACACAACTCCAAGCAGAGGTTTTCTTCCTCCTTCTCAACAATCCAAACATAAATTATTCTCATCCTTTCTCCACACGCTTCGCCATGCCATCCGGGAATGCCGGTTTGTCCCAGAAATTGAGAAGTTTCAAAGTATCTCCTTACTGACTTGGTCCTATTACATTCCTCAGATTTCATCGCTATCGATGGCTCTCCATTAGCCACTCTACTTAGTATCTTCGTGGGGCTTCTACTGCTCCTCGCGGACGAGTGGATCCGCCGTATCCTTGACCGTTCCGCTCTCCAGGACCAGATCGCTGAGTTGGAGAGGGCTGTCGAGAGGGTCTTAGCTCTCGAGCACCGCGCGGACGATTTAGAGCGGAAGCTTTTGGAGTTCACTGCTCTCGAGGACTCCCTTCAGGAGCTGCTCGCCGAGTTCAACGCCCTCAGAAACCGGTTTGCAGAGAGTGTGGACAGAGTGGAAGGCTAGGACACTACCAGCCGAGCGTCGGTAAAGGGAGGTATTGGATCTACGGGGCTGTTCGCTCGCGAGGTGGGAGTGGGAGTTACACTCTGTTCTTGAGCAGGGTGGGTAGTAAGTGGATAGATTTGGGGATGGGGATTTCCTTGGTTTGCCTTCTTTTATGGTTTTTATATTAATCCAATCCTCGCTATCGCCTTAAACGTACTTTATTACAAGATCTGCACCCATGGCCCTTTTAAAATCTAGTTCCCAAACTAGTCCTAGTGTGGACCCAAATATGAGATCACCCCGTCCACGACTGATTCATATTGTCCTCACTGTTCCTGGGGGATGCTTTCGGACCCCAACTGCTTTGTACTCATACTTTCTTCCCCCCAAAATCTCTCCCTTGGGCGACTTCTATCGAATTTGATTGAGTGAATCACAAGGCCCGACTCCGTTTTCTACCTTACCTTGATCTCGATTGTCGATGCGTATGAATGTTAGCTCTTTGGAAGCAGTAGACCTCAGAATTTTCACAGTATGGTCCAGCTACAGTCCCCGTCAACCTATTGCCCTCCCTCATTCACGCTGTTTCCTTAGGCCTCCCTTCCAGTCTACTCACAGCGAGTTTGACTAGCGCATCCTACGTACTTGCTGATAGGATGCCATTTTAGGCACCACGTCAAAGGAAAAGGATGCAATTGCGACCGCTTTCCCGCACGGTATATTACACATGCGGCCAATCGCTAATCAGCTAATATCACCGCTTGTCAGCACTTGTCCCTTTTCTCCTCTTCATCAGAGTTTGTCTTTGTTACCTAATATTGGTGTGGCCAACCTCCAAACCATTATTGCAAAGTAAAACTCCACTAGGGGACCCACTCCCCCTACACCGGTCCGTTTCATTAGTGTTTGTTGAGTTACCTGGAACTATGTCAGTTGATACCGAGATATACATCCCCCAGCCTGCCTCCAGCTGCCAGACGGGCCAACTATCAAGTTCATCTTTCTATATTTCACTGCGACTGCAAGCTCATTGTGAGTTCATTTTCACCCTGAATTATTCACTCCTTTTCTTAAGTTTGAACGCCTCCCCCATCCCCAGACCAGCCAATTTTCCAGGCGCAATACCAGTATACACCAGCAGGGTTGGAGATAAAAACTTAAATCATACCCCGAAGAAAACGCTTGATATTTCCCATTTTTTGTCAGGAGCGCGAGGTCAAGATGGCACTATCTATCATGCTTGCTTTCCGTGCCGGGTGGGATTTCATGAGTACCAGTTGTTGGAAGTCGTGAGATGCTGCTCAGGATGCACCCCCGATTGTTGTTTGATTGTTCGCATAGTTTCCGGGAACGCGCTTAGACTTTTGGATCGATGCATCCACTAGAAGGAAAGCGGAAGAACTGGCAAGGAGCGTGTAGAGCTTGCTGCCCGTAGGATATGAACACGGGGAGTTTTTGTCCTTCCTTTGTTAGCACGAGAGTATAGAAAATGGAAAGGGGGAGATACCGACGAGAATAGACATGCCTGGCGATTCCTGGCAGGATAGGAGGACGGCTCGGCCGTAGTTTATATCTGCTCCTGTCTTTGGCGTTAGTTAGTCAATAGTTTGAGCGATAGATATTGAAGAAGGAGTAAACTTCCCCACTCACGCCGAAATCTTGTACCGGGGATCGTATTTTTGCTGTGTGAACTCCTGGCGTTTCTGTTTGCTGTGGCCGTCATCGTCGATCCGCTTAATCCGTTTAAAACAATGTTCCCAAACGCCCAGTCCGCCTGGCTTTTGCTTAGGACGGCAAGGACGTCCGATCTAGGACTCTGCCCGGGGCGGACGCCCGTCCTATAGTCCGCCTCAATCGCTACCCGAGAAGGAATTCAGGACCCTATAGGTGGCTCACTCCAAAATACCTGCGGATGGAGGCCGTCATTACAAAAGAGGGACGCCGGGGCACGGCGACCTTACCCACCCTGCCTTGGACGCCCGGGCCGGTTGAGAGCACTGGCTTCCAATCGCACACTTAAGAGATTATAATTCGGAAAGGTATTGTCATTCAGAAGTCCTCGTCGTTCAAAGTTTGGTGATCATCTGGTACCAAAGTAGTTTTTCCATGCCGGTACATAGTAACTCAACAAATTGAGTATGATATCTCCATTGGGTTCTAATTTCCGTTTCCAAAAATCCCTAAACATCCCGTAGTGAACGAAAGGGAGTGAGAGGATCCATCTATGACAGAACAGTAGCCAGGAGCGCGCCAGATTTTTTCCCCCCTAATTCGACCCATGTAATATCACTCGAACTCCTCAACCGACGTTAGTCCCCCCACCAGTCACTCAGCGCCTCGGTAGTGATCCCGACCTATCTCACCCCCCCGAGCATAGATAGACCCTACTATCTTGGATGTCGATAATCCGCATACTTCACTGTTCCGCCTGAACCTTTGAGAGTTCTAAACTCCCTTGCACCGAGACCTAACACGTCGTCCAAACCGCCTATTGGACCGAACAGATTCCTTGGATTTTGGGCGTCCGGGATAGCAGGGTGCGGCTAGGCTAGTCTTTTGTCTGGAAACCGAGAGCTAATTACTACCCTCTTCACACGGTATCCTCGCTTTCTTTCTTCCCACTCCCAATTCCGTTTTCATTTCTCTGCTTTCTCGCAGCCATTCGAGGCCCTCGCGACTCACATTGGGTTCTTGCCTCCCGCTTCTCCCCCATTTCCTCTTGTACGGTTTCTCGCTCTCCATCATTTCCTGTCATTCCCCGTTCTTCCTGCTCCGTTCCCTTTCTTGTCCTTTCGCATCATGGCTACAAGCTTTCACCATTCCTACATCTCTGCAGCCTCGCTCCATTTATATTCACTACCATTACTTCGATTCGTCATTACCTATCACAAACCAAATCCTGTGTGAACGTGTCCCTCTTTTCGTTAATAGACCCACCCTAGCCACCTCACTCACTGCCCGAATATCTACCCAAGTTCTAGGCTACCCAACACGAAAAGGAAAATACAACTCAGAAAGCAAAAGGACTGAAACACAAATCCCATTATTCCCCGTCTATAACCTCCTCTAGCCCACCTGCCAGAGAGAAAAACAAAAGAAATAAAACAAAGCTAAGATCACCACCCGCTAAGCCTCGTCATCAGTGTCAACCGGCTTTGGTGTACTATATAAAAACACAATATTAGTCGGCAGAACCAATTAATAGACGATGGAATATATGCACTGACCCCTTGGGACTATTCAACCACTCCAAGTACCTCAACCTTCTCCTAACCTCTCGTTCTTTCAACTGGGCACGGGTATACTTCTTTTTCTTCCCCTTTTTAACGCTTTTAAACTCCATTCCCTCGCCATTGTTATCCTCAGCGTCGGTATTAGCAGCGGAGCTAACGGCAGAACTCGCAAGACTGACCGCGGAGCTACCAGGGCGAGAGCTAAGATCTAAAGGAAGAGATAGGTTCATATTACTGCCGTTACTAGTCCTCTTAACCATCCGTCCAGCTTCAATATGCCATTCCTCGTTAGAGAGTTGGGACACGAATTGCGCGTCGTGGGAGATCAAGCAGACACCTCCGCGGAACTCCTTAATAGCCGTAGCCAATGCGCCTAAGGACTCCCGATCAAGATAATTCGTCGGCTCGTCAAGGATGAGAAGATGTGGCTTCGGCCACATGGCTGCTGCGATAACAACTTTGACTTTCTGACCGCCGGAAAGACCGCCAATTTCGTTGTTCATTGCGATCTCCTTGTCCAGCCCGACGTCCTCGAAGTGCTTCTCAATGGATGCCACATCCAACTCACGGTACCCAAGACCCTCGCGTGCACTCTCGGCATCATCGAAATCCTGGACTAGTTTCGAGAATCCCTTTTCCACCAGTGTTTCGCGGCTGATCATCGTGTTGAACTTTGGCATTAGGTTGGCCCATTTAGTCTCGTATTGGAAACTCTTCTTCCATTTTTGGCGACCAACGAGAGCCTCAATACGCCGCGGTCCCCGGCCATCACCGAGGTCGACCGGCGTCTCCAGTTGCTTCCTGTCCACTTCCGAGAGTAAACGGGTGTCTTTCATCGCAACTTCTTTATCGGTCCCAGAGGAGTAACGCCATTGGAGGTACTGTGATGGGGTCTTCTCGAGGTTCATTTGCACGTGATGGAGAGACTGTTGCGCCATGTAACCAACTCGGAGATTGGGATGTTTCTCTACCCTCCCTTCTTGTGGAACCATTTCACCCGTAAGTAGTTTAACTAACGTCGATTTCCCGGCACCGTTGCCACCAATAATAGCGACACGAGACGAAAGGGATAGTGAAGTAGTGATGTTGTAGAGAGATGGCTTGGTGGCGGTGGGGTATGTATAGGTAACATTGGTCATTTTAATAATGCTGCGAGTTGCTGACTTGACGCCCGTGAGGAGGCCGGGAGAGGGGAATTTGAACGAAACGCTTGAAACATCAAGAGAGTAATACGCCTTGCCCTCCGGCCGCTTTTTCACAAATCTAACACATATTAGCTCCGGCTCGGGCCAAGATTTGGAGAGCAACATACTCAGAAAGATTGCCCTTATAATAAACAAGCTTCTTATCCTCGTAATGAATAATATCGGTGCAAACCTCGTCCAAAAACTTTGAATCGTGGGAGACAATCAAACTGGTGATTTCCGTATGCGACTTGAGGTAATTTTGTAGCCACTGGACATTGCTCACATCCAAATGATTGGTCGGCTCGTCCAACAACAAGACTTGAGCCCGCTTCAGCATAGCTTCCGCGAGACCCAATTTCATCTTCCATCCTCCCGAGAGCTGGCCAACGTTCATTTCTGCTCGCTCGCCCTCGAAACCAACGCTCTTCAAGGTCTCAACAATCTCCTTTTTGCTAATATTCTTGTCGCCGTTTTCCTCGAGCGCAAGGCGGATGTATGCGACGATGCTCATATCACGCTCATCACGTTCTTTATGCTCGACGAAACAGGTCCTCAATTCGTCTTTGCTAGGGAATCCTTCGAGCTTTCCCTGAGAAATAGAACGCATGAGTGTAGATTTCCCAGCGCCATTTCTTCCACAGAGACCGTATCGGTGGCCTTGGTAAAGCTTCAAATTTGTATGGGTTAGAAGCATCATCCCACCATAGGCAAGGGAGAAGTCAGCGTTGACGATTTCGACCTCATGTTTGTGCTCTTCATCAACTTCCCCGATCCCGCTGCCGAACCGGTTGAGTGTCTCGTCCCTTGCCCATTGTTCAACTTCAGCCGCAACCCGCCTAGCATCGCTTTGGCTGACGAAATGCTCTAGGTAAACCGTGGTACACCTAGGAATCCGTTTGAACTCGCGAGCAACAATACACTCACGGCCCATATCCGCGATATATCGTCTTACTCCATCCTGTTCCCAAAGCTTCTTCTTGTCGGCCTCGACGGCGACCCTCGCAATCAACTCTTTTTCAACTTCGTCAACAGATATCCGTTCGGGAACGTCGGTCCCAGTACCGACCCTCATAGCCCTAACCATTGTAGCGTTCGCATCTCTAGCCAACGAGCGAACAGCTGGAAGTGCAGCGGTATCTTCGATCTTCTTCACGCCCGGTTGAAGACGGGGAAGGAACTCCCTAGCCTCTACGGGGTCGTGAACCAACTTTGTAAGATTTTCAACAACGATAACTGTTTGACGAAGAACATCCTGGGAGGTCTGTGGTGATGAGAGCGACCGCTCGAGAAGAGGAGTTAGAAGAGACAAGACTGGTGAGGTGACGATTGCGATAAAAGTGGTTTGACTAGATAATAAGTTAGTAATAGTAAGACGATCGACACAAACAGATCGCATACCTAAGGTCGTGAATAGCCTTCTGTAAGGTCTCCTTTGACGGGTGGCTCATGGTTTTGATCAAAGTCGGAATGTGTCTGGCGACATCATCGTTACTTAGCAACTTGCCCAAGCTTGTCATGGTCTTCACAGCGGCTCTTGAAACCTCGTTCTTGAGATCATGCATTCCACTTTCGACCACGGGAATCAGGGCCTCCAATTCCCGGCCCATTACTTCCTTAAGAAACCCATCTCTCGTGACAGCCTTTTCCGCAACTTTTCCAATCAATAGTAGTGCTGCTACTCTGCCCTGCCACTTGGAGCCAGAACCCCCAATATATGCCATAAGTACCCGAACAAGACCAACAACCAAAGCCTCCTCCCTCAAAAGCCCCAACATTGCATCGATAGCATACTGTGAGGCCTCGCGAACAACAGCACCTTTATCGGCTAGCCCGTCTAAAACAATAGGTAGAGTCTCCTTCAACAACAAGACTTCTGTTATCGGGGACTTGGGGATAAAGCTTTCATACAGCGCGCCGTAGACGATCATAGCCGACTCACGTCGTGTACCCGACTTCTTATCCGCGGCCGCCTTAGCCAGCGGGGGAAACAGAGTGTGGAACGAACAGTGGGCTGTGGCAGGGTCTGAGAGGATAGCGTTGCATAAAGTCAGGGCGGCATCGAGTGAGCCTTGAGATGAATCAGCGGAAAAGACAGCCGTGAGGTAGTCAGAAATAGCAGTATCCGTGAGCGACATTTTTGGAGGTTGTTCGGTCAAAGGACTCGCAGCGTCCAAAATTCCCGGCATAAGAAATAATTCGTGTGATAGCGGGATCAAGAACAAACAGCCTGTAGTATCGGTAGAGCAGAAGCGCGGCGCAAATGCGGGAAGCGAGTCGAAGGATGTTTATAAAAATAAAATAAAAAAAGGCAGAAAAACGGAAATCTAGTCTAAAGCAGCGAAACGAGCTGAAAGTCTATGAACCGAGAATGAAAAGAAGAGAGAAAAAGGGATAACTTTTTGGAACAAAAAACTGAGTGGAGATGTGGAAAGAAAAGAAAAACTAGCTCCCCAAAGGAGAAAGTTGGGAAAGGTTCAGGCGGAGTGGGAGGAGATGGTTGTGAGAATCTGACAACTAAGCCAGAGCTGAAGACAGAGGACTCATCTTTTTTTTTTTCTCTGGGGAGGATTAGTCATTTGCTGTTGACGACGGCACTAGGGGTATGGCCTTTGGTGACAGGACAGCCAGGGATTATTGAGCCAAGCATTTTCAGTGAGTCCCTAATCCTTGGCTGTCCGGTCATCCAGGTCCATAACCTAGTACTCCTACCTGCCAGCATTCTATCAGCCAATCCTGCAACGTTTCACTCACAGCTGTGTGGATTTCCTGTGTTCCCTCAAACTCGTCGATAAATTTCTTTTGGGAAAATGTCTGGTTTAGGCCCCTGTAAAAATGGGTTGGGAACCCTCTGTTTGGTATGATACTACAACTATAAAGTATGGCCTTTTCACCATAAATTGCATTTCCGTCGCCTAATATGTCTCTCTAAGGCTTTTAGAAAGAAAAAGGAAGAACTCTAAAAACAGTCAGATCTAGTATATTTTAATGGAATGTTTAGATTTTTGTGATTTTTTGTAATTGCGTTTTCCTGCTTAGAAGTTGAAGTACCTGAGAACAGTATTAACTTATTTTCTTGGCTGTCCTCCAACACGAAAGAAAATTCTAAATTTAGCAGTGCCTCTGGCTTACCCATCCTAATTTTCTTGTATTTTCCATTTCCTACTCGTACTTGTACATACAAGTACCTGCGACATGACTAGCGGGCGACAAAGGGATTAGTAGCAATACTTGTACCACACTTTGACGATCTCCCTTTCCGCCCATCAAGTACGGTACCCATTTTCGTCAGCCGCGTACTCGAGTAGTTGCTTCTTGGGTACGGTGAGACCGTTGCTGTCCTCAGTTGCTTAAGATACCTCCCTATAATGCTACTTTATCTCTGCTCTTAGTTAATTAGCAACATTGAACTCTTTCTCTAAGTACGGAACTATCATATCTGGAAAATCTATTCTTTGCTAGCCAATCCAGAGCCCTCCCCATACTCGAGTACAGCATTAGCTTGGACAAGAGAACTTTGTTTTAGGACGTCTAAGTTTCCCCATTCGACCGGGAGGAAGAAAATATCGGCAAGACAAAGCAGTGGAAACTCGGACGGTCTGAGATGGAGCCCTCAGGTCCAAATCAATACGAGCCTAGACCATTTTAGCTTTAGCCTTTTATTTTTCACCCCCATAGGACTAAAGTTAGTAAAGTAGGAAATGACAAGAGCCATCACATTTTCGGAATTGCCCACCGTACCGTATCCAAACCTCACACACTGCCCTGTATGTCGGAGACTATTACTATTGTCCCACCAAAGTAAATTTCTAACCCTCCTATTTGGGCCACGGTCTAACATTCGCAGTCCTAGCTCCCGGCACAGGCTTTGGTTCCCAGAGTCCCCGTTCTTGTTTCACCTTGCTTCCTTACTACGCAAAATCCCCCGGTAAAACCTGAAAGGAGCATACACAAATTATCCTCTCGACACGGACCCTCAGAGCCGATGTACACGATGGAGCAGAATCTACAGTAGATATCAAGAGAACCCTTCATGAGATGAAGGTCGCAAGGTCACTCATCGATAGGATTCTACGAAACCTGACACAGCTAATTTGCTGCCATCCTCGTTATTACCAGAAGCCAGCGCGATTCTCATCGAGGTTGTTATCGTGAGGCCCTCCTGATCCCCCACCACATACCCTAGTTTCGAGTATGTCTTGGCCCTAACGAGCGCCGTGTCTACTCAAGTACAGTTCATGGGATGAGCGCGGTACAGTACAAGGATCACGGCAGAGCGGGTGATGAGTGATGGGGATGTCGATGCATCCGAATTGCCATTCCTAACTACCACACTGGCGGTCCTTCATCCGCAATCTACCGGTACTGGCGCTGGACAGCAGCGACAGACTAGGATCTCAAAAAAAAACCCCTAAAAAAACCCATTCAATCCAATCTCCCATAAACCACTTTTCCTTCTTTTTGACATGAAATCTGCCTTTTCAATCAAAGAAAACTAGGGAAGTGGAAGGACTGACAAACAGGTGACCTCTTGGTAGCAGTAATGGGGTGCCAGCAAGAGCAGGAAAGGGGAAGGCAAACGACAATGAAGTAGAGGCAATGCTCATACAGTACACAGGACACCCAGCAGTTCATCAGCTTATCTCACAAGGCCCTAGTGACGCCCGCGAGATGCGCGGCTGTGGCTTGTGCCGCCCAAGGAGAATGCCGATCTTACTCAAAAACCACCTCGTGGCCCGGTATCGGACCAACAGTTTCTTCAACTTCTTATACTCTCTACGCTCCTCACGTGTGAGCCCCTCTTCTCTTTTCTTACTCTTCAACTCTTTCCCTCTCGCCTTCGTTCTCTCGCAGCTGTCGTTTAAGGTTCGCATAGCCAGCTCATATTTAGTTAGAGCTGCTTCCTGCACTAACCAAACCTCGGTCAGCAGTCGCGACACCCCGTCCTGCGACGACAACGTCTCTTGCGGGGGAGCCACGCTTTGCGGCGGATTTCGGTCTCGATCGCTCTCGAGCCCCAATTCTCTTTTGGGTTTCTTGTGGCTCGAGCCACTCCCCTCCCCATGCTCCGTGTTACCCTCCGAATCCTCTTCCGTACCTTCCTCCCCATCCAGCGACGAGATACGCACAACATCGCCTCTCAGAGATGCAACCGGACTATGGACATATTCTGCGGCTTGCGTCGAACCACAGTCACCCGAGTAAGCTCTTGCCCCAGCAAGTAAATCAGTCAAACCGGGCGTATGTGAAAAAAGTTCAAGAAACCGCACACGCCAGTCGTCGTCCAATTGCCCCCCAATGACTTTGTTGCTCTTAGAAGCTATTCCGCTTTGCCTAGCCCTCGATCTTGCCAAAGACTTGGCGGAAGGAGATGCCTGTACAGCAACGTCTCTGGTGATAGTTCCTTTAGGACTTCCACTAATCAAGTCTTGAGTACGAGCTTCACCCCTCCCAACCTCCTCTTGAGTGGTCGTGCAACCGAGCCGCGGCGTTCCATTCCCACATTTTTGGCGCGCTTCGCTAGTTTCCCCATCAAGGGGTGTGCTGGCTATAGCGATGGTCCTACTAAAGCCTCCAGACGTCTCCGTTACCTGAGAGGGTTGTAAAATTGGTTTATAGGCGACTGTATCTGCTGCATCTAGCGGGTTATTTTGATGCTTATCTTTGATAAACCAACGTGAGAAAAACATCTCCTGTTCGGGCAGCAAGTAAGACCCTGCCTCGGATTGCACAGACACGGGAACTGAGGTGGCTTCTGATCTAGATTTTCTGGTGAAGCGATCCTGCTTAAGGAGGTTGATGAATTCTCCTTTCGTCTTATTAATATTCCGAGCCTCCAGAGTCAAGCTTTCAGAGTGGCCAATACGCCATGTCTCGGCCGCCTTCGGGAAGGTTCCGGTGACTCCTCCTGGCTCTGATATTCCCCCGACTGTAGAATCAGTAGCATCGACCATGACTAGACCCAAACAATTTATGCTTCCAAAGAAACTTCTCCATTCTTCCTCATCCTCTCTAGTAATCTTGTGATTGTCTCGTAAAATCCGTTCGGTGTCGTGATCGTGTGCAGGATTTATCACGTGCCCCGCGTCAAGTTGTTTGAAGCTTGAAGAGCCGCAAGTGCGAGCCACCGCCAGGGATGGCACTTCCTCCGATTGCACTTCTTTCAAGCAGAAAATATCATTTCCGCCAGTATTCGCTACCGTTCCAAACGCCGCCTCTCTCTCAGGGTTGCGCCCGATCTTCCTTTCTACTTCATCTACGTCTTGCCAGGCTTTCTTCCAGCGTTCGGTAACCTCAATCCCAGCCGCCCACCCTCTTCCCCTCTGTTGCCATTCACCCCTCATCACCCATCTGCACTTTCCCAGCAGTTCTGCTGCACGGTCATCGTATCTCCCCCTAACTACCAGTGAGCGCTTTCGTTCGTCCAATGCGTCCTTAATCTCCTTCACACCAAGACTGCCAGAAGTGCGTAGCTTTTTCTTCACCCGACTCCGCCAATACACTATCCCAAGTTTATTTCGTAAGTGATACTCATCCAAGATGACCCTCTTGTTCGCAGCCATGAAATCACCTGATTTTACCCAGACCTTCAGCGGCTGAATATCCAAATCATGTGGCTTCCAGAGAATTTCATAACGGAGGTCTCCACCATCGGTCCAGCGTTTGTGCGAACATATCCTAATAACCTCGCCCCCGGCTAAACCCATTCCCTGTTGTATCAAACTTGTCATGGCGGGGGGGAGTTTGGAAGTGGCAAAGTTCTCGGCCCTACTCTTCTTCGGGAGGCCCAAACCTGGAGGTGGAAAGGAGATGAAAGGCTTGATGACAAACCTATTCCTTTCTGAATGGGTATCGACATCGCTACCGCGGCTATTGTTTTGCCCTAGAGGGTTGAGCATAATTTGTCGGTTGGGATCTTGTTGCAGTTCCCGGGTAATTCCCATAGGATCCGAAACCGAATTTTGCATCCTTGTGGTAGTAGCCTCATCCATCTTGCCGGAACAAGGGAGATGTTCTGGGGTGCAATTAAGCTTAAAATTCTGAAGTTCCTTATACGAACTCCGGCTTTGCTTCCAATCAACGAGAGATTCAGGGAGATTCAGGGTACTAATGCTTTTGGGCGTAGAACCATCGTCCAGCGATATCGGGTCTATATCCACACGGGTGACAGGATCCCCTAGTCTAAAGGGTGATTCCGTGATAGGAGTTGCCCCTGTCTTCTAGGCGAGATTAGATGATTGCATCAAGCCAAGGAACATGCGTAATTTACCATCAAAACATCTTCCACTGTCTCACCACTTTCAAGCCGCCTCCACTCTTCGGCCCATCGGGACGCACGGTCCATACGAGCCTTCATGGCAACCTGGGCTTCCCGCTCTATCAACTCTTCCTGTTCGGCCATCCAAGCATTCTGCTCGCTAATAAAGTCCTTGTAGACTTTCATAGCCTCAGGCGAGTCCGTACGATGGGAGTATAGAACCTGGGCATGGGAAACCCGATGCAGATGTTCCTGATGCCTGATCTCCTCGGCATCCCAGAAATAGCCCCACGGAAAAGGAGCAGGCGGGAGAAGGGCAAAGGTTTGCCAAGCGGGGATATGTGCCATGGTGGAAAAGGCTTCGGTGTAGAAGGACAATACTCTGTCTTGTGCACTCTCTCAGAGTGCCGGAAAACTCTATGACCCGAATACTCAATCAGAATGCCGAGGTAGAAAATATCCGTCAAAGGCCCAGAAATGGTGAGGCTGGTGAGCTGTGGGGGGTGGGGGGGGGAGGGGAATATGAGATGGTAAAATGCGTGTTTTACATCCGCAGAATACCCATCAATTCCGGCTACCTACTACACGTACAACCCATGCCTGCCTACGTAACATCTTTGTATTACGCCTGCACTAGCGGTACCCACCTCGCAGCCGATCATTTGATCCACCCTGTGCTCGGCACCCTATCTTGGAGCCTTTGAATGATTTGTTTTAGAGACAGCTCGGGAAACAATCCGATATGTATTATATAGCATTATAATAGGAAAGTGTAAACACCACCATTATCCCCAGCAACGCTCCACTGGTGCTGACCTAGTCTACCTCTGCTGCCTCGATACCTCCCCACCGCCTCATTCTTCGCTCTGCTGTAAATGGAATGTTGTCGTGAGACAATTACTTGTTTCTCTAGAAGTCGGGGAGCTCTCCCACGGGGCAGGGGATCGATTGGTCTGTCAAAAGGACCTACTGTCCTGTAAAGATTACCAGCACCTCCGGGCAACCGCCAGCCAGTCCCGCCTGTAGCTGATCTAGGCCCTCGTACTGCGCCTGAGCCGTTATTCTGGGAGGTTAAATGAGATTGTTCATCTATCAGTCCCGGGAGAGGCGGAGAGAGCGAATGCTGCTCTGGATCCCGGATTATGGTGTTGGGTATAAGCTTTGGATGCCGGTGACCGTCGAGTTGCCCATATTCCCATCTGGGTCCCCGATTCCGGCATACGCGGGCAGACGTGGGGAAAGCTCTGAACAAGGACTACCTACATCTTGAGAGCCGCCCACTACCTCACTCGGCACTTAGGGTCCTCTATGCCTTATGACACTCCAAATTCCACTAATGCCCGAAGACGGTGGTTTGTCACGAACTTAGTTGACAACCCATGAGCCAAGATATCTCCTCAGGTACTTGAATTGGGTGCGACGGTATCTGGTACGCTTTTCGGAGAAAGATCAACTAGTATTGTGTCAAACATCGACAGTCCGGGGCAGTTCAAGAGTTTTAAGCTGAAAGGGGTAAAATGTTAACTGGTGGATGAAAACGTAACTTTGAGCATAGAAGCTTGGGCCCAGCCGTTAAACCACATCCCCGGCCAAATGGTTTCCAAAAAGGAAGCGATTCAAGACCCGCCCTTGGAAAAACTACTATTCAACCAACAGCCAATGAGAGCCTAAGCAGGAAGGAGTCGGGAGCTGCTCCTATGTACGATAATGAATGAAGAATTCTCGATCGAAAGGCTGATGTTAACCCGCCCTGATCCACCCATTCTGCCTGAACGCCCCTTTGTTACAAAGGCCATTATTTTCGGAATCCTGCATCGAATCACATCTTATCCTTTCACCACATTCCAGAGAAATTCTCTCTGAGCCGCAACCCTTATCCTAAACCCGTTCTTTCCTCTTACACAGAAAAAAACAGCCCTTTGCTCTTCCAAGGAATTTCAGAGCATGTCCGCCATCATCAACGCTTCGATACAAGCTGCTCTGCTGAGTGGGTTTTCAAACCTTCTCGCGCAGTCCCTTCAGGCATACAAGTTAAATGTACCCCGCTCATTCCCACACTCACATCAGCCAGCACTCCAAGACGAAAGAAATGGTGAGAGCTAACAAATGGATAAAAATGCTCTCTCCTGTTAGACATCCCTATCTTTCGACTTCACACCAGCATACCAGTTCGCACTCTACGCTCTTTTATCCACCCCCCCAAACTTTCTCTGGCAGGAATGGCTGGAAGCGGCATTCCCCGCCAAAGTTCCCGCTCCCAACAGAAAGGTAACGGGGGGGAAGAACGGGAATACTATCAAGCAAACTCGTGTGTCTAAATCGAATACCCTTAGCAAGTTTCTTCTTGACCAACTCCTTGGCGGGCCGGTTAACAATGCACTGTTTCTTGCGGCGATGGCAGGATTCCGCGGATTGCCAATGGAGGGCGTGGTTCGGTATGTGAGAGCAGTAAGTTCCCCCTCACTGATTTATAGTGGAGGCGAAGTGGTCTTCATGGCTTAGATAAGTAACGGAGGTGTTTTTAGGAATTCATTCCTCTATCGCTAGCATCCTACAAGCTCTGGCCCTTCGTCTCAATAATCGCCTTCGTCTTCATCCCTGTGGAACGACGAGTACTATTTGGGGGTTTAGTTGCCTTGGGCTGGAATATCTACTTGAGCCTCTTGATGGGGGCGTGATTCCATTCCACCCCCCCCACCTACCATAGCCCCCTCTTGTCTTATTTTCGCTTGACCCCTACTCCCTGTACTGTTTATTTCATCATTATCCTTTTCTCTAAATAAAATTATGACTTGAGAATCAAACCAGATCAGAATCAGCCAGGAGCGCCTCAACAATTTTTGGGTGGAGGATGGGACCGCATGTGGCTTCGTGGGGCGGCATGGGGGGGTGAAGGCCTCTCTATCACACTGGTAGTCCTGCCGGAGGAATCGCCGGCCAGAACTCGAATAATTGAACCTCAAATTAGGACGCCCGAAGCTCCCGCTTCTAGATAGGAGTGCTAGGCCTTACCGGCTAAGGCAACCTTAACGTCCTGCCCTAGGTTCAATCGTTCGAGTTCTTATGGTGCTTCATCGCTCGAGATTCTTACACTGCGCGCCGGCACCTATAGGATTGATACCGTAAATCACTGGTAACGATCGTTGTGTCGATTATATTACCAAACTCCCATTACCCCTCCTTTCTATGTATACCCCCCATAATTGCTAATTATGATACACGTTCCATGCCGTAGGGGGAAGCTTACGAAGTGACATCATAGTACTTGTAATACCGGTACTTGAGTACCGGTATAGACGAAGGAATGGCGGTGGCGATTATCTGCTCTTACCGAGAGGAATAGTTTCCGTGTACTCGGGTGTCAGGGTTAGTCCGCGAACACCAGGATTTATTCTGAGCATGAGCTAAAGTGGCAAATATCCAATAGAAACCTTGAATAGATAGTTCAACCAATAGTAAAGCAGAAAGCGTTCGAGGAATTCTTCTGGTTTTCAACACACACCCCTTAGTGCGTGCGCTATTCCTAATATCGTCGTTAGCTTTGTCAGCCCTGTGTTCGCGGACTAGCCCTGGTATCCGAGTACCGTTACCACCCACAAATCCCCAGTTGCGATGAATAGTGGCGGGTGAAGATGACTCAACAATGCATGTTTCTGTCCAAAATTTGCAAGTATAATACCAAGGGATTGGTAGAGCCACGCTGTAGCGATCACCCGCCCTCTCACAGGGTTACCGGCATCATATCTAGTGAATTTCACTCAATCGGCATGCGAACTTCCAGACCATACCTAAATTCAAACGAGTTCTGTTTCCACCTCGACTTGCTTTATCGGCATCGTAAACCGTCAAAGTGTCAGTAAAGGGAGGAAGGAAAGAAAACTAGCCCGAGGAGGAGGGGAGAGGTAGGGGGTAATGTCCCCACAAACCGCGGTCAGTTCCCGCCACTGCTAGCAATACACTGTGCCATACTTCTGCCCTGTATCTGTCCATTTATAATATCTACCCAAGTACTTGAAATATCCTAGGTGATGCACTAATGCCCCTTCCCTTGAATACCCCCCTAGACAACCTTTTTGTTGCTGGTATTCACCTCCGTATGGGATCTTACAGAAGATTCCACACTACTCAGGTAAGATACCGATTGATCAATAATGTTGGATTACATCTACTAACCTCCTTGCTCAGAGGAAATCTATTGCAGAACAGCTATCCCAATTCTCCAACGGCAAATCATCCGAGAACTATTGACGTTATATGACATGGGAGGGGTTTTCCAGGCAGAATGTGGAGCTCATGGACCGTATTTCAGAAGTGCAAAAGATATAACCTTATTACAACATAACAATAGATCTTTAGGCAACTTGACTAAATGGTATTAGGATTCCGTGAAATATAGCAGTGCTCTACCTGCCCGCGTACGTATTTTATGGTTCAGGAAACCTTAGTAGTGCGCACCTATCACTACCTCCTAGCTTTTCCTTTCATCCCCGTCTTTTTTTTTTCTTTTTCAACCTATATTCTGACCCTTTAGCACTCCGTCCAGTCTCTAAACTTCCTATAGTACGGGCGATATTATGTTGGCTTATTGTGGGGCTGTATGCTTAAGCTTTCCTCACTTCCTTTTTCCCCTTGACGTGCGTGCACTGCTTACTGGAGCCGATACCTGTGCGAGGAAGGTACAATAGTTCATTCGGTCAGACTTACCTTACCCGCCGTGTTAGGCTGGGGTTTTTACGGGTGTATCAGTGATGTGTATCGGCCTTTTGACGAGATTTCACCCAGGGGGGAGATATTAAATGGTGGTGGGGCGGTGGAGGGTGGGCCGCGAGTGCGGTACTGAGGCACGCCCCCTGTTTACCCGTGGAAATATGCTGGCAATACGTGACAATGAAGTAAGCAGACGATAGAATCCTGATATTTTTTCTATGGATATGGTGTATATGATAAGAGCGCCTGTTTGATAGCTTTATTACGAGTACAGAAATGGGCAAAATATGATTGGTCTAGCCCGGCCCAAGCGGACCAAGCGGGATGGAGAGAGTTTCTAACCCAAGGCGCGAAGGGTAGGAGGGGAAATAGGAATAAAAACGTGAAATGCGAGAGAAAATGAGAAGTAGGGAGAAAAATGGGGAATTATCGTGCAAGAATCAAATCATCACCAAGTCTTTCCCTTCCTCCTCCTGGTAGGTCTAGAAGGCTTGCCTCGCTTTGGGCCCTTTTTTCTCACTTTGGGCGTTTTGGACTTCCTGGACCAACCGCCAAACAGTTTCTTCCACCATGATGTGCTCTTCTTCTTGCGCTTGGGATTCTTCTGCTTCTTGGACTTTTTCCTGGAATGCCTCCAACGGTTCTTCTTTTTCCGAGTGACGGCATTTGAATTCTTATTCTTCCTGAAACGGCCCCACCCTTTCTTTTTCGCAGTGACGGTATTTGGATCCTTATTCTTCTTCCTAGAAAGGCCCCAACGGTTCTTCTTTTTCCGAGTGATGGCGTTTGGATCCCTATTCTTCCTAAAACGACTCCAACTGCTCTTCTTTTTCCGAGCTCCGG
>Ga0307513_10003026_pt1 | contig 22909 bp, 30 predicted proteins | sample 15_EM_MG_FD_202174 | JGI IMG/M metagenome (GOLD analysis project Ga0307513, IMG submission 202174) | Populus trichocarpa ectomycorrhiza microbial communities from riparian zone in the Pacific Northwest, United States - 15_EM | ecosystem: Host-associated > Plants > Roots > Unclassified | place...
TTACGCCAGCAGCAAAGAAATACGGCAACGACTACTTCAAGGACCCTGAGCTGCTGCTGCTTACTCTTCTTACGCTCTTCCGACTGGACATGACCTTCTATTCTTTGGCGACTGAAGGCACCACCGATGCAGAATGTATCCGGGAAGCCTGCATTCTTCTCTCCCCATTCGTGGAACCCGCTATACATGTGTCCGTTGCGAGGACATTCCATTCTATTGCATCCAACATCTTGGACATGATAGACGTCGACCGTAACTTCAAGGGCCCCGCTGAACGACTTGGTGTACAAGCGTGCGTGTATGCTTTTGATCTAAGGGAATTCATTGTCGTCTGATCCTCACCTATGATAGGGCGGCTTGTCTGACTGCTTGTTCACTGGCTATCGTGCGCTCGAGGGACAATTACGAACTATTGCGGTTGCACGCATCCATGGTCATCATGATTTTCGATCATATATTTACCAATCCGGTTCGTTCAACTCGCCTTTGCGTCCCATAACTTTTCTCACGACTCTTCGCATTGAAGGACTCGCCCGTCTGGAGATGGTCTGACGAGCACCGAATACAAGGCCAGCAACTGGCGGTAGTTTCACTATTAACTTCACTTCCCTGTGGTCAGCTGGATATTTCGCAAATGGCTGTCAAAGGTCTCATATCCATGGCTTCGAGTGGAAACATCAAACGCAAACCGCCCGATGAGTTGTACGTATCTAAGGACGAACGACAGATTCTCTATAGCACGTTCGAGCAGCTAGCTGATCCGGGTGTGCCTGTTGTCGGTGCGTCTCTTGTTGTCCTTATCTATCAACACAGCGTGAGTTGACAATTTGCTGATGTAGGGCGAGCGGCTCGTCAAAAGCGAGTGAGGCGGCAGATCCGAAGTTCCGCATTCCCGACATCCGTCCATATTACCGCGTGGGCGGAGTGTTACCGGCATTGGAAGGCCCTCAACGAAGGACTCAATAAGCCAAACAAGGATAGTGGAAACGGCGAAAGGGAGAACAATATTCTCTCAGGCTCTAGCGATGTACGTCAGTCCACGGCCTTTCTCAACCTTGCTCATTCTAAGACAACAGGATTATCGGGCTGAGTGGCAGAATACCCTACTTTTCCTTGCATCCCTTGGTGGATCCTGTCTCCTTGATGGTGCACCCGCTCCCCATCAGCTATCCAAATGGTGCCCACCTGAACTCTTGCCGCCGGAGCTCAAGACGGTAATCCCGTCCGAGGATTTGGTTAAGAGGTTTATCGGTACTGTGGTGGATATGCTCATCAACGAAGATATCCTTACTCGGGAGACTGCAAAAGAGGCCCTTGGTTCAGAGTTACACCCTAAGCTTTATCCGTTATTGCTTGCGCAACTAGACACGTGGGTGGCCATCATATTTACAAGAGAGAATTCGGTGTTGATCGTACTTCCGCAGGGTTATCTCGCGATTATTCGATGGTTCTGCACCTGTCGAGTGGGCTGAACATACTATCACAATATTCGTCGACCAAACCATCTCAGTCCTCAAGCTCTTGTTCGACAGACTCGAATCTGCTTCAGAGGCCACCCATGTCGCTGTTGATATTAGCCACCTTCTTCTCCAGCTTGTTCGGTTCCTCCACGACTCGCCAATCAGCTTTGCGAGTACCCGAATCAAGGTTAAATTTTGTGCTCTGTGCGATTCGCTCTTTGCACGAGCGGATGTGTTCATTCTCAAGAAGAGTACTCAAGTGCGGAACACCTTGTTGGATAACATGGTCCAGTGGGTCGGTGTATCCCCGCCACAAGACCTGCCCGTGAAGGAGCAGGAGAGGTTGCAGAGCGAGCTGGACGCGGCATGTATCAAAGCTGCTACCGTTTTACTGGATCGGTTGAGGTTGCAGCCGTTAGATGGTTCGACTGGGACAGATTCGGGAATGGCGATTTCGAGATTGTTCTCCAAGTATCTTAACTTCTTTGTTAACGCCATGGAACGAGCCTCTCTATCCGACGTGTGTACTTTCCTCCCTTGGATTGACACCTTTACTTACAATTCGGCAGCCCAAAGACCATCCACATGATTCCATTGCTATAGGGGTGAGCTAGTCCTTTATCTTGTGACTCGTTTCCTGATCCGTTCCCAAGAATCGTACTTCGACACCTCCAACCAAAGAGCAAGGCTTTGTTCGTGAACTCGCTATTACTGGCATCTCGAGGATGCTGAGCTCCAACATGGATGCGGGATTGCGGCACTGCATTATCCAAGGATATTCTGATGACCTTCGAATGCGTTGTACCTTCACCCTGATCTTCTCGAAAGTTATCCGACAAGGAGCAAGATTCGACGGGATCGAGACCTCTGCAAGCTTACCAAGGAGAAGCCGGCTTTGTGAGGTACGCTGGTATCTGGGTCGCTCCCACCCATCGGCTAATGCACGGATAGATGGTTCGCGGAGACACCCTCCTGGCACTCGCTGTTGCGGAGACGACCCCTGTCAACGAGGTCGACGTCATGTTGCCGGTAGTTATCAACATCTTTGACACGAAATCGAACCTGCTGGCGTTACTCAAGGCCGTAATTGAAAAGGAAGTCACTCGGTCAGGTAAGCACGCTTGTTGATCCGGTGAGAGACGTCTTCTGATGTTCCCAATGCAGAGAACTCCGCAGAGCTGTTCCGAGCGAATACTATGTGCACGAGATTCATTGCAACGGTGGCCAAAGTGCATGGCTATAATTACCTACGGCAGATTCTCGATCCGTTGGTACAACAGATGCTACAGCTTCCACCAGAAACCTCCTTTGAGTTGGATCCAAAGAAAGCGACCATGGCTCAAATTGAAACTAACGTCGAGACCATTCGATACCTTGCACAAGCATTCTTGGATGTGATTACCAACTCCGTTCAATTCCTCCCTATGTGAGCTGGTTTCGAGTCTTTTCTGGTTCTTATACTGATTCATATGGTAGGATTTGCCGAGAGATATGCGCTTACATATCCGAACGAGTGTAGGTGGCTACGAACAGCCTCAACAGTAGGACTTATTCTGTTTAGGTCACAGCAATGGCCAGAGAGCAAATATGCCGCGGTTGGGGGATTCTTGTTTTTGCGGTATATCGGAATTCGCTCCGGAAGTTTGACCAAAATTAATTTGGAATATTCCCCAGCTTCATCTGTCCGTCGATCGTATCCCCAGAGACTGTCGACATCTCGACATCTCCTAGTAACATGACTGTTCGACGTGGCCTCCTTCTCATCACTAAGATTATCCAGAACTTGGCGAACAACGTACTCTTTGGGAAAGAACAGCACATGGTCATTCTCAACGACTTTCTCGAGCAAAACATCATGGCCGTAACGCATTTCTTGACCGATGTTGTAGTATGTGCAATTCATTTGCTCCCTTTCAAGCTCTGATGCGTCTCTAGCAACTTCGAGAAGATGACGATGACGCTGAAGAGTTTTTGGGATCCTCCTATGATGAAGCGGACTCGATTGTCCTTCATCATTTCTTCAATCAATCGGCGGATAAAGTTGGAAAAGAACTGTTGGGCTTCTCCAGGCAATCACCCGATGCGGAGAGCAGCGCTCAGTCAGGAAAGCGAACATGGGATAACCTCTGCTCTACCCTTGTGGAGATGGGTCAACCGATCACAATACCCCCGCCTCTGCCATTGTCTTCCAATGAACACCCTGCTTACCTCGAGTTCATGCGCCGCAACGACCATCGCAACATCGATTCAATGCGGGACTTGTTTTATCTGACTCCAACGCCGAAGGTGAATTAGCTTTGGTATTTGTCTCAGACCATACTGAGTCCATATTTAGAATTCAAACCCCGTGTATGTGTTAGCCTTGGCACGCATCAACGTGGAGACCATTGAACTTGACCTTCTAATCACTCACATCTTCCGGGTAACTTCGTTCATCCATAAATGACCAGATCTAATATGATTGTAGACCATGGCTGTGGAGGAGCGCGACTTTGATGTCCTCATTGATTGCACTGGTTTCACGACGACGTCGGAAATTCCACTTCTGTGGTTCAAGATCTTCCTAGAGTTAGTGCCCATGGATCTGGTCGAGAGATTTTCGAGATGTTTCATACTCAACCCAAACAACGCTGCGGCCAAGTTCCTTCGTAAGCTTTATCACATCTGCGGAGGTTTGGATTTCTTTACCCTCGTGTGTTCCCCTCTCACCAAGCTTCTCAGGCAAACCCTTGGCGAAGAAGACTTGTGCCGTCTCTTCTGTAGAAGACCTGAGAGTTAACTACCTGAACGAAGGCACTACCGATGCCCTGCCTGCGGGTATGGTCCTCCTAACCAATATTATAAACATAATCTTACGCAATCGCAGCCGCGCTCGAGAAGGAACGGTGCGAAGTCCACGATCGAGTCCTCCAAAAGTCAAGACATGGCATGAAGCTCCCTATATCGTTACGTATTTGTACGACGCACCTCCAGATTCTATCTGTACGTATCCAATGCGAGGTTACGAGCTTTTGTTGATGATACCTCAGCGACGCACTCAAACCCTCTGGCCTGAATTGCAATGCCTTCTCAACGAGATCATTCTGCTTTCGGATATCGGGGACGTCTATAATGTGTCCACAGGTCAAGATATCAATGAATTCATCATCAGGAAGTCCCGATATGGCGGTACCTTGTACTTTTCCTCTGCTGACCGGGATCTCATTGTGCATGTAAGTCTGTCTGTACCAAACTGGCCCACAGCGTGACTCGTTCTGTCCAGGGTATCCGTATCGCGAAAGGCCGGATGAGAGACGATAATGCACCTGCCATCGAGCGCACCTATACGTCGAAGGAAATATCCGCCACCTTGCTCAACATTGGTCTCCTGAACTTGAGCTCTGAGGACGACGCATTGCGTACCACCGCGTACGACCTTGTCTGTGCCGTCGCAAGTTCCCTCAGTTATGACGATAACCAAGTCGTCCCTGGAAATGGTACGAATTATAGGACTCAAAGAACAGTCCCTAACCCGCTGCTTAGGTGGCTTTATCCCCGCCAACCCGGCCGCATTCGCACTGCATACCAGTGAAAAATTGGCTAGCCACGCACCGCAACTCACATTGGATATGGTCACTGAGTTTGCTTTGGGCTACCACAAGTCCAAACCATCTCAGAAGATGAGCTGTTTATATTACCTACAACCTTGGATCAAGAACCTGGCTATGTTCCCAAATCAGTCAAGCACATACTTTGACCACAGTGGCGCAAAATTACGGGATGCAATTCGTATTCTCATAGACTTGCTCATCAAGGACCACGATGTAGGTCGTTAAAGAGGCCAACTGGACTGCTTGTTGACACTCGCCCAGCTTGCCCCGATGATCCAAAAGACAATTTGGGCCGAAATCGCCAAGCTGGACACAGCAATCGTCATGATCGCATTGGATGAGCTAGTCCGTGCTGCAACCGATGGCGGAATCGGGTCGCGTCGTTGTGAGATAGTGGCAGACACCCTCATAGTTCTTTCATCGATTAGTGTCCGGGGAAAAATATTATCCAAGCTTCGTAAGGTATGATTCCATCCTCCTTTATTGTCTATATTTCTTGAGCCGATCTTCTAGGCCATTGGGAAAACCACACTCCGACCGACTAGGACTCTGATAGAAAACGCGGCATGGAACGAAGTAGCCGCAATTACACGCTTGGCACTTTATGCAGGGTATAACACCAAGATTCCAGTCCACAACCAACTTTTCGTTCCAGAAACTGTCCATCTCATCACATTGCTGGCCGCGACAGGCCCCACATTCATGCGGTCGACGGTACATGGCATGGCTGTTAATCTCATCCAATCACTCTATGTTAGTCGTGCCGATGACCCAGTTGCTGCCCCCCGGCTACGCCAATTACTAGAGGAGGCGCAGTCTCCCACCGTTCTCCTCATGTTTGGATTGGTCCCAAATGGGCCGATCGGAGATTACAGCATCGCTGAAGGCTCTCAAGATACGGTAGCTGTAGATACATTGGAAGCTCTGGCCAAGTTCCTCTTGCGGGTGATCAGCGCAGGTGCGCAAACGAACGGTATGCCCATTTGATCTTCAATTCCATTCTGTACTCACTCATTTCAGCCGGTTCGAACCTCATCAATGTATGGCGTGCACGATGGATGAGTCTCGTCATTTCGACGGCCTTCCAATCGTCCTACATCCAATCACGCGCGTTCGTGGTCATCGGAGTGCTCGCGACCTCTGACGTGGACGACGACCTTCTGTACCAGATCCTTGTTGCATTTAGGACTGCATTAGCAAACTCGCTGGACACCGACGGCAGTTCGCTCGTTAGTATGCTGCGGTGTATCACCAAGGTTGTGCCTGGTGCGCCGCGGCATGGTCGCTATTTACCTCAAGTTGTCTGGCTTGCTATTGCTTTGCTCCAATGTGGAGAGGTTACGCTCTTCGCTGAGGCCGCGAGGTTGCTTCAGGCTTCTCTGGAGACACTCGATCTTCAGGGAGTTTTCGATGACCAACCAATCATCACTACACTCTTCAATGCTCGCTCGCCGATGGAGGACGTCACACAGCAGGTGGATCAGCTTCTTAACCTGTCGTTCGAGACGAACTTCTCGTTCGCTCTTGCCTCGATCATATTCCGCGGAATGCGTCATCCGCCAACTATGAGCGCATCATCTTCACTGCTCTATACCCTCCTTCGTCTGACGACTCGTCCGCAACAGACTCCGGTAACGGACAGTGGACCCGCTTTACGCCCAGTCCCACCGGAAGCACTGGGCTACTTCCTGTCTTTGTTGGCGACGACCCCAACTCTCACTGCTTACTGGAAACTCTTACGAGAGTCAGGAGCCGGACCTGGGTGGATACCCGAATCTGCCACAGAGGACGACGAACGTGTTCTAGGGGTTCCAAGAGTTGCACTTGACCTTCTCGGGATTCAAGATCATCACACTGCCGTTCTCATTACTTCGTTCTTGGGTAGCATGCTCAATAGTGCTGGCGCAGAACCTGAACGAGAGATCCTCTTCAGTCTCATTTCGGACATCTCTGCAGTGTATCCCGATGTAGTTGCGATGGTGTACGGTTCTCCTCTTCTTATTGAACGTCCTCTGATCATAATTTGCAGATATGAAAGCATCCAGGATCGAGTGGTGGAAGCCTTTGCAAACGTCTCCAACCCGGCCATTCTTCACGCTGTTTGCATTATCTTCCGCACGTCTATGCTTGATCCTGTTTGGACGTCTCACGTCACAATGAATGGCTCTGCATCAACGTTAGGAGGGTACATGGATGGGGGGGAGCACGGACCTGGCAGGGTTCAAGTGCTGGCATTGGAGGAGATGCAGATGAGGGGTATTCTGATGCCCCATCTGCTTGTCCCTCGATCAGTGGGTACCAAAATGTTGCAATGGATGGTAGACTTGGTGTCTCGCATCATCGAATGAAGCGGGTCTCGGTATGAACTGTGTTTTGACTTCATCCGAATTTCACTCTCTGTAATCTTTGTTCGTCTAGTCTCTCCTTGCGGCTGTAGACGGTTCTTTAACTTTCCTTGTATTTGTTAGACTACCCGTAGTCGTCATCATAATAGCAAACAGTGGATCCTTTTATGTCCCATTTCTCAGTCAATGAAGGGGTTGTTTAGCCGTGTCGCTCATACCTGAATGCCTCATTAGTTCGTGTGCTGTGCAGCCAAGTGCCTTTCGATGCGTTCCATTCTGGTGGGTAGGACATGGTGACACCTGGTAATCGCCAGGTCAATCAAATACATTTTTCGGGAAATACTCACCAGCTATGCCCAGTGCACATCTGGCTTGGCCGTCCCGGGAATGGTTTTATACAATTTCAGGGTACATGGTGTTGAACACCGATGGGTGTGCTACAGACGTCGTTCCGAGGTGCTTTGAGTACATTCTAGCCAATCTTTGACATCCCCGCATAAATATCAGTGAAGGGATAGTATGGTGGTCCGGAATCATTGGTACGCACCGACCGACGAAGCATAAATCATTTTCGGGAAGGGTTGGGTTGTCTACGCCAGGACAAGCTCATCTAAGTGTCGTAGTTAAAGAATATAGAAAGTCGAGGGGAGACGGTAGTTGCCACGTCCATGGAAGGGCGGTACCTGTAAACCGCCCCACGACGGGGCACACGGTAAGGATGCAATTGGATGGGGAGTTAGCATACTCTGCGGGGGTCAAAGGATATCATGCTACACAGGGAGGTGGCTTGGTTGGGGTGCGCTGCTTCAATCATTTTATAGTCAAATCGACGTCCTTATGGGAGGTCCTTCTGCTGCAGGTTTTACACTTCTTTCTCAGCTTCCCGCTTTGGATGGAAATTGAGATACCTATATAGGCAAGGAGTTCAGCTCCATCGAGGTTGTCGAACAGCGACTTGGCAACGAAGAACTGGTCCAAACATCTGAAGAGCATATTCTGTAGATTTATTAATAAACCATGGCTTAGAATATCGGTGGCACTTCTGGAGCTTGATGCAGTCCTGAAAGTTGTGTAGCGGTCTTGGGTCAGTAGATTGTCAGCCTTATGCGCTTACAGGCAAATGATGTCATGCACGACCTGTTTAGGATGGTCGCAAATACCGTATAATATTCATCTATGGTGCTCATTAATGACCTATTCGTAGTTATTAGTGTATATAGGTGCTATGTCTGCGACGACTCTGGTTTATCGTACTTCCACTGAGCCTTTTCGTTTCAACTGCGTTATAACCGTCGAATCGGCGGTTGCGACGATTCTAATAGTTGTCGTAGGGTGTGGGTGTGGGATCAAAGATGGGTTGACATAGCGGCTGGAAGATAAAGTGCACCCATCGACCTTTGGTCTGCGCATGCTGGGAAGGAGGCAACGTCTGCGCAGTTAGTGTATTTTATGACTCGTCTCCGGCGATGATCTGCCCCCCCTCTAGAGCAGCCTGGGTAGGTACTGTTGGGGTTAAGTATGACGCACTGTTTTCTGTTGGATTATGGCGGCATGACGTGTCCGGCCTTTTTCCGGCCACATTCCCTATTCAGACAATACCGCCATATGCCCTTATGGTCTCCTTAGCTATACTACTATTAATTGTACGACGTGTGTGGCTGTTTAGTTATGTATATAGAGCGCAGCAAGTGAGGGGCGAAAGATCCTCACGGTTCTTTCGCCCGCTCACACGCTGCGCTAGCATTCCAACAGGTACTGCAGCGGGCAAGCAGGAGAAGAACCGCGTGAAATTTAAATCCCCCTCGCAAGCGCTCTGCCCCATATGGGTGCACCTCGCCAATGACCAACAAACTATAAAGTACACACCAAAGTAGTTACTAAATAGGGTGGTGTGGCTGGAGCTGGTGGGTCATAGCCATTGTCGTGGTCACCGAGCGATAATAACCGACAATTTTAGAGTAGTAGAAATTCCATGACGAGTATTGCCTTTGCCCTTGACCTTCCGGACTCCATCCCGCACATTCCTCTTGACAGTTCTCAGGGGGTCTAGCTTCCTCCTCATCCACACCGCATGCTTTCCAGCTGCTCCCGACTAAGGCCTCTCCATTCCGTGTCGATGTGGCCTCGTTCCAAAAAGCTGGATTACCTTCTCCCCGCCCCTCCACGTAGGCTGGGAGGCTCTTTGACGGACATGGGCTTGCATAAGCATTCACAAACCACGGTAGCTTGTCCATGGAATTATTCATAACACAGCCGAGTCCTCTGCAGGTGAGATGCATAAACATGGGACAAGTAGGGTACATTTGGAAGACAGCACAGGCTGGATCTAGGGAATTAGGACTTCCACCGATACAGAGATGAGAGAGCGTTGTAAAGAGCGAGTGGACTAGCAGTTAGACACAGTGTAGATATGATGGAGAGAAGCAATGGGCCTGCTGCTTTAAGGCTATCTTTCGAAGTTGGGTGAAAATTCACACAAATGAACAAGCATGAGATTCGAGCCCAGCTACAAGCAAGGTGCAGACTCACGGCAGGGTTTTTTTTGTCACCACTCGGTCCGTCAGGGCGAGTGTTCGAAACGTTCTGGGGTCCCCCGTAGACAGGGACGACCTCCATCACTCTAAAGTCCGTCTAACCAGTCAAAGAGATCCACCAGCATTTCCAGAGCGGTCTGCTCGCCTGCCTTCACCTCTCTACGCAAGGCCACCTTTCCTTTCTTCATGTTTTGATCACTTTGGAGCCTAAGGTACTTCCTCTGGAGCGCGACGGGGTTGTTGAGAAGGAAATGAGGAGCATCTTTGAGAACTTCTGGGATTGTATCCCCGGAGAAATTCCAATGGAGGGGGCTCAAGACATTGGTGAACATGAAGGCAGTTCTGCTTGCCAGTGGTTCGGGAAATATGGAGGACAGAGTGGACAGTGCATAGGTGGTGCTAACAGTGACGCGCGGGACGGTGCCATTGGCGAGGACAAGAACTGCAGTGACGGAGTCGGTGTAATTTTGGATTTGAGTGGCAATACTCTTCTTGTGGAGCTCGTCTTGCTCGATGCCATAGGTGTCGGCTAACCCAGGCGTGTCGAGGATGCGGACCTTGGGAAGGAGTCATGCATATTCATCACATTACCAATGCCGGAACATACCGCTATGCCGTTTTTGCTCGTAAGTTTGTAAAGGCGGGGCGAGTGGGTCTGACTCTGGTTGTTAGAGCCACCTCGCTCGTTGGCACCGTCGAGAATGTCGAAGTCATAACGATCAGTGTCGTTACCGGCAAGGACATTGGCAATGAGTTCCAAGATTGAGGATTTTCCGACGCCAGTCTCTCCAACGAGAAGGATGGTGTATGACGTCTTGTTTTTTGATGTCTTGATGATCCCCTTCTTGAGAGACTCTACGTCGCTTGAAAAGACGGTCAGAAGGATTACGTCGAAGGTGTCGTGGTGACTTACTTGAGAGTGTCCTCATTATCGGTATCCAAGGTGCTCTCGCGTGGGCGAGCGGAACAGTTGTTAAAGGGTACTTTGACGCTGGAATGACCAGTAGTCATCCACGGCTCATGTTTCCATGGAAAGGCGCGTTGCTGGGGTGCGGCGGTTGACATTATTGATTGGATGATACTCTGAGAGGCCAAACAGAAAATCTGGTAGATGGTGTAGTGGTGAAGATACTAGCAAACGCGACTTTTATAAGGAGACTTCCATATGCACGTGTCTAGCATCTCCGGCGCTTGAAAACGTACTTTTTCCGTATTCAATTCAATGGTAGTGGAACCGGGCTGAGACGGTAGGAAAGTGGCCTGGCCGAAAAAACTACTTCAGGACAGCACGGGCCAACAGGGTCGCGGGATAAGTTGCGGAACAAAGCAGCGGCGTAAGCGAGGCGCCGCTTAAGAGCCCGCATTAAGCTCCTTGGAGAGGATCAATGTAGGGTACTTGCATGGCCTTTCCAAACTCTTCCCTTCCCTCCTAGCGCCGTACTGCAACCCTTTCACCTTTCAATCGCGATTGCAGCCCCGTATTCGTGTCTCCGAGTGCCGAGGGTAACTTTAAAGACCACCGTTGCATCTGGAACAAGAGTTCCCTACTCTCCGTGCTCTCTGACTCGAAAGAACCGTCAAGGTTCTTCGCTTCCCTTGGCTGCCCGTTCTCTATATTTATGATACAATGGTACAATGAAATGGCCACCCGAACGATAGACAGGATCGCAAGAAGCTTAATTAGGTGATGTTCAGAGGAGCCTACACGGTATGGCCGGTGTCTACTCCCATATGGCGGCCCTGTCGAACATCACTATCACGGGTGTAAACGAATGTAAATACTGATTTTAAACCACGGGTGGGATCGGATCGGATCGGATCGGAGGATACCCTAGTCCCGTCCTGTCCAATCCCGTCTTCCAAAATCCAAATCTCTCGGGATTCCCGAGGAACGCATGGCTTCCTACGACATGTTCGATCCATAGCGCATTTGGACAGACATTGACAAACTGTAACCTCACTAAACTAGCCAATAACGACCATATTAAAATACACCACATATAGCTAGAGATATCGGGGGTGTTTCGGGAGATACGACCCAGGCGAGGTGTGTACGTGCGTGTTTCTATCCGATATCTGTGGTGGTGTACGGACGTGAGCCGAGTCCGTGAGCACCACCAACACGAGCCACTGGGCGAAGAAGTGTGGTTCTGGGGAATGCCGCCACAGGTAGTCGCTGTTCTGGTTTAGACCCCTATGGACAATCAAGAGCGGAGCGGAGCTGAGGTCCTACCAACGGCGCACTTCCTGAACCAATGGTTGGTGGGCAATAAAACACTTGGGATACAAAACCGAACAAGCGAACGAGCCCCACAAGAAGAGTATTGTGGCTCAAATCGAGAAGCACGTCGGTTCCCTCACTGCCGTTCGCGTCCTCGCCAAACCCTCCCGGGTATCACCGTCGGCACCTACTATGCACTCTCCACTCTGACCGACATCTTACCCGACCAAATGGCCAACAACATTGCCTCTGTGCCCACCAATGCCCCAAACCCGCCCCACAAGAACTTCTCCGCGGACACTGCCCCTGATATTCGCAAAGACGCTCCTCAGTTCCTCCTCGACAACCCATCCCGCTCCAGAGGAAGTACCTCAGGCTTAAGGATGTCCCATAAATGATGGAATGAAGGACAGGAATGTGCCAAACGGTAAAGAGAAGGCTTTGGAAATGCTGGCGGAAGTATTTGACTGGTTGGACAACAGCCTAGCGGAAATTGAACGTCTCTATGAGAAGTTCCAAAATGTTGTAATCAACATCATTGATGCTCTCGCGCAGCAGATGAAGGAGTTCCGGAGAAGGGCATGAAGAAGGCTATCCGAAAGGTCAGGCGGATATTTATCAGTTAGTCAAAGTATCTTCGGCCAGCATAACGGTTCTAGCACACTATGATGATATACCAGGAGGGACCGGTCTCGTCAGTGTATCATGATTGGCTTCTCTACGCTCCCTACGCACCCTGATCCTTGTGCTCTAGGCTCACCTGCTTCTCCTCTTCCGTCTTCGCGGTGTTCTACGCTCGCTTCCTTCGTCGTGGAAGGTGGTGCGACTCACCCTATGAAATAGAGTAGGAACGATATGTGGGGTGTACCCTTCAAGGGTGCTGGGATGTCGGGCATACGACGACGTGCGATATCTTCGGGGTGGAAATGAAAATGGCGGTGCAAAGAGTACTTGGAAGGTGTCGAGGTCGTGGCGCGTTGTTTTCGCTGCTTATGATGGTGCAAGGCGGCTGCGCTTCATCGTCGCCAGCATAACAGATTCAATGAGTTGCGGGAGGAACTTCGATGGTTATGGTTGGGTGTTGAAGTGGACGAGTGGACCTGCATCCCAGGAGGATCGGAGGAGGTAACCATGGCGTTGGGAGGGTCGTCGTCAGGAACCAGCAGCGGTCAGCCCCAAGGGTGTTTGGTGTTTGGTGTTTGGTATGGGAGGCTTGGCTTGGTTGTATTCGGGCGGCGGTCTGCATCCGCCAGCCACTTTGTGACAATCCTCAGGTCACGCGCTGTCCTGCAAGAGATCGTCCGGTTGGGTATGGCACCAACACGGAGCCGTGTCGCGTTGTGAGCTACGTAGCTGGGCGCGGGTGCAAACCCACCGCATTCAGTGTTGTCAGCAGCAGAGAAAACCTATTATTCCTTTTAAAAAAGGTTGCCCTACGTCTGCTTGTGTCGCGGCGTATCGGCGGTAACGGGGCAGATGATGCGCGGGAGCAATCAATAGAAGGACACCTCCGTGACGGCGGGTGTGTACCTTCTATAGCCTCAACTCAGTATTCATTGTTCATAAATGTATCACAAGGCTCAACTGTGAGAGGACCGAAGTTCGTTGGTCTGTAAATGGCGCTCGTGTGGGTATCAATTGGGTATCAATATCACTGCCACCGTCTAGACGGTCTGTAACCGGTGCGTCTTATATCATCTTCCGTGGACGAGTAATGCCGATCGCTGTTCATGTCAAACCCAAGCAGTGAGTCTTTCCGCGCAACTCTGCGGGATGGTTCATCAAGTGATGGAACACCCTTCAACCAACGCGAGAACGCCTTGGAAGATGATTACGAGGATGATACCCCGACTCTCAAGTAGCTCAGAACGACGTCTTTGACGCAATAGTTCTGACCCTCTTTCTAGCGACGTAGAGTCTTTTAAGGAAGGGATCGTCAAGACACCAAAGAACAAGGCAAGAGCACCATACACGATCCTTCTTGTTGGAGAGACGCGTCGGAAAATCCTCGGTCTTGGAACTCATCGCCAATGTACTTACCGGCAATGACATTGGTCGTTACAACTTCAACATTCTCGATCATACCAACGAGCAAGGTGGTTCAAACAACCAGAGCCAAACCAATCTGACCCACCTTTACGAACTTAGGAGCAAGAACGGCATGGTGGTAAGTGCTGGCGTTTATGAACGTGGTAGGCAGGCGTAACCTCTTCCTAAGGCTCGCATCCTTGACACACCTGGGTTAGCAGACACTCGCAGTCCTCAGCAAGATGAGCTCCACAAGTGGAGTATCGCAAGACAGATCAAGGAGCACACCGACTCTATCACTGCTGTTCTGGTCCTCGCCAATGGCACCGTCCCTCGCGTCACTGTCGGCACGGACAATGCACTTTCCACTTTGTCCGCCATCTTCCCCCTAACTCTGGCCAACAACATTGCTTTCATATCCACCAATGTCTCCAGCTCCCTCCATTGGAACCTCTCCAGGGACACGGTCCCCGATGTTCTTACACACTCTCCAATTCCGACCCCATCGCGCTCCATAGACGATACCTCAAGCACAAGGATGATCCAAATACAAGGAGGTAAAGGGCACATTGTCGCAAAGCGGTGAAGGCCAGCGAGCAGGACGCGTTGAAAATGCTGGTGGATCTCTTTGACTGGTTAGACGGACTTGAGCCACAGCCGATAACAAAGGTTGGCGCTCTCTATGGGTAGATCCAGAGTATCGTGGCCAAGGTCACCGACACTCTCGCTCAACAGGCAAAGGAGCTCCAGAGAGCCGTCAAGGACAAGGTGGAAGCGGGGATCCGGAAGGTCTACCGAAATTTTATCAGCGAGTAGAAGTAATTCAAAGTATCTTCACGCGTGTATGACCCGACGTTGCCCATGACACCTATACTTTTGAGTAATTTTATTTAATATTCACTTTTCGCTCTATGCATGTACGATGAGATATGGTGCTATGTTTGTTTGTTGGCCCGTCTATGGTACTATGCATGTATATAGCGCACAGCACATGTCCTTACGTTTCTGCTCCTGCCAAATACTCGTGGAAAAGCTTACCAAGCCAAAAATCTCCTCATACTTGGTGACGGAAAACGCGCTCTAAGTACGAAGAGATGAGAACTCCTTGACCTATTATCATCTACAAGGACACTAGTTAAGTACTAAACAGCGTATCAAATCTATGTGAAATACGGATGGAGACCAATGCTGACACAGGGCCTTGGTTTGCAAACCTGCATATGACTGGTGCTCGGTAGTCAGCGCACCATTTCCAATAATATAACTCAGGGATATCCATATGTAACGACGAGAACAACCATATTCCGACACTTGGGCATATGTATGTTCAATATTTGTCAGGGGCGAAGGGTTTGAAGACATAAGAGTGAACATAGGGCCTTGAGACTATCAGGGCGACTGCAACAACGTTTACCTCTGGCCCAGGCGCACTGAAGGAGACCGGAAGATGGTTTCCCAGACGGGAACATCGGCGAGCTTCAGATATCGATAGCACGAATGAGTAGCTGGGCACGATGGTCATGGTGGAGATGCCGGGTGCGAGAGAGGCTCGGGAGAACTTAGTGGGTGTCGGGATCGTGGCCTGTTCGCGGCTGGTGGTGGCGGTGCAACAAACGCACATACCGCCTGCCTGCAGGAGGGGAAGAGGCTATTTCGTAGCAAGATTAGGCTTGTTGTTGTTGTAGGGAGGCACAGAGACCGAACGGACAAGTGAGGAGGTAAGGTTCATGCTCATCGTGGTCGTAAAGTGGTGGAGGGTGGTGGGGCAGGTCCCTTTTTGTAGTGCGTGCGGTGTGGTAAACGGTACCATGGACCAGACCCTCATCGGAAAACTCGGCGGAGGGCTCGGCGTACAGATCCCCCACAACTTTCCAATTTCGACCCCTCCAGGGAGCACGAGAGTTGGACGACTGTTCTTCTATACGACAATCCTATCACGCCTGTGGTCTTTGAGGGTTATCCCTAGCTTTGCTTTGATTGCGAGGCTGCGATGGGTCGGCTGAAGGTGGGAACGAGGGCCGCAATGCGCGTCGTAGGTAGGTGGGTGGCACAGAGAGAAGTTGTGCTGAGGTCGTAACGCGTTGCTTTCGCTGCTGCTGCTGCTGCTGATGGTGCAAGGTTCTGCGCTTCATGTTGCTGATATATCACGTTCGATAAGTTGGTTCGAAGGTTCGGTGACTAAGAAGCCACGTGGGTCGATGGAACTCATCAAGTTGGGGAGTAAAGTCCCTGGAATTCGGTCGTTATGGGGTGCGGCTGTTGAGTTGTACTTCCATGTCACTTACTGGCTGGGTAGCTTAGCGGTTAAAGCCGCCTTCTAGAAATGGGGAGGTCCCGGGTTCGAATTTCGGTCCGGTCATTTTATGCACTCCAGCGGCCGCTGAGGAAAGTACAAATCCCAATATGCGGGAGGGATTTCGACAGTTCGGTGTTGAAGTGGACCAGTTGACGTGCGTCTTCGGAGGAAGGAATCGTGGTGTGGGAAGGGAGTCAGGAACCAGCACCTTTGAGGTCACCAGCGATGGGTTGCCCGGCTGAGGAAGAGGTTAGAATTTCCGTTGGTTGTAGGATTTCTACTAGGTCGTTAACTCGGTCGAAAACAATCGTGTTTGTTGGGGCCCGCCAACAAACGCGTAGCGATACAACAACGAGAATACGAGCTCTTATATACCCGATAAATGACCATGTGAAATGCAGTTTCCCAAACAATCAGCGTTCCCTGACAACCGGAGCACTGAGCGCTCGATATGAAATCCCAAATAAATGCCAAATCCCGACACAAATCATGGACGAGCAGCAGCATCATGTATCATAGATCCATGGAGGTGTCCCGCAGGTAGTGCGTATATCGCCGTCTATAATATTGGTGCGCAGTAGTGGCCTCAAATTTAGGATGGAGGGGGGTCGGTTTAAAAAAAACCTCAACCGGAGCCAGGCTATTTGGACTGCTAGGGTGTTAGGATGCTGAGTCAATCTGGCGTCGGCGCATGAGGCGCCCACACGAGGCTCGGCTCCCGTGTAAACTACTGAGATGCCAAAGCCGCAAAAAGGTATTTAATGAAATGCCCCCCCAGAAAATATTTTTGTCCACCACCTGGCCAGATTTGTTTCCAGCTCAATTGGGCGAGGTGCAACCGCATGACCTTTAGTCTTGTCAGCGGCTAGAGAAAACCTATCATCCTGTTCAAAAAAGGTTGTCCTACGTCTGCTTGTATCACCAGGTGGTGGGTGGCGGGGTGTAGCGGGGGAGATGCCAGCGGACCTCAGGTCGAGCAATCAATATAAGGACACCTACGCGCCGGCGGGTGTGTACCTTCTATAGCCTCATATTGTTAATAAATGCATCGCAAGGCTCAACTGCGAGAGGACCGCAGTTCGATCTTTCCTACATAGCAAAGCACTCTCATTGCGCATTACCCTCGCGCAATCTTCGAGACACCTACGGTTCAGTTACGGTTCAGAAGCCTGAATCAATGGAAGCACGCTAGCTGAAAAAGGCGTCCATCTGGGTATCCTCATCGCTACCACTCCCCCACAATACTGTCTCTGGTGCCTCTTAAGCAAAACAATGGCTTTCGCTATTGATGATCGTCCCTCCAACTACAATTCTACTGGCGGACGCCAAGCGGCGGCGACTATCAAGATAAAGTAGGTCACAACGCCATCCTCGACTCAATAGTTCTGACCCTCTTTCCTAGCAACGTGGAGCCTCTTAAGAAGGGAATCATCACCACATCAAAAAACAAGGCGAAAGCATCGTACACGTTCCTTCTTGTTGGAGAGACTGGTGTCGGAAAGTCCTCAGTCTTCGAACTCATCGCCAATGTCGTTGCTGGCAACGACATTGATCACTACAACTTCGACATTCTCGACCACACCAATGAGTAAGGTCGTTCTAACAACCAGAGCCGGACAAACTCGGCCCGCCTTTACGAACTTACCAGTAAGAACGGTATAGTGGTAAGTGTAGGCATTTATGAACGTGGTGGGTAGGCTAACCTCCTCCTAAGATTCGCATCCTCGACACGCCCGGGTTGGCCGACACTCGCGGCCTTCAGCAAGACGAGCTCCACAAGCAAAGTATTGAGAAACAGATCAAGAATCACATCGACTCCGTCAATGCTGTTCTTGTCCTTGCCAATGGCACCGTTCCGCTCGTTACTGTCGGCACCGACTATGCCCTCTCCACTCTATCCGCCATCTTCCCCAATACTCTAGCCAACAATATTGCCTTTGTGTTCACCAATGTCTCAAGCCCTCTCCACTGGAGCTTCTCCGGGGACACTATCCCCGATGTTCTCAAGGGCGCTTCACAGTTCCTCCTCAACAACCCCATCGCGCTCCAGAGACAGTACCTCAAACTCGAAAATGACCCAAGTATGAAGATAGGAAGGGCGCGTTTTCGTAGAGCGGTGAAGGCCGGTGAGGAGGTTGCATTGGAGATGTTAGCGGATCTCTTTGACTGGTTGGACGGCCTTGAGCCACAGATGACGAGAGAGCTCTACAACAAATCCCGGAATATCAAACCCATAATTGCGGACACGAAGAGAGAGGTTAGTCAGGCGCATTTAGGAAAGACGCGAGGAAGCTGGAAGGAGTTCCTGAGACAGGCCGAGGAGAAGATGCAGAAGGGAGTGCGGAACGTCATGCGGATCTTCACCGGCAAGTAGGTGCAAGTCGAATCAAAGTATCCCCTCCCCTGCGGGCCCCAGGGGCACATTGGCGCTGGCTACACTACTCTTCATATGATTTTCTATGACGTTCCCTTCCATGGCTATGCATGTATGGCGAATTATGATACTATGTTTGTTTATAGGGCAATCTAGAGTACAAAGCATGTATAGACAGTACACCGCCGTTCTCCTCCTACTCATCCGCTGCATGGGCTTCAATATGGTGATCTTTCTACTCTGATAGCGCACCACCTACACTACAGTCCTGTCTCGAGGGCATACGGGTGTGGGCACGGGTGATGAGGAGGACTGTGATCTGTGGAAATTTCCAAAAAAGAAAAGGGCGAATGTGAGGCAATAGTCACGAATGACGGTTGAAGAAAACACTGCACCGGGATCAGATCATGTTCGACGCTGTTAAACTTTGCAAGCATCAACGGCGGTTTGAAAAATTTGCCTTTGAGGATGGGTTAGCCCTTGCGCGCGCATGTGTGGCCGTATCTTAGAGTCGGACAATGTTTAATGCACCAGGTGATGGTAAGTGGTAAGAGCTGAGCTATTTATGAAATGTAATTTCAGTATCACACCCGAGAGCATCGGGAGAGCAGGAAATTAGGGCAAGCATCAACCCCAGCTGACTTTCTTCGTCTCGGAAGACGGTGAAATGGATCCTAGGATATGGCCAGGCGGCAGTTGTTGCTTGTCGTAGTATTGCTGTCGAGTGCCTTGAATGTTTGGACCTCTCCTTGTAGGGTGCGTCAACACGAATCTTCATTTTTTGCGTATACGGTGATCCGTAGGATATAAGTAAGAGCCTTGCTATTTATATCACAAGGGATATTGGCTGGTACGAGCGCAGAACATTGACTTGCACTCCCGTCTGCACATAACTCGTTAGGATCGATGGTTATTGCCGATTTTCCTACCCGTGACGGCCGTCAGTACGGGTTAGGAGTGTCTTTGCCTACGTACTCAGTCGCTGTAAAGATGGTGGGAGGTACAGATGCAAGGTCCATCTCTGCTGATGAAGGGTAGGAATTTTACGTCCTGCTTCCGCTCGGTTGATCGGAAAAGACAGGTGAAGCAGAGAGCATATTCGAGGGAGGAAGCAGGAATATGTACTGGCAGCCCAACGAATCGGCCGTGGAGCAAGGTCGGCCGGCGAGCCGCGGAACCGGCAGCTGACCGGCTTCGGGTCGGGGAAAACTCAATTTGGCCACTCACTCTTTGAGATAGACTATTTCTTGTCATCGGATGGCAGTGCCATGATGTCAGGACATGGTGGCGGTGCCCCAGGGCAGAACAAAGCACACACTCCACCTCATACGACCTCGAGCACCCCATTTAGAGACATGTACGGTTGTGGTCATGTGGTGGCACGCATATCCAGGGCAATCTCACGCTCTATCATCCGAACTCGGCTCCATTGCTCGCATCGCCAGCAACTCAATGGAAGGACCCTAACCTTGAAAAGGCGTCCATCTCGGAATCTGTGTTACTACCATCCCCAAATTCTCTCTGGTGGTTTTTTAAAACCATCTTCTAACCCATGTCGGCCGCCGTTCATTTCAAACCTAAACTGTAAGTGTTGTCACGGAAATCTGAGTCATGGGGAACTAAGCACTGACTCGGATTATCCATCCAGTGACAGTGTTCTCTCCAACCACAATTCTGCTGGCCCACGCGATGGCGAGGGTAACACACGGACTATCAAGTAGGTCACGGCGGCACCTTCGACTTAAATAGTTCTAACCCTCTTTCCTAGCAACGTGGAGTCTCTTAAGAAGGGCATCATCACCACATTAGGAAACAAGGCGAAAGCACCATACACGTTAATTCTTGTTGGAGAGACTGGTGTCGGAAAGTCCTCAGTCTTCGAACTCATCACCAATGTATTTGCTGCCAACGACAATGATCACTGCAACTTCCGCACTCTCGACCATACCAACGAGCAAGGTGGTTCTAACAACCAGAGCCAGACACACTCGGCCCGCCTTTACGAACTTACGAGTAAGAACGGTATAGTAGTAACTGTAGGCATTCATGAACGTGGTGGGTAGGCTGACCTCTTCCTAAGATTCGCATCCTCGACACGCCTGGGTTGGTCGATACTCGCGGCCTTCAGCAAGACGAGCTCCACAAGCAAAGCATTGAGAAACAGATCAAGAAGCATGTCAGTTCCCCCACTGCCGCTTTCGTCCTCGCCAATGGTACCCTCCCGAGCATCAGTGTCGACACCCACTATGCACTCTCCACTTTGACCTCCATCCTACCCAACAACAGGGCTAACAACATTGCCTTTGTGCTCACCAATGTCTCAAACCCGCTCTACCAGAACTCCTCCGCGGGTACTCTCCCGGATGTCTTCAAAGGTGCTCCCCAGTTCCTCCTCGACAACCCCATCCCACTCAATAGGCAGTACCTAAGGCTCAAGGATGTCCCAAAAATGAAGAAGAGGAGGGCAGGAATGCGCGAAACGGTGAGGACCGGCGAGGAGAATGCTTTGGAAACGCTGGTGGAAGTATTTAACTGGTTGGGCAGCCTCGAGCGACAGCCGACAACGGAGGTTGAATGCTTCTATGAGAAGTCCCAAAATATCGTGATCAACATCACTGATGCTCTCGCGCAGCAGATGAAGAAGCTCTTGAGAAAGGTCATGGAGAAGGCTATCTGAAAGGTCAGGCGGATGTTTATCATTTAATCAACGTATCTCCGGCCACGACAAGATGGCATACTATAACAGTTCTAACACACTACAATTTCGTTCATGTTCACTCTCCTTAGCCATACACGTATGACGAACTACGATACTATGCTTGTATGCTAATGTGTCTGTTGTACTATGCACATGTGAACGCATCCTTATCATGCAGTTCCTACTCATCCGCTGCGGACGTTTCAGCAAAGTTTGCTCGTCTTCCTCTACTCTGATGACGCACTTGCACAGTGCGTAACGTGGTAGACGTAGAGCTAGATATGAAAATGTGTGTTCATTGATATGCCAGAGAGGAACCGGTCTCGTCAGTGTATCATATCGGCTTTCCAACGCTCCGTAATCCTTGTGTTCTAGTGTGTTCTAGGGTCACCTGCTTCTCCTCTTCCGTCTTAGCATTGCGTGAAACCGTCTTCGCGGCGTTCTTCACGCCGCAGTACCCGACCACGCTCGCTTTCTTCATCTTGGAAGACGGTGCAACTCATCCTAGGAAATAGAGTAGGAACGATAAGTGGGGCGTGAGCTTCAAGGGTGCTGGGACGTCGGGACGTCGGGCAAACGACGACGTAGGACACCTGCGAGGTGGAAATGGAAATGGAGTACTTGGAAGGTGTCGAGGTCGTGGCGCGTTGTTTTCGCTGCTTGTGATGTGATGATGGTGCAAGGCGGTCTGCGCTTCATCGTCGCCAGCATAATAAATTCGATGAGTTGGTCGGGAGGGATTTCGTTGGGTGTTGAAGTGGACGAGTGGACCTGCATCGTCGGAGGAGGACTGGAGGAAGGGATCATGGAGTTGGGAGGTCGTCAGGAACCAGCAGCCAGCAGTCAGCCCCAATGGGATTTGCGTCTTGCGGAGATCCGGGCCGTGGGTCTGCCGATGTGTCCGTTACGTTTTTGGCGACTTGATTTGCTAGCCAGAAATGTGATGCCAGAAAGTGACATTCGATGTGGCTGTGGGACTTCAGCTTAAGAGGCGACCCTTTGTCTTTCCGTCTTGAAGACCGGCCAGGTCTAAGGTTCTGAGGGATGCATGAATCCAGGTCACTTTTAGTCAGTCTCTTCTACTGTTGAGATCAGATCACTGGATGAATTGCAGGGCCGAGGGAGGGTGAATGAATATGGACTAGATGGACTGCCGTTGGCGTGGAGCGGTTGCAGAGGCGGGTTGCAGTGATGAACTAAGGTAAGGTCTTGGAGAGGAACCTATTTCGAGCACTCACCTGGCCTGGAGTGGTCCACTGCGGAGTCACCGCCACCAAGTCAGTTCAACCAATCTGGGAGAATACGTAGAATAGATCGGCCCACACCGTCCTGGTGATTTTCCGGGTTACTCCCGCTTGCCACG
>Ga0307513_10003027_pt1 | contig 22908 bp, 19 predicted proteins | sample 15_EM_MG_FD_202174 | JGI IMG/M metagenome (GOLD analysis project Ga0307513, IMG submission 202174) | Populus trichocarpa ectomycorrhiza microbial communities from riparian zone in the Pacific Northwest, United States - 15_EM | ecosystem: Host-associated > Plants > Roots > Unclassified | place...
TATATATGTCACGAGTAAATGTTTTTCAAGGGTTGGTTTGGTATCAAATCTGGGGTGCAGTTTTTGGATAGTCTTTTTTTTTTTGTGTGTGGTAGAGGTGCTGCTGTTCCTGTTTTGCTCGAAGATAGCTCTCAGGTTGCTGCTGGCTTTTCCTTATTTTTACTCGCTGCTTCCATGGGTGCGGTCCCTCTCCTGCGGCTTCTCTGTTTCTCTTTTGGTTTTTGCTGTCTCCAGTGCTCTTGCGGCCCTTGGGCGGGCTTTAGGCTCCAGGTTGCTTCTTTTCTTCCTAAAAGGCGCAATGCTTTGGTAGACAGATGTTGAGCTTTTTCACTGGACATGGTTTCCAAAAGCATGGTAGGGTGACTTGCACCTTGTATCACAAGCGTGTTTAGTATTGCGGTAGTTGTTGTGGTTGTGATTTGAAAAAAATTATTTTATAAAAAATATTTTTAGTTGAGGTTGGTTTAGAAAAATATATGTTTGGTTAAAACTGTGGTCGAAATTGAGGTTGAACAAAAAGTAGTTTAATGTGTTTGGTTAAAAATGCTTTTGAAATTGAGGTTATAAAATAATTTTTAAAAATATATATAAATATTTATGGTTTTTAATTTAAATATTATAGATTTAACTATTGCTATTATATCATGAAATAAATAATACTTAAATATTTTTTATTGTTCCATTAAATTATCTACAATTCCATCACGTATGAAATACATCTGACAAGGACTACAGTCACAAATTTCTTAAGAGCGCAATAACATCAGGTAAAATATAATCAGAAACAAAATTAGGATTGCGATCAAATTCTGCAAATGCTACGTCATCAAGCGATCTCCGTCTAATTCATGTAGTGTCATTAAATAATATTTAACACTAGTTTTTCGAATAAAACACAATATCTGTGAAATTTTATTGGATTTTTTTATTTTACTGGGTCACACCCGGTTCAATGCATTTAGGTTTGGAACGGACCCGGGTCAATGCATTTAGGTTTGGATCGGACACGGTCCGACCCATATGGGCTGAGCTAAACCTAGCCAGCCCGCCCAGGTCACTGGCCCAAGCCAGTGACCTGGCTGGGCAAAGCAACACGCGTGTACTAAATTCACGCGTGTTGCTACACTGTTCAAGTGAATTAAAATTCACGTGAACAGTGTAATGTTGATAAAAGCAAAGCGGGAGGAAGATGAAAGTTGAGCACTTTTCTATTCCTCTGCTCTGCTCCTTCTCCTCTCATAGTGTCTGCTTGGTATTGGAGTTGGACTCTTTCCCTGTTTTCCCTAGCCCCTCATTCTCCTTCTTCTTCTTCTTCTGCACTTCCATGTCTCCACTGTTCACGTGAACAATGGAGACATGGAAGTGCAGAAGAAGAAGAAACAATGTGCGCCTTTGGTTATTGGAAGAAGAAGAAATAACACGTGCAGGAAGTTCAGTTGCACGCCTTTGGTTACTGTGTTGTAACACAGTTTGCAAAAAAAGCAGCTCCAAGCTGCTTCTTCTCCCCCTGCATTGTAAACGCAGTAAACAATGTGGCCCATGCAAAGTAAATCTTGTTTTTTTCTTTACTACACAGCTTAAATATGCGGTTTACTCAAAACGCTACCGCAACAGCGTAAGCAAACGCTACCTCAGACCTTATTTTTTAAAATTTTCCGTGCTTCAATCCCTATAATTATTACAATATTCATTTAGGTCCTCGCAATGCGGTCCTGAACTTCTTTCCCGGAATCGGTCCTTAGGTTTGAAGATTATAACCCTGTAATGATAACAATACTTGCAAGCAAATCCTTGATTTTGAAAAATTAGCTTACAAATAGATCCTTGGTCCTAAGTTCGTTAGGCATTGGCTTCCTTTTTCTTTTTATTTAAAATTTGATACAAAACCTTACAAGTGTTGTGTAAACATACCCCCTATAATTATAATTTGGTTCCAAAATTTACCCCAATTAATTAAATATTCATGCTCAAACTTTGGGTGACATCCTTAATCACCTATTACTAAAGATTAGTCATAGCTATGGCTAGAATGAGTGTTTTTATTTTCGCAATCAATTAGCACAACGCCATGTGAAATATTGTGTGTTTAAAAGTGTTTTTATATTTGTTTTTGAATGTTTTTTAAAGTATTAAATTGATGTTTTTTAATGTTTTAATATATTAATATTAAAAATAAAGTAAAAATATTTTCAAGCAAAACACTATTTTAAAAACACTACACTACAATTTCAAACACACATGAAATATCAATAATTCAAGTTTAAATGCTTATTATGTAGGATCTTCCATTTGAGTGGAGAGGAATGAGCCTTCAAATTGTAGTTGGATAAGAGATTGCAATCATGATGTGTGCTTAATAGGCCATGAACTTAAGCTATGTTGTTGGGTGATCTATGGCTGTCACAAGTGTTAGAAAATATTTAATTTGATATTAATGCATGTAATTATTGGATGGACGTGCCACCTTTAGGGGGCCCTAATGAATAATGATTCTCCTTTGATTCGAAGACTTCCCAGTTAAACAAACAATGTACTTTTCCGGTGGCCGTTCAACTGCAAATTCACTCACCCAAGATCTCGATGAGGCCATAATTGGCGTTCATTTATTGTGGAACAAATTTAACAGTGGATCCCATGCTGACCACCCTTCGTTATATTAGGAAGTTTTGGGCTCAAAAGGCTGCAGCACAGCTAACCCAAGAAGCAGAAATTAAAATTTCATTTGTTATAGTTACAAAGAAAATATTAATTTTATAGAAATTACTTTGTTTTACAGGTTTGTCATCGGTATATATACCTGTTTCTTCTTTCCAGAACAGTCATTTTGGTGGCTTGAACATTACAAATTCAACTCTTCAAATCCCAAGTTCAAAATCTATTAGAGCAGGAACAACAAATGTCCAAATATATTAGTTCTTCAAACATTTGCTGACGTTTTTTTAAGTTACTTCCCTGGAAATCTTAGTAAGCTTCTCTTTGCTTGCTACGGGAGGCAAAGTTGCTACGCAGGAGCACTAGTGATCATCAGTCAAAAAGGGCAGCGTTTGATGAGCCCTCCCATAGCAAGCAAAGAAAAGCTTATTGATTTTTTCAGGAAAGTAACATAAAATACGTTAGCAAATGTTAGATCTCTAGTAATGTGGATGCCATTCCCAAACATGAAGCAAACAATCCACCTTACCAGAGCTGGATGAGTGATGGATGTGTTTCATGACAAATTGTCAATGATGATGACGACCAGACACCCATATGAACTGTGACATTTCTGGGTCCAGATTCCCACTTTCAATCCCACCTAGCTAGTTTATCCATTTGACAAGAAATCGCAACCACCACCATTACCAAACAAGCAAAACTTACATCCCACAAGTTGAAGCAGCCAAAATGCTCATTTCTCTCGTCAATGCATTTTTGCATTCTCACGTCTTTTTCATTGGTGGTGACTGCACCAAGTTCGTTCAGTCCATTCAGTCCGATCATGGATTAACTCGTTGGACCAATCATGTTCGATCGTCAATATTTTTCCGATTCAAGTTCAAACCAGGTCAAACTTTGAGTAGTGAATTTTTCCTATCAACATGTGGAGCTGGCTTATGCTTGGGTTTAACTACTCTGATGTTCCCTTTTGAATCGTTCTTTGATGCTTCAATGGACACAACAATACTAGTGTTTTGAGGGGGAGGTGTATCTATTTACTTTAGAGATATGTGAAGATTACTATCATTTTTAAATCTTAGAATTAACAGAAAAAAAATTCTTAAATTATTTCGATGTGAAAGGCATGTCTTTAAAAATCAATCGCAAATGTGATTCTCAATCACTACTGCTGTAAAAGTTAATTTGGGAATATTTTTTTATAGTCAAATAAAAAGAAATTTTTTGAAGGCATTGGTCGGACCCAAATTGGTCCTTTTCTGTACTCCGCACAACATTTCACAGATATTCGCATGTGATATTCGTTGGCCGTGATTTACAAGATGGTCGAGGCCCAAGCTGCAAAACATTTGATCGAGGCCTTGCAATTGTCCACCTTCTTCCTGGGAGAAAAATCGTCCGAAGACTGATTTTGAAGACCATTTCAATCACTTGATTGGTGTCAAGAAACTTGGGTTGTGACACCAAAATTCGGAGAAATCGGACGGCATTTTCGTAATACTCTTTGATGGTCGGTGTGATGCTTGAGACATGGACTACGATCAAAGTATACTGTTTTCTGGCATCAATAAACTTTATAAAAACAAAAAAATAATTTTTTTCTGGCATCAGTAAATCCAATTCTATATCAAAGCATTATTTAATCCGTTAAAAAACAAAAAAAATAAACTTAATAAAAAATATTTATCAGTCCCGATTTACTTTTTCCGGTAAGATGAAAGTTCAAAAATATATTAATAACACTCCTCACATCGGGGGTGTTTAACATTGAGTTTTAACCCACTTTACATTAAAATTTAATTTTTTTTTGTATTTTCAGATTATTTTGATGTGTTAATATTAAAAATAATTTTTAAAAAATAAAATAAATATTATTTTGATGTTTTTTTGAGTGAAAAACACTTTAAAAAATAACCAATACCACACTTTCAAATACCTCATAAATAAATTTAATGACACCAAGATAATCACAAACATCAAATGAAAAGACTAATTTTTTAAAAATAAAATTCCGTCACTAAATTGAAAAATAAAAAGACACTTTTCATTGAACAATGTGGTCCCCTATGATCAAGACATTTTTATAATAACAAACAGTGAAAGTGTGTTTTGGTTTATTTATGTTTATTGTATAATAATAATAATAATAAAATAAAAATAAAACAAAAACAAGAGAAGGAATGAGCCTACGTACGTACAGACAAATAGCAACTTCCTCATTACAAATAAATAAATAAATAAATAATAAAAATAGCAACTTCCTTTGATTGACTATTCAACATTTCTTATTTATTTATTTTTATTTCAGATGCTATACGAAAATGATTTAAAACATGTTTCTTCAAGTGCATCGTGATATATATTATACTAGTTATGTGACCTTGCAGGTTTAATATTTTTATTTTTTATAAAAAAATTATACAATTTTTTTTAATATATTTTTATAATTTAAAAAATCTAAGTTTAAATCAAAGATTTTATGCATACATGTAATCGAATTAATCAAGAATTATATGCGCAAATAAATAAATAAAAATTATTAACGATATCTCAAAATAAAACTTAAAAAATCAAGAGACAAGTGTAAATCAAGATTTTTAATCTCGAAAGACAAAATAAACCAGGTTATATTTGATAAATTTCTTTATTAATTTTTTTATTTAAGTAAATGATAATAGAAATAAAGACACAAATTAAATTGATTGAATAAAATAAAAGAAAAAAAATCATGCAAGATTGCACATATTAGAAATATTATTTGAAAATATTTTTTTTTATTTTCAAAAATAAAGTTCATACATACAAAAGATAAAAAAAAATTATAGACGAATCATAAAAAACTTTTCAAATTTAAATGTTTAACTAAAAAAATAATCATTCTCCAAACAAAATGAAAGAGAGAGGGGTACTAATTCAAATAGAAATTAAAAAAATTTAGAGAAAAAACCATAAAAAAAAATCATTAATTGAAAAAAATAAAAAAACAAATTTAGAAAAAAATTAAAACAAAGGCCAGACACTGTCGGGCCTAGCAAGCCAGACCAGCTTGTCTGATCTATTTTGTCAGGGTCCACGCATAGGCTTGCACGATTGAGCCCTTAATTTTTTTTGTTTGTAAGTGGGGCAGACAACATGTCATTCACCGCTATGTTTTTTGGAAAAAAATTAAACGATGCCTTGTCTAATTTGCTCAAATTTTGGCCATTGTGGTGATCGGAAAATCAGGGATTATATTTTTATTTTTTTTACCTAAAAACCCCCCTTTCAACCCATTTTTGACCCAGAACACCTATAAAAACACCACCGTAGGAACCATGATAAACCTATCCATGGCCTAAAAAAGGCCACCACAAAAACTGAAATCAACCCGAATTCAAAATCAACCCGAGCTCAAATCTGTTTTTTTTATGAACTTTAACAGTAAAAAAACACCTAATATGAACTCTTCTCATAAGATGAAATCATTTGACACAAATATCATCAATTTTAGTGGCCTAAATCAGTATTAACAACACTTTTCTCTCTCCACTACGGGAATCCAGTGACCCCTCTCTCTTTTCTCTCAATCAAGGACTAAAAATAACAAAATAAATTTTTGTACCATAATTGAATTGGAAAAATTTTGAGGTACTAGAATTGTATAATTAATATGATTTTTAAAGTTTAAGGATCAAAGTGTATCTTTTACAAAATTTATGGCTTGCCACTCATGTTTGATGTTTTTTATTTATTTATTTTGGTCCCTCTTTTTTCAATGCCATCTTTTTCATAAAAAAAAAATCAAAATCAATTGGTTAAATAGCCAAATAAATAAATAAATTTGATGATCAAATTGAAAAAATATAAAATTTTACACAACTTATCCATAATAATATATGAGGGGATAAATAGTGAGTCCTTGTACAATGAAAATATAACACATTTTAGAATAATACTTAATACTTGCCGAGATTAATTAAGGAATTTTCCGGTTGTCAAAGAAACCCTTGAAAGAGGTAAAAACGTGCATGAAATGTATGTACTATGTAGATGGATATTCAGGCTAAAGAGAACAACGTGTCCTTAATTATAATATTAGAGAAAACAGTATACAAGGAAATAGCACACAAATAGTGGCCTTTACTTTGAAATCAAAGGAAATAAATTAACACCGTCGAGAGTCTTAATCAATGCTATTTCTTTCTTGCAGTACTTTCTTCCTCAAAACATTCCCTTGTACTTGTCAATCCGACAATAGGGCTGATAATTGAATAAGTTGTCGTCCATATGCCTTAAAAAGATTTTAAATATTAAGATCATAACTTATTTGAAGGGTTCAACAGAATTCCCGATTGAAAGCTCATAGATGGTCAAGGGTTTTTATTTGCTTTCATAATCTGTCAAATCGAACACACGGTTATTTGTTGATGTTCAAACTTTTCAAATTCATCAGAAGAAGTAAAACAGTCAACCAAGAATTATAAGGTCCTATTGAACCACCATGGGAGTTTTTTTTTTTATTATTTTAAAGAAAAACCCTATGAATTATAAGGTCCCACAAACTGTTATATACTTCTCTATATAAGGGAGATCATACCCACCCTCCTACAACCACGATTCAAACTACGACGAGAAACAAAGCAAAATTAAGAAACATTATCTCATCACAGAAAGGATACTAGATCTCCAACTATTTTTTTCGTTGCAGTAACCATGAATCGCTCTTCAATTGTAAACTTCCCACGCCAATTTCTCCGTCAATACCCCTCAATACAGCCGGCGGTTACCAGTCGTATTGCCAAACCTTGTGATGTGTTCATTAACCATCGAGGGATCGACACAAAGCGCACGGTTGTTACTTTGCTTTATGATCACCTTTTCCGGTTAAACCTACACCCCTTCCTGGACAACAAGAATATGAAGCCAGGAGACAAGTTGTTCGATAATATCAACAGTGCAATTAGGAAATGTAAGGTTGGGGTGACTGTGTTTTCTCCTCGGTATTGCGAGTCATATTTTTGCCTTCATGAACTAGCTCTTATTATGGAGTCAAAGAAGAAGGTTATTCCTATCTTTTGTGACATCAAGCCCTCGCAACTTCGAGTTGTGAACGATGGGAAATGTCCCATGGAGGATATCCGGAGGTTTCGCTGGGCACTTGAAGAGGCTAAGTATACTGTAGGGCTCACGTTCGACTCCTTGAAAGGGTAAGGAGCACCATAACTTTCTTAGTTTCTGTGTGTTGGATTTCGATTTCAGAAATTAAAATTATCTTGTCTTTCTTCTCACATTCTTCCCTGTGTTTTCCAGGAACTGGTCAGAGGTTGTAACAAGTGCGTCGGATATTGTCATTGAAACCTTGGTTGAGCTCGAGAGTGAGAAGCAAATGCAGCGCCATAAAAGCACTCCAATATTCCGTGCCTAGCACATGTCTCATTCGTTGAAGAATAAAGTTTCAATGCCACCGAGAGATCGTCCTTCATCAAAATTTTCCTGCCTATTTATCATTCAATTTGTGTTAATAAATTGTAAAATCAATTTTTTCATTTATAAAAAATAAATGTTAAACAAATTTCTTTATTTTTTTAGTCAATTCTACTCAGTTGATTAATTATCTCTTTGTAATAAGAGCATGGCTCAATGTTGCAAGCTCAAAAAATAATTGTATCACATAATATTGTATGATTTATTGAGATATATATAACAAAAGGTTTAACTCTTATCTTTGTTCATCGAAATTTTATTACTTATTTACTTCCTGACATATATATATATAGCACTATTCTGGATTGGACTTCTCTCAATTAATTTATTGCTAACATGATATATCATGATAGTTAAATTATAGCCATTAGATTTTAATTGATAGTGAGGATCATAAAAATAAATAAATTATCTAATTTGATCACATAATATTTAGAGCAAATAAAAAATTTCCCTATAAATAAAAAATTAATTAATGGTTGTTAAAAAAAATCCCAAATCTATCTAATTTCTCACAAAAACCATATTTTATAAAACAAAACCAAACATATTCTTTTAACTTATTTTCTATGAATGAGAGAATCTTTTTTTGTTTTTCATACGAATCAGGATCCATTAAATAAATAATTAACATAAACTTGAAAAAAAAACTTAGTTCAAATTTGCGTGAAGCAATTAGTGTTTATATTTGATTAATAGAGACAAAATTAACAACATATAATTAATTCACAATATTCTCTAAATTTGATCAAAAATAGATTTTTTCAAGTAAAAGAAATCATCTAATAAAAGCTTGGTCTTTCATTTAATTTAAAAGGTTAAAATTTAACTAATATGATGTATATCATGTTAACACTAATTGAAGGAGCGCAATCCGTTATTCCATATCGTATTATCAGTCATGTTGTATACTTGTAGTATTTGTCAATGTAGGTGATTTTACATTTTATGATTGATAATTTAATATAAGCTCGAACTTTCACGACAGGCAAGGGAAAAATGCTATATTTCTATCACTATAAAAATCACTGACAACTTCACTAATGAAAAAGTATTGGTGGTAAGTGTCTCGTTGTGATGCCATATCTGGTGGTTATTTCATTAGTTATTTTTATACCCGATAGATTATTGTTGACTAAAATAGGTATTGATAATTTTTTATCAGCACACTCGCTGGTAAACAAATTTTATACACCCCTCTATCAATTTCAGGTGGTCTCTGATGATGTTTGCATTGAAATTGCTCTATCGAGACCTCAAAAGTGATCAACTTAATCAATCTTTACTGTGTTCCTACGGCTACGCAATGTCGATGACGATTTTCGTTCGTTTACTTGTTCATTAAGAGTCACTACCTAGTATTTGATTCAAGATTACTAGAAAACCTGAATATACTAATCTTGTCAGAAATTTGAGAATAAAAAACTGGTGGTGGCTAGAAAAAATATTAACCTCCTAGCACACCCTACCTAAATAAGCTGAAATGTTTTGAAAGTTGACAATTTCTTGTCAGTAACCTATTAAAAAGAAAAAAAAACTCTCCGATAAAAAAATCATTATCTTATTAGATAAAAAAAAAACATTTAACATCAACACAAAAAAATCAAAACAAACAACCTTTTTTAGTTTTTAATATAAAAAATATATGTTACATACCCTAGATATTAAAAGAAAACAAAATATATTTCTTTTTTTTAGTATCTTTTTTGAAATATAAACCAAATTTAATACAAATTAAAACATTTAATTAATTTTTTTTGTTTTTTTTAATTTTTTTGTCTTTTTAGTTTTTATTATTAAAAAAATACATAAAAAAAACAAACAAACAACCCCACACACACCACTTTTCACTATTTTTACTCATTTTTACAACATAACATAAACTTCAAAAAAAAAAAAAATATAACAGTAATTTAAATACATATTCAAGCATGTAAAAATTACAACACAAATTCCTAAAAATCCAGGAATTGTAGAGGAGGCCTTCTGGAACTGCAGGAACAATGGTGGCGCGTCATCTCTATGCACCCCGCCATTAGTAGCGTGTGAACCCACGCGACGCTGCCAGAAAATCCAAACAAACAGGGGGGGTCTGTAACGACCTCCTCCCCTCTTCCTTTCCTTGCTGGCGGTGAGAAACAACGTCACCTGCAAAGCCAAGAAAACACCACAAACAGTCGATTTTATTTTGTTTTTCTTTTCTTCCCCTTTTAGATCTGTTTTCTTCTGTCTTCTTCCCCTTCGGTTTACTGTTCTTTTTTTTTCTTTTCAGGTGGCAGGTTTGGCGGTGGGCGGGTCACGGTGGACGCGGACGGGGTTAGCTTCGGGTTGTTGTTCTGGCTGTTGCTGTTGAGGAGATGAGAGTGGTTATTCAGTTGGCGGGTTTGGTTGGAAGTGGATCTGGGTCTGCGGGTCCAGCCGTGTGCGGGGAAGGGGAGGCTTGAGGTGCGTCGGCCGGAGAGGGTGGTGCCGAGGCCGGTCTCTGTCGGGTGGAGCTGGAAATGACGATAAGGAAAATGATCGGGGGAAGAGAGGCAGATCCCTTCTGGGGTTATGGTCGGTTGGCTGAGGGAAGAACGGTTGAGAAGGGAAGATCTGTGGAAATGAGGGCATTGAGAGGAGAAGGGAGTAATGTGGTGGCTGTCTTGTAGCTGAGAGGGAGAGCGGCGACTAGAGGGAAGATCATGTGAGGGGGAGTTGGTTCGTGGCTCTGGTTGGGGTCCTCTCATTTTTTTAGCTAAAGGAAGAGACTGCCTAGTCGCCGGGGAGGCGGGGGGCGGTGGCTTTGGCTTCCCAAAAAAGATGAGAGTTAGGGTTTTTCTTCTCTATTTATAGAGAAAAAATCCTTTTTTTTTTTTCCAAATGCTTAGTAAAACATCTGTATTTGATTTTTTCAAAAAATGAGCAATATCAACGTCGTCTCGATGAGAAAAATTAATGATTTTAAAAATGATGCGTTAAAAGTCAAACGCGTTCAAAAGACCTTTAAAAATTTAAATTCCTTTTTAGACAACGCTGAAAATGCTAAAAACAATGCAAATATATCAAGAACATATATTCTTTTGGGTTTTTGTTGTTTTTTTGCTATTTTTTTTTTTTTCAAAAATTTATCAAAAACTAGGTCAAAAATTAGGTAGGAACACCGATTGTGCGAAATCCACTTTTTTTTTTATATGTTTACACTTGATAGCTCTTAAATGGGTTCTTATTACTGTTTAAAAATGTTTTCCATAAGATCAAAGGGCCAAAAACAACTCATTGACTTCCAAGTTTAGCAAAACCACTAAAAACTTCAAAATCAAGTTTGTTACAAAACTACCATTGTAAAATCAACAAAGTACATAGCTTTCAGCTGTTAAAACCTTCTTAAAACTCTTCCATTTTGATTAGAGGGTCAAGTATTGATAAATCATGATCAATCATTGAGCAAATCAATCAAAGAATCCTAACAAAAGATTATAAATACCCACTGAAAATCGAGAAAGAAAAAATAAAAAGAAGGAAAAAAAGGAAGGAAAACCTTGAATAAAAAACCCTAAGTGTGAAGGTTCAAAAGCCTAACACAAGAATTTCTTCAACTTCAAGAGAAAGTAGCAAGGTTGGAAAATAAAGAACATAAAGGCAACAACCGTCATTTGAGCTTGGAAGGTATAAAACCTTTATTTAGTCTTGTATATGATGTCCACGAGGCACATTTCTAGCTTGTTCATGCATATTTGATGATGTTTCTAAGCAATTGTTGTGTTGTATTGATTTTGGTTTTGGTTTCAATTAATATGTAAAAATGTTATTTTATTGTTTAAATCTTGCTTTGAGTTGGTTGTTAATGTTCCTGAATACTCAGATGATGTTTGTTAGATTGATTTTGATGAAATAAAATGGTTTTGAAATCTGCCAAATATGAATATAAGATTTGTAAGGCTTTTATGTGCTGGCTAATACATGTTCTTGCATTCTGGTTTTGGTTGAGGCCTATTGGATGTTAAAATATCAGTTTTGAGCTCTAAATTCTCAAGTTTGTTTGTTATTTTAGTTTGTTAGTTTTTGAGATTAAAACTCCATGCATGATTTTTAGAATGTGATGTGTTTTTTTTTACCTATTTTGATTTAAGTATGTGTAACTATGGTAGTGTGATGTGTGTGAACCAAGAAAGCATGGTTTTAGGGCTTGAAATGTGTTTTCTAGGTATGGTCAGTACGTGGGTTTTTTAGAAAATTTATGGGCAATGTTCTTCACAAGAACATTGCCTTAACTACATCTTTTAGATCAATTTTGATTTTAATTTTTGCATTAGCATCTCGATATGACATGATTAATCAATAATCAAGGATTTAATTCTAGGGTTTGTTTTTTCAAACTGAACTCATTTTGATTAAATTATGTTGATTCATGGATAATCGATATGAATGAAGATAGATTATTGGTTAGTGATTAATTTCCAACATGTCTGTCATTGGATTGTTAGTAACTGGTTTGGATTTTGATTCATGTCGCTAGTATGTTCTTGATGTTCTTCATTTGTTCTTCGTCTTCTTATTTTTTTCTCGATTTTGATAAAAAAAAATTGGGTTTCTGTGTTTTTAGCAAGCTTGATTCATTTTAAGTTTTGATTTGTTTTTCGGGTTAAACTAGTGGTTTTTGGTTTGGTTTATGATCGAACCAAAGATTTCGAGTCAAATGGGTAAGGCCTTGTTTGACTCTTAATCTTTTTGATAAAACAATTTTTGGCTTAAGGGTGTGTTTAACAAACATGTTCTTAGACCTATTTTGGTAGTTTTATCCAAAAGAAAATGGTTTTTTTTTTGCCAAATAAAGCTTTAAAGAAATATTAATAATTAAAAATATAAAATATAATTTTTTTAAAATAATAAATAAATTTTACAATCAATTTGTAAAATTCCAAAGAATTTCGGTCTATGTTTCAGAAAATATAAAAAATTAATTTTTGGTAAAATCTAGTACTCGTTTTTAATATAAGGATTAAAACCTGTATGAGGTTAATATCTAACATATTATTAGGAGTAATATGACTCATTCACTTTTGATATAAAGATAAAAAACATGCAAATAGTTTTTTTTTATCTGAAATGTTATTAAAGATGACGTAAAAGTACCTAAAATTAAAGTTTGTTTGAAATAAGCTTCAATGATAATTGGGGATATTTCAATCTATGTCCCATGGTATAAGAGTTATGGACGTTTGAAATACCAAAGGGAAAAATAAAATTTCAGTAATTATAAAATCTCTTTGGATTTCTAACCTTCGCTTTTTCATGACATATAAGTTGTGAATGAGTTTGCTTTCTTCTGGTGTCTTTTTAAGTCGGGATCTTTTAGACCAAGTTCTTGATCTAAAAAACTAGAATTTGTTCATTGTAATAAATTCGCCATAATAGACTGATAGAACTTAGAAACAAGGTTACCTCAGGTAAGGCATACTAGGGGTGTTAATACATTTATTTTACGTAACCAGTCCCTTACCTAGAATTTTTAAAAACTAGTTCGGATTCCTAGTAACCATAATACTAGGTAGTGACTCCATATCAAACCAAATACCTCTCAACCCGCCTGAAAAGGATCGTCATGATATTGCGCTCTCGCGAAAGGTACGACAACTTGTTAATGGCATCTTATTGCCATCTCTTCAATCTTCCTTTCTTTAGTAATTTTATTTACTTAAACATGACTCATCGAAGCCTTTTTTCTTGTCAAGTGGTTGCTGCCACATTCTTCATTATAGTTCTTTGGTCATTGTCCATCTTTTCTTTAGGTTCATTTCTCTTTTCTCTTTTCTTAAATGATCTCCTTGGTACCACACCTTCTCTTGTGCAAGGAGTTGCTAGATTGGACTAAGCCTTTTTTGGATTTTTTCCCTCTCTCTTGATGCAAAGCCTTAATTTTTTTTTGTTGAACTCTATCATCTTGCACCTCCATTTTTTTTTCTAGGATGTCACTTGTCCACCACTCTCTCTTGAGATTTCTCTCTTTCATCTACACACATGCTTTAATTTCTCAAAAGCCCCACTAGATCCTAAATAAGTAGGGGAGAAGGTAGAAATGAGAAGTCTATATGGACTTGGACTTGAATACAATACTTGAACATTTATATTTATACCAGTGTAGGGGATAAATCAAGAGACTTAAAATGATTAATATTCTCTAATATTTATACATACACCTAAAAAAACTAAAAAAACACTTTGAATTCAAAATTAATTCCATCAATTCAATAGAAACTACAAAAATCAGAGTTTTGAAGCAAATAGGTTAATGCTCCCCAAAGACCATAAAAAAACCACCAACCAGACACTCATGTCCTAAAGAATTGGCCACACTGGTTTGCCAAGCATTTCAAGAAACATGAACACTGACAGAGAAACTCATTGCCTTATAGATGCTGCAAGTATAATTTCTTTCAAGTAAAAGAGTTCACAAGCAGACAAAATCCCTCAAACAAAAAAATGATGTTATATCCCTTGTTCATCAAAACTGACCATATCTGATTGAGAGAGCGAAGAACGATTCCAAGAGCACATAATGTTTCCAGGGAACCCATTCAATTAAATTATCTTTCTCAGATTTTCCTTACTAAATTAACTAAATTAAACAATTTGACTTGTTATCAAGAACGTCTAATTACATTTTGTAGAAATAAATTGCATTGTGGGCAACCATAAAATGAAGCGAAAATTGGTAACATGCATCCAACAAAATTAGTGGTGGTACTATAACAAGGTTTAAAAACCTGTGTAAAGTGTGGTTGAAATCCTCAATAATATTGAGGTTATTGATTCTCATTATATATAATGTATATACAGTTGGAAAGATCCTATATAATAGGAAACAAATAAATGTAACAAATATTTATCCTATAATCTAGGAAAGATAATAATAAATCATCTAAGATCAAGGAAATAATCGGATTCCTTATCACCCCCCTTCAAGCTGATCATGGCAGAAGGAACCACGTGAAGCTTGTTACGGAAAAGTATGAACTGAGGCTTGGTGACTCATTTGGCGAAAAAATCAACAAGTTGGAGATGGGATGAAACAAATGCGACTTTTAAGGAACCATTGACAATGAGTTCATGAACAAAATGATAGTCAATCGCAATATGCTTAGATCGAGGCTGAGTGACAGGATTGGCTACCATAAATATAACACTTTTGTTGTCGCATAGTATCTTCGGAGGGGAAGACAATTGTAGACGTAGATCACGAAGTAGATGAACAATCCAAGCAACTTCAACATTAGCAACGACTAAGGATCGATACTTAAGCTTCAACACTAGAGCGAGGAACAATGGGTTGTTTCTTGGAGCACCAAGAGACAAGATTGGGGCCCAAGAATATAAGATAGTCGGTGGTAGATTGACGTGTATCAGGATAGCCAGCCCAATCAGTATCAGAATAAGCAAGCAACTCACGAGAAGGGGTGTGGTGGAGTTGAAGGCCATGATGGAATGTGCCTTTAATATAACCAATATACATTTGAGTACTTGAAAATGATCTCCAGTCGGAGCATGCATATATTGGCAATTGGAATTGACATTGAACGAGAGATTAGGGCGAGTAATGGTTAAATATTGTAGGGCTCCGGCAAGAGACCGAAATAGGATGGGATCCGAAAATAGCTTGCCTTCAGTGGAGAGATGTTCACTAACTATAAAAAAAAGTGGCAATGGTTTTGGCCTCAACCATGTCAGCACGTTGTAGGAGATCAAGAGCATACTTGGTTTGGCTAAGAAATAAGTCGTGAGAGTCATGTTGGACTTCAACAACAAGAAAACAGTGTAGAGAACCCAAATCTTTCATAACAAATTCTTTGGACAGCCGTGTGATAAGAGTCTTGATCAAATTGGGATTGTTTCCAGTAAGTACCATATCATCTACATACAACAAGAGATAAACTGTGTCTGCCGTGGCATGATGGACAAATAGAAAGGAATCAGCCTGATTGAGAAGAAAACCAAGGTTCAATAAAAACAAACTAAAACGTTGGAACCAAGCACGAGGGGCTTGTTTAAGTCCATAAAGAGCACACTTCAATCGACATATATGGTGAGGAAATTGCGAATCAGTGTTGCCAGATGGTTGATCCATATATACTTATTCAGAAATATGACCATAAAGAAATGGCATTCTTAACATCTAAATGATGTAAGAGCCATCTAGAAGTGACTTCAATAGATAGGATAATCCGAACAGTAGCAAGACGCACCATATGACTGAATGTGTCTTCAAAATCAAGGCCATGAATCTGAGAGAAGCCATTGGCCACTAGACGAGCCTTATGACGCTCAATGGATCCATTAACATAGAGCTTGGTCTTAAAGATCCCACGACAACCAACTGCATTATGATTTATAGGATGCGGTACAAGATCCCAAGTATCGTTCTTCTTCAAAGCTTGTATTTCATTATCCATAGCCGAGAGCCATTTAAGGTGTTTGGCAACAGACTTGAAACCCCGAAGCTCTTATAGAGTAAGAAGGACCTGAAAAAACTAAGAAGAGGGTGAAATTATTAACATATGATAGGCCTTAGGTTTAAATATATCAGATTTCCTTCTAGTAACCATTAGGTGAAGGTTGGTAGAAGTCGTTAGTAGAGGAACAAATAGAGAGGGCAGACTAGAAGACGAGACGATAGACACAGCAGGAGATGTTTGGGGAAATGATTCACTAAGATCGTCATTGTATGGCAAACAAATAGGATTCGAAATAGGATAAGATAGTAACGAATTCGTAGAGGTAGGAGACATATTATTATTAGATTCCAAGAAATCAGAAAAAGTAATGTAAGGTGTTGAACTATGAAGTTGTTGGATATAATCACTCGCATAAGGAAATATAGTTTCATAATATGTCAAGAGATATAAAGACGTTGTATCTTGCGATCAAAACAACGAACACCTTTGTGAAGGGGGTATAACCTAAAAAGACATAAGGAGAGGATTTGGGAGATAATTTATTAGGAACATAATCTCATAAATAAGGAAAACATAAACATCCAAAAGTGCGAAGCATAGTGTAGTTGGGGTATTTACCAAACAGAAGCTCGTAAGGAGTTTTTCCATCAAGAGTTTGTGAGGGGAGCCGGTTGATGAGATAAACATCTATCGAGAAGGCCTCAACCCAAAGAGGCAACATAACACATGCATGAAACATAATAGCAAGTCTTGTTTCAATGACATGTCGGTGTTTATGTTTAGCAATCCCATTTTAACTCGATGTATAAGAGCAAACAATGCACAACACAATGCCACAGGATGTAAGGTGAGAGCAAAGTTTATTATTTGTAAGTTCAGTTCCACCATCACATTGGAAGGACTTAATTTTGAAAGAAAATTGAGTTTTAATATAATGTTGAAAGTTGATAAAGGTATCAAAAAAATTAGATTTGTGTTTTAATGGAAAAAACCAACTGAATCTGGTACAATCATCAATTAACACTGCATAATATCGAAAACCAGTAGTGAAACAGACAGGTGAAGGATCCCATAAATCATAGTTTAAGCGATCAAAAGGCAAATCACAAAGAGTCTTATTAAGTGAAAAGGGTAAACGATGGCTTTCGCCAAGGTTACATCCAACACATAAACCAAAATCCAAACCCATCAATTTATCACTACAGGAAATAAAACCTGACTTGGAGAGAGAGTTAACAGTACGAAAACTAGGATGACCTAGGTGAGCATGTCACAAATAAGCAAAGACACGCAGTTTATTGGAAGAAACTATGGAAACAAGGGCATGATGATGTTGCTCGAGCACTTATAGGCCATTGTCACATCTGCTAACCCCTAGCACTACTCCTGTGACTCAGTCTTGTATGGTAAAACCATAATAAAAAAAGATGACACAAAAATTATTATCCTTTGTAAGTTGACTGATGGAAATAAGCTTTTTTGTAATACTAGGAACAACTAAAACATTAGATAAAAGTAGTGAGCTGTTGGGAACAAGAGTAGAAATGAAGCTAGTGTGAGAAATATAAAGAGACTGACCATTACCAACCATCACCCTTTCATTACCAAAGAGCCCTTTCATTACCAAAGTAGACAACAGGAACATCTACACCCTCGAGATCATTTGTCATGTGAGAGGTGGCACCAGAGTCTGGATACCAGGCAGAGTCGTTGGAGTCCGGGGTTGAACAAGCAGCGTAAGCCTCAACAAGGTTGACAGACTACTTTTTCTTGAGATTAAGAAATTTCTAGCAATGTTTAGCCATGTGTCCCTCATTGTCGCAGAGTTGACAATAAACTGGAGAAAAATTGAACAATTTTGAGGCAGAGGCAGAGGAAGGTTTTGACTTTCCTGGTGCTTTTCGGTCTGGTGGAAGAATGTCGCTGAGCATAGAACGCTGAGTTGGTAGATTGTTGATGCACCGATCTTTCAAAAATATCATGGCTCAAAGCTTTCGGTATGATATCTGCAAAAGAAGGTAACGAAAACTGGGAAAGCATTGTAGTTGAAAAGATCTTATAATTAGGACCTAAGGCTCTTAAGAAGCAGTGGACTTTATCCAGGTCATTAATGGTCGATCAATTGCTGCCAGTTGATCATAGAGGCCTTTGAAGAGTCGAGAAAATTCAGCCACGGATTTGGAGCCTCGCTGCATCAGTTGAAGCTCGTCCTTAAGTTGAAGTTCTCGAGTCTTAGATATGTGAGAGAAAGAGGCTTCAAGAGTAGTCCAGGCCTCATGTGCATGTTTAGACCAAGTACCTCACTCATAGATTCCTCCGGAAGAGAAGAATAGAGGAGACTTAAGAGAGTCTGATCTGTATTCAGCCAGGAAGTGTAGGTTGGATTCACCTACGTTGTGCCGTCAAAATCAGTAATCTGAGGAGAAAGAGTTGAGACACTACCATCTAGAAATCCAAGAAGATCATGGCTTGTTAACACCAGGATAAACTGATTTCTCCATAACAAATAATTTTTTCTCCATAACAAATAATTTGAGGAGGTCAGTTTGATGATAAGCATATATACTATCGTGTTCAGCGGAAGTGAAGTTGATGAGGACGATACAACCATGAAAGGAATTGGGTAAAAAAAAAAAAAACCTAAATATGCTTTGATATCATAACAAGGTTTAAAAACGCGTGTAAAGTGTGGCTGAAATCCTCAATAATATTGAGGTTATTCATTCTCATTGTATATAAGGTATATCTAATTAGAAGATACTATATAATAGAAAACAAATAGACATAACAAATATTTATCCTATAAACTAGGAAGATAATAACAAATCATCTCTAAATCAAGGAAAGAATCGGATTCCTTATCATACTGTTTGACTAGTCAACGAGGAATCTGACTGCTGCCCCTTCCTCTTCCTTTTGCAAGCACTCCATTGGCACTTTCACTGAATTGTTGGAACTAAATTAAACGTCGAAGGCAAAACCTACACTAATGGTAGGACAGGTTTCGAAGACAGTGATGTTGGTAAAAATTACTATAGTACTTTAGTTTAATTCTATATAATCAAGATATTTTATATAAAAATAAATTAAATAATTAACTAGCAGAATAATAAAGCTGCAAAATTATCATGAGCAAAAAATAATAATTGCATACAATTATTTGCGGAAATATTGTAGATGATTTTTGAATGAATAAAAGAAAGTAAAAACCATTGTTGTCAAGAATTATATAATTTGTTCTTAAAGCTAAATCACTCATCACTTGATGCAAATGATTTCTATATATGCAACTATATTCTTAAAATTCCAACACGTCATCTTAAAATATTGCATTACCAATCAACCTAATAATGTTGGAAGTTTTGAAGGATATGAACAATCAAATAAGGATTTATTATAATTTGCCCATATAGAATGTTTAATAAATATGTTTATGGACTATATAGACAAATTCAAGTCTAAAACGAGGTTGGAACGTGCAAAACAATTTTTCTAACAAAAACAAATATAACTTTTAATTTGATTATTGAAAAATTCTCAAAAAATTTTAGGGAGTTTTAGGAGCCTTGTTTTGTAATGGGTTAACTTGATATATTCATCTAAAATTAGAAAAGACCTCAAATTAGAAAAGATGTTTCTGAATTTTAATATTTTTTTAATTAATTTTAGATTTTTGCCTTTATTTTTTCTATCTAAATAGAGTTTTCTTTTTCTTTTTTGGATTAGGTGAATGAGGGTCCTATTTAAACTATTTTAAGTTTTTTTTTTTCTAGAATAGAGATGCCTAAAATATTTTTATTAAGAATAAATAGTAAGTTTAGGGTTCTTTAAGCCCTTTTTGTAAATTTCATCTTCTTATTTTCCTTTTATTCCTAGTCAGTCAGCATCAATGCCCAAAGTTTTTAATGGTTTTTTCTATTGTGATATTGAGTAATCATGAGTGGAGGTCAGAGATTCAGACGTGATCATGGTAAACGGGAACAATTTTTTTTTAAAAAAAGATTAGAGCATAGTAATCAATTAAGAAAAAGTTTCAATCAGAGTAATTTAAAATTAATTAGTTAATCTTTAAAGCTATAAAGATTATTTAATTCGTCTAATAAATAGAAGAAATATTTTTTTATATATAAATTACTTAGGAAAGAAATAGACACCTACCTTTCCTAGATAGATCAACGAAGTTTCTCTATCTACCAGCCATGAAATAAGCCAATAGCCGCCTGTTGGAACCAAAGAAAAACACGTGAAGTGTTCATCATTCCGTGAACAAGTAAAATTCATCGATATTAATAATTAATGCTCATTCTTTTTTTCCTCTTGTCCTTTCAAGAAATCAATGCTTAATCTTACCAAAATTATTTCACTTCATTAATGTCAGATTCAGCTACAAATTGCAAAAACAAGGAATAAAACAGCAAACAGAGACTAATCTATAGAATATCTCTGCCCTGAAAACCATGCTACCTAACAAGAAAATCTTGCAAAACTGCTTCTCTTGTTAATTTGTGCTCTGAATTTCAGCTCGACAGCTTCTTTCTTCGACTTCTTTGGATTTGGTGATCCACCATCAGTGAAGAAAAGAATCTGAATAAGGAAGATAAGTAGAGAGACTATAAGAAGGCCTTCCTCTCAGTATCCGGTGCAGCGCATTACCCATCACTTCCATCATCTCTCCTGCGTACCTTATTATCAATGGCCGCAAAAACACAGCCCATAGACCCACCACTGCCACTGCAATTTCAACTCCTAAGCTCATGTTCCTTCTTCTTGCATTTCCTTTATGATGACTTGGTCTCTTGTTCTTTCCCTCTCCGATCTCTTCCTAGCTAGCACTCTTTTATCTTCTTGGATTAACTTTTCATCATCAGCTAGGTGCTTATAAACTTACGAGGAAGATCATGTAATTCTATGAAGTTTACTGGTCGATTACATGACCATTCAAACGTGTGCGCAACTTTCACCTACCAAACCACCATTCTCAACTGATGGTCTCATGGTCTTCAGCTGGAATTACAAATGCAACGTTTTTTCCTTTTATCTTTTTGTGGCTCTCTTCATTTATTCATTTATTCTTGTAAACTAGCGAGACCACACAAGTACTCTCATCTCATATGAATATACAAGGATTTTTTTTTTTTTCTTGGAGAAGTCCATGATAATCCCACATAAAGCAAATCAACACAAATTATAAAGTTTAATTTTTAATAAACTCAATATTAAAAGATAGAATTGAAAAAAGGGCAAAAAAATAACTCCAGTCAACCTAAGTTAACCCGCTAAACTCACAATTCGAGTCATGAGATCGAGATAACACAATAAACAATAAATTAAAATAAATTATGAAGTTAAATTCTCAATCAATATAATGTTGAAAGATGAGATTGAAAAAAAATTAAATTAAAAAAAAACACAAAAAACAACTCGAGTCAATTAGAGTTAACCTGCCAAACTTATTACCTGAGTCATGAGACAGGGATAAATTTATAGAAAAAAAATCAAAACTAGTCACGAAGCTTAATTCATATTCAACTTTGTTATAACCCATTTTTGGGTCCCCACACAATAAAAGAAGAATATATATATATATATATATATATATATATATATATATATATAGGATGCCGGAGCGCCTAGAAAATGGTTAGAAATTGATTGAGGAGGTTAAAAAATATAAAGATTAAAATTTGACAGTAGATACTTGACTGATGAGAGCCTTGTTGAAAAACAAAATTCAATTTTGAGGAGAAAAGTCCAAAATTAGATGTTTATAGACTCAATTGGATTTTATCGAAGGGTTAATTGAATTTATAGAAGGTTTGATTGCAAGTAAAATTAATTTTTAAGTCAATTTAGATTTTAATTGGAAGGAATTAAAGTTCAGGGGTCAAATTAAAATTTTTAAGAGTTGATTTTGTCAAATCAGGTGCTTAAATGCATGAATATTGAAGTTTAGTGGCCACTTGGGGACTTCATTAAATAAACCCAAAATCAAGGACCAAACTGGAAAAGACATGTAAATAGAGGAATTGAAATTGATCGAATCAGGGACCAAATTGAAAAAAAATTAAAGTTTATTGATCAATTGAGGGTCAAAATGCACAAATTCAAAACTAAGGACTAAAGTAAAAAAGGTGGCCAAATTTAAGGCCGACGATTGAAGTTGGCATGGATGCATTTGAATTGATTATTAAAATCAAAATTGCATTTTGAGGACTTAAATGAACAAAGGACGAATTGAGGACTGATTTGGAAGTTGACGTGTTTTGGTGCCATTTTATTTAAATGAAACGACGTGTTTTTTCCAAAACGACACCATTTCATGTTAAAAAAGAAGAAGAAAAGAGACGAAAGAGGCCGT
>Ga0307513_10003028_pt1 | contig 22907 bp, 16 predicted proteins | sample 15_EM_MG_FD_202174 | JGI IMG/M metagenome (GOLD analysis project Ga0307513, IMG submission 202174) | Populus trichocarpa ectomycorrhiza microbial communities from riparian zone in the Pacific Northwest, United States - 15_EM | ecosystem: Host-associated > Plants > Roots > Unclassified | place...
TCGTCGGCCTGAACCTGGCCGCCGACGGGATCGCCAAGGCGCGCGGCATCGACCGGATCGGCGGCGGGCTGCGATGACCGTGACCGTCCCGGTCCCGACCGCCGAGCTGGTCGCGGACGTCAGCGACCTGTCCGTGGCGTACCGTTCGGGCCGGCGCGACGTGCCGGTGCTGCGCGAGGTGTCGCTCAAGATCCATGCCGGTGCGGCGCTGGCGGTGGTCGGCGAGTCCGGCTGCGGCAAGTCCACACTGGCCGGCGCGCTCGTCGGGCACCTGCGGGCCGGCTCGCGGGTCACCGCCGGCTCGGTGCAGATCGACGGCGCGGACATCCTCACCGCGTCCCGGCCCCGGCTGCTCGCCCTGCGCCGGCACCAGGTCGGCTTCGTGCCGCAGAACGCCGGCCACAGCCTCACCCCGTCGATGCGGGTCGGCGCGCACGTCGTCGAGGTGCTGCGCACCGCACGGGGAATGGGCCGGGCCGCCGCCCGGGCCGAGGCGGTCGAACTGTTCCGGCAGGTCCGCCTGCCCGAGCCCGAGATCCTCGTCGACCGGTACCCGCACCAGCTTTCCGGCGGCCAGCAGCAACGGGTCGCCATCGCCGTCGCGCTGGCGGGGCAGCCCCGGCTGCTTGTGCTGGACGAGCCGACCACGGGACTCGACGTGGTGACGAAGGCGGGCGTGCTCGCACTCTTCGACCGGCTGCGCGCCGAACTCGGCATCGCGCTGGTGCTGGTGAGCCACGACCTGGGCGCGGTGGCCGCGGTCTGCGAGCGCATCGCGGTCATGTACGCGGGACGGGTGGTGGAATCCGGCGACACCGCGACGACCTTCCGCCAGCCGGCCCATCCGTACACTCGCGGGCTGTTGTCCAGTCTGCCGCGCCTGCAGGCGCCCGGCTTGCCGGTGGCGATGGCCGGCAGCGTGCCGTCGGAGCAGGAGCTCGCCGGCTGTGCCTTCGCGCCGCGCTGCTCTTTCGCTCAAGAATCCTGCACCCACGGCGAGGCGCCACCGCTGGTGAGCGTGCCCGGACGGGAGGGGGCGAGCGCGTGCCTGCGGACGTCGGAGGTGCTGGCAGCGCCCGCTTGGGAGTCGGCCGTGCGGGTGCGGCAGCCGCGTGCCGCGCAGGAACCGCTGCTCGAGGTGCGCGGTCTGACCGTGGATTACCGGCGGCGGCCCGATCCCGCCAGCGGGCCGACGGTCAGCGACGTCGACCTCGTGGTGCACCGGGGCGAGGTGGTGGCGCTGGTCGGCGAGAGCGGCAGCGGCAAATCCACGATCGCGTGGACCATCGCCGGGTTGCGCCGGCCGACGTCCGGCGAGGTCACCCTGCTGGACGGGACCGTGCCCGCCGACCTGACCCGGGTAGCCGCCCGTCGTGACCCCAGCGTGCGCCGCCAGGTACAACTGATCTTCCAGAACGCCGGTACCGCGTTGAACCCGCGCCGCACCGCCGGCGACGCGATCAGCCGCCCGCTGCGGCTGCGCGGACTGCGCCGGGAGGCCGCCCGCGACGCCCGGGATGCGGCGCTGCGGGACGTCGGCCTCGAACCGGGCCACGCCGACCGGCTCCCGGCCCAGCTGTCCGGCGGCCAGCAGCAGCGGGTCGGCATCGCGCGGGCGATCGCCGCCGGGCCGACCCTCGTGCTCGCCGACGAGGTGGTGTCGGCCCTCGACGTCTCGGTCCAGGCCTCGGTGCTGGGCCTGCTCGACGACCTGCGCGAGGAACACCACCTCGGGTACCTGTTCATCAGCCACGACCTGGCGGTGGTGCGCGGCATGGCGGACCGGGTGGTCGTGCTGTACCTCGGCCGGGTCTGCGAGGAGGGTCCGGTCGACCGGGTGCTGCGCACGCTCGACGCCGCCCACCCGTACACCAGGTTGCTGGTGGCTTCGGTGCTCGCCACCGAGCCCGGTGTGCGGGCCCCGGTGCCGGCCGCCGACGACGAGCCGGAGTCCGCGCCGCCGGCCGCGGGCTGTGCGTTCCAGCGTCGCTGCCCGCACCGCATCGACCAGGTCTGCGACCGCGAGACGCCGCCCTGGCAGGATCTCGGCGAGGGGCAGCGGATCCGTTGCCACGTGCCGGTTGCCGAGTTGAGAGCAGGCCGATGACTGTCGAGATGCGCGATCATGTGCTGATCGAGATGTCGGACGGGGTGCGGCTGTCCGCCCGGGTCTGGCTGCCCGGCGACGGCAAGCCGGTGCCGGCCCTGCTCGAATACCTGCCCTACCGCAAGGGCGACATGACCGCGCCGCGCGACGCGCAACGACACCCGTGGTACGCCGCGCACGGCTACGCCTCGGTCCGGGTGGACATGCGCGGCTCGGGGGACTCCGAGGGCGTCATGGTCGACGAATACACGGACCAGGAGTTGCGCGACGCCGTCGAGGTCATCGCATGGCTGGCGGCACAGCCCTGGTGCGACGGATCGGTCGGCATGTTCGGCATCTCCTGGGGCGGTTTCAACTCGCTGCAGGTGGCCGCGCTGGCGCCCGAGCCGCTGAAGGCCATCGTCACCGTCTGCTCCAGCGACGACCGGTACGCCGATGACGTGCATTACTTCGGCGGCGCCGTGCTCGGCGTCGACATGCTGGGCTGGGCGACGACGATGCTCGCCTACACCGCCCGGCCGCCGGACCCGGCCCGACTCGGTACACAGTGGAAGGACCTGTGGCTGCAGCGGCTCGAAGCGCTGGAGCCATACCTCGACACCTGGCTCTCGCATCAGGAACGCGACGAGTACTGGCGGCACGGCAGCGTCTGCGAGGACTACGGCTCCATCAAGGCGGCCGTTCTCGCCGTGGGGGGCTGGGCCGACCCGTACCGCAACACCGTCTTCCGGTTGCTGGCCAACCTCTCCTCCCCCGTGCGCGGAATCGTCGGCCCGTGGTGCCACCGGTATCCGGACATCCAAGCCGAGCCCGGCCCGGCGATCGGCTTCCTCCAGGAGACCCTGCGCTGGTGGGACCACTGGCTCAAGGGGATACCCGGCGACGTGACAAAGGAGCCGGCGCTGCGGGCCTGGATGCAGGATTCGGTACGCCCGGCTACCCGGTACGCCACCCGGCCGGGCCGGTGGGTGACCGAGCCGGCCTGGCCGTCGCCGAACGTGTCCCGGCTCCGGATGCCGTTGCCGTCCATGGCGTTCGAGGATCCGGTGCCGGTGGCGACGCCGCAGCACTGTGGCATCGACGCGGGGCGGTTCTTTCCGTACGGAAATCCGGCCGACCTCCCGCCCGATCAGCGCGAGGAGGACGGCCGCTCGGTCTGTTTCGACATGGCCCCGCTGCGGGAACACACGGCCATCCTCGGCTCCCCCGAGGCGGTGCTGCGGATCCGGGCCGGCGGCCCGGCCAACCTCGTCGTACGCCTGTGCGATGTGGCTCCCGACGGGTCGTCGACGCTCGTCACCCGTGGCTGTCTCGATCTGCGCCGGCGCGCGGGCATGGACCGCACCGTGGACCCGGCACCCGGCGACGTGCTCGAGGTGAGTGTCCCGATGACCGCGATCGCGTGGGAGTTCCCGCCGGGACACCGCATCCGCCTCGCCGTCTCGACGAGCTACTGGCCGTGGGTGTGGCCCTATCCGGTCGCCGCCGACGTGGACCTCCATATTGGAGATAGCGCCCTGATCCTGCCGGTACGCGAACCCGGCGCACCGTCGGAACCCGTGCTGTTCGAGCCGCCGGAACAAGCGCCGCCGATGCCGGTCGTGTCGCACGGCGCCCCGGGTCCCGAACGCGAGGTGCGATACAACCCGGAGACGGGAGAGTGGCACCTGAGCGTCGACCCGAACTACGGTGGTAGCCGCACCTACCCGGACGGCCTGGTGTTCGACGAGCGCGTCCGCGAGACGTACACGATCCGGTCCGGCGATCCGTCCACGGCACGATGCGGGTCGGACTGGATGATCCGGTTGCGCCGTCCGGGCTGGGACGTCCGGATCACCGTCAACGCGCAGATGTCAGTCGACAATGGAGACTTCCTGACCGGACACGAGCTGACCGCCACACTGAACGACGAAACCGTATGCCAGCGCACCTGGCACCGCCGTATCCCGCGACCCCGGAGCCTGTCCTGATGACCCGACCACGCCCCGCACGCGCCAAGACCGCGGCGGAGCGGGTACGCCAGCCAACCGAGATCCGCCGCCGGCTCATCGTCGAGGCTGCCCGTGCCGTGATCTCCGAGCGCGGCCTCTTCGCCACGACCATGCGCGACATCGCCCAGGCCAGCGAGGTGTCGGTGGGCACGCTGACGTATCACTTCACCGGGATCGCCGAGATCCTGGCCGAGGTGTTGCAGGGCGAGATGGACTACTTCTATCTGCCCATTGTGGAAGGTGCGCGGGCGGCACCGGACGCCACCACGGCCCTGGGGCTGCTCGTCGACGGGTTCTTCGCCGACGACGAACGTACCGTCCGGCACTGGCGGCTCTGGCTGGACTTCTGGAGCCTTTCCGCGCACAACCCGGCGTACGCGCAATGGCAGTCGGAGGCGTACGACCTCTGGCGTGCCGACTTCGGCCAGGTCCTCGCCCGCGGGCTGGAGTCCGGCGAATTCCGCGTCGACGACCTCGACGTCGTGATGACCGAGTTCCTGGCCCTGTTCGACGGCCTGGCGGCACAGGCATACCTGCCGGGGTCATCGATGGGCCCGCTGACCGCCCGCGACCACCTGCACGGCTGGGCGCAGCGCCGGCTGCGCGGCGCCCGGCCCCGAGCCCGGAGAGCCAAGTGACCACAATCGACGAGAATTCCCTCCGTACGCCCGGCCACAGCCTTCCCGGCCCGCTGTACACCAGCGCCGAGGCATACCGGACCGACCTCGCCGCGGTGTTCGACCGCAGCTGGCTCTTCGTGGCGACGGAGCCGGAGATCGCCGAGCCCGGCGACTACGTCACGATCGCGCTGGGGCGGTGGTCCGTCGTACTGATCCGCGACGACGACATGACGGTACGGGCGTTCCACAACGTCTGCCGGCACCGCGGTTCCCGGTTGCTCGACCCCGGCAGCGGAAGCGTCGGCAACATCGTGTGCCCGTATCACCAGTGGACATACGACACCTCGGGTCGCCTGCTGCACGCCGAGTCCTCCGGCGCCGGCTTCGACCGCGGGCCGCTCTCGCTGCGGCCGGTGCACGTCCGGTCGGTGTCCGGGCTGGTGTTCATCAGCCTCGCCGCCGACCCGCCGGCGGACTTCGACGACTTCGCCGCCACCGTCACGCCATACCTGGCTCCGCACCAGCTGGCCGAGGCGAAGGTGGCGACGCAGCTGGACATCGTCGAGAACGGCAACTGGAAGCTCGTCATGGAGAACAACCGCGAGTGCACGCACTGCGGCGGTCACCCCGAGCTGATCCGGTCGCTGTTCCCCATCTACGGCTACCAGGCCGACGACATCAGCCCACGGCTGCGCCCGGCCTTCGAGCGGTACACCAAGGCACATCAGGAGTTCACCGCGACGTGTTCGGAGCTGGACCTGCCGTGGAAGCCTGTCGAGGAGCTCGACAGCCGGCTGACCGGATTCCGGATCGAACGCGAACCACTGGACCTGGCGGGCGAGTCGTTCACTGTGGACGGTAAGAAGGCGTGCACCCGTTTGCTCGCCGACTTCCCCACCGCGCGGCTCGGCCGGCTGTCGATGCATGTGCAGCCGAACGCCTGGTTCCACGGCCTCGCCGACCACGCGGTCACGTTCTCCGTGCTGCCGATCGCCCCGGACCGGACCCTGCTGCGCACCACCTGGCTCGTCCACAAGGACGCGGTCGAGGGCCGCGATTACGACCTGGACCGGTTGACCACGGTGTGGCGGCAGACCAACGACCAGGACCGCACGTTCGTCGCCCGGGCGCACGCGGGCGTCAGCGATCCCGCGTACGTGCCCGGGCCGTATCTGCCGCCGGAGTACCAGGTGGACGCGTTCTGCTCGTGGTACGCCGACCGCGTCACGGAGTACCAGCAGCTCCCGTCCGACCGCCCCACCACCACCCCTGACCGGACTGAAGGCTCGTGAGCTGGCCGTACCCGCTCTGGGACCCGGCGGCCGACGATGTATTCGTCTGCCAGGCGGTGCGTGCCGTCGCGCCGGACGTGAAGACGGTCGTGCTGGCGCCGAGCCGTCCGTCGACGGTGCGCTTCGAGGCCGGCCAGTACGTGACGATCGAGTTCGACATCGACGGCATCCCGGTGAACCGGTGCTACACGATCGCGTCGCCGCCCACCCGCCCGGACCGCATCGCGATCACCGTCAAACGCACCGGGCGGGGCACCGTGTCCGGCTGGCTGCACGACGGAGGCATGACGGCGGGCAGCGTCGTCCGGGTCGGCGAGCCGCAGGGCGCTTTCACGCTCGCCGCGCACCCGGCGCCGTCGTACCTCTTGCTGACGGCCGGGAGTGGCATAACTCCGGCACTGTCCATCGTACGTACGCTCTACGACCTCGGGGCCGATCGCGATGTGACCCTCGTGCACTCGCAGCGGCGGCCGGATGACGTGCCGTACCGCGACGAGTTGGACTGGATGGCCAGACACCTGCCGGGATTGCGGATCCATTATCTCTGCGGCGAGGTGGCCGGTGACGACCCGGCCGCGGGTGTCGTCGCCGGGCGGCTCGGTCCGGACGTCCTCGCCAAGCTGGTGCCTGATGCCGCCGCGCGTGTGGTGCTGGCGTGCGGCCCGGCGTCCTACCGTGCCGAGGCGCGCGCCGCGGCTGGAGGTTCGCCGGAGCGTTTCCACGAGGAAAGCTTCACGTTCGAGGCTGCCGATGAGATCACGCCGGAAGCTCGGCCGAGCGGCGGTTTCCGCGTCGAGTTCCGCGACCACGGCGTGACCGTCGACTGCCCGGCGGGCACCACGCTGCTCGCCGCCGCCGAGGCTGCCGGGCTTACCCTGCCGTCGTCATGCGCGCAGGGCTTGTGCGGCACTTGCAAGAGCACCCTGGTCAGCGGGGAAGTTGACATGCGGGCGAACGGCGGCATCCGGCCCCGGGAGGTGGCGGCCGGCCGGGTGCTGTTGTGCTGCAGCCGGCCACTTACCGATCTAGTGGTCACCCGCTGACCACGCGTAGCTCTCTGCCAGGCAGGCCGGTCGGGTGCGCGTCACAACGCGGAACTCGCCGCTGCGATCAGGCTGCGGACGACACCAGGTCGCGCTGGGGTTCGTGGTGGTTCTCCGCCGTTCCCCGCAAGGAGAGCCAGGCGAGCCAGCCGGTGCCGATGATGAAGCCGAGGGTGAGGATGCGGTAGAGGACCACGGCGGCGATCGCGATGGCGCTCGCGGTGCCGCCGGCCACCAGGGCGACGATCAGGGCGCTGTCGATGATTCCGAGGCCGCCGGGGAGGATCGTGATGCTGCCGGTGGCCATCGCGGCGCAGAAGGCCAGCAGCACCTGGCTTGCGACCGGCGGCGCGTCGCTGACGGCGCGCAGGCACATCCACAGGGCGGCGGCGTCGAGCAGCCAGTTCAGGACGGCGAAGGCGGCGGCCGCCGCACCGTGGCCCGGGGTGAGCCGGGCCGCGCGCAGCTGCTCGGCGAAGCCGCGGACCTGGTCGAGCCCCTGCTCCCGGGGACGGCGCCGCAGCCGGTTGACGCCGGCCAGCGCGGCCCTGGCGGCCGGCTCGATCCGGCCGGGCCGGGCGGTGATCCATCGGACCCCGAGCATCAGCAGCAGGCCGGCGAAAACGAAGCCCGCGAGCGTACGCCATTGTGGGGTGCCGTTCGCGGCGACCGCGCTGGCGGCGCCGAGCACTGCGAAGGCCGCCGCCGACAGGATGCCGCCGAGCGCGATGGCCCAGGACGCCACCGCGGGGCTGGCGCCGAAGCGGCGCATCTGCTGATAGTTGAGCCGAGTGGAGAACGCCGCCCCGCCGGGCAGCGTGACACTCAGGGAGTGCGCGGCGTAGGCGAGCGCCATGTGCCGGTGCAGCGGTGCCCGGACTCCGGCCGAGCGCAGCAGGCGCTGCTGCATCCGGGCGTAGGCGCCCATCGCGGCGATCTCCAGGGCGAGCCCGGCGACGAGCCAACCCGGCTGCGGCGCGCGGAGCCGGGCCAGCGCCGCGGCCAGCGACGGCCAGCCCACCGCCAGCTCGACGGCGAACAGGACGAGCACGGCCGCCACGGCGATCCGCGGCAGCCATCGGCGTACGGCCCGGGACCGCTCGGCCCGGCCGGCGCCGGACAGCCACCTGGGCGGCGTCCGGCCGAACACCATGCCGTACAGCGAGCCGCGGGGGTACGCAGCGGTTGTGGTCGTCATGGTGTGCCTCCTGGAACGCCGCCGCGGTGCGATGCCGCGGCGGCCCGATCAAAGTCCGATGTGGATTTTCAAGCCCTCGATGGCGCCGGCTATTTCGCTTTCCGGTACGTCGGTCCCCGGCTGGACGTGCACCACCCAGGCGATGTCCTGCTCGCCGCTGGCCGGCCGGCGGGCCGAGACCGTGCCGACCACGCGGCCGTCGTGCCGCAGCGGCGCATGAGCCAGCGTGGTGGCGCTGATCCGCTCGCGGGCCAGGCTCAGCAGCCGGTCCGGGGCCGCGGTGCGCAGGACGGCGTCGGGTGCCACCTGCGGCCGCCGGCTGATCAGGCGCAGCTCGCCTCGCCCGGCATCCCAGGCGGCCCGCCCGAGCTGGTCCCAGCCGAGCCGGTACCAGAATCCGGTTGTCGGGTTTTGGTAGTGGATGGCGTCCCGGGTAGCGACCAGGCGCCGGCCGGTCTGCATGTCGTGTTCGTTGAGCAGGGCCCGCTCGCCCTCGGCGAGGGCGGGCCGGGTCGCCCGGTGCCGGCCCGTCCCGGCCGTGGAGCGAACACCGAGCAGGCCGCGCCATTGAGCCGCTAGCACTGACATTTGCCGCCTCCCGCCATCTCGTCCTCCGCAACAATTCTGTTTGGGGATACGAACTGTTCTGCTTGACGAACCGTATAGACTTGCTGATCAGGACGTCAAGGGAGGGACATGGCTGCGGAGACGAACGCCACACAACACAGCGCGACATGCCTGCGGCTCATGCAGCTACTGCCGCGCATCACCCGGGGCATGCGGCGCTCCCAGGACCGCACCGCGCCGGAGACGATCACCCCGCTGGGCCCGCGCCACGTGGCCGCTCTCGAACACCTGCGCGACGGCCCGATCACCGTGGGCTGCCTCGCCGGCCAACTCGGCCTGACCATGTCCACGGTCAGCGGCGTGCTGGCCGACCTCGACCGGGCCGGCTACGTCGAGCGGAAGGCCGACACGGGCGACCGGCGGCGCACCTTCGTGGAGATCACCCCGGCGAAGAAGGCCGAGATCCAGCAGTGGATGGACGGGGCCGCCCGGCCGATGGCCCGCGTCCTCGACCGGCTCGACCCGGCCGAGCAGGCCGCCTTCCTCAAGGCCATGGACCTGCTCGAGACGGAGCTACGCGACTGCGACCAGGAACGCTGACCGAAAGGCTCCACAACCGTCACACAACCCTGTGGCAACCCCGCGTGCATAGGTTGCCGGACAGGTCCGCTGTGGACGATTGTGAAGGAGACTTGATGAGCAGCAACGTAGCTACCCTCTGTGCTCGCATCGGCATTGCCGCGGTGGCATCGCTCGGTGTGCTGGCGGTTTCGGGTGGCGCCGCCTCCGCCGCGCCCAGCCAGAGGGTCACGGTGGTCCACAGCGTTTCCGCTGCCACCCTGACCCCGGCGCAGTGCAACGCCATCCAGCAGCAGATCGCCACGAACAATGAACGCATCGACGCCCTCGAGGAACTCCTGCAAACGGCGCCGGCGTACATGAAGGGCGACATCATCAAGAAGATCAACGCCCTCAACGCGCAGAACGCCGCACTGCAGGCCCAGTTCGACGCGGGCTGCTAAAGCTAGGTCACGTCGATCCATGATCGGGCGGTCCGCGTCATGGCGGACCGCCCGGCCGTCCACCCTTGTCCAACATTGACGGATTGCCGCCCGCTGGACGGCCACAATCGGACCAGGATCTAGGAGGACGTGGATCTAGGAGGTTGGCGATGAAGAGGATGACCATCCGGCACAAGAGCACGCTGCGTCTGCTCTCCGGTGCGCGACGACTGTGGATCGAGTGGTGCTGGTAGGACCGGCCGCCCGTGTGACATCCGCTGGCCTGCGCCGCCCGGCGAAACTGAGCTTCGACAACGTGGCCGAGGCCGACGAGACCACCCGTGAGCTGCTGGACCGGCTGTCACGGCGGATCGGCCCGCTGCCGTTGCGGCTGGAGCTGCACGAGGGTGGCGCGCCGCCCTCGCCCGCCCGGCACGATCTGCGCAACGCGCTCGGGGACAGCCTGCTGCGCGGTTTCTACCGGTACGCCGCCCGCGTCGCACGACACGGCCGCGCCATGGTAAGCGCGGAGCAGGACCTGCCGAACTGGTGGGCGTACACCACCGGGCTGGCCACCGCACTGGCTGCGCTGGGTGAGGCGCAGGAGGCGCTCGACCTCTATCGCCAGGCCCGCGCGGCCACCGACGACCCCCAGATCACGATGTCGTCCGCGTACGCCACAGCCATGCTGTACGCGCGGCATCTGGCACCGGGCGACCAGGATCCGGCACAGGCGCGGCACTGGCTGGAACTGGCCCTGCGGCTCGCCGAGCAGATACCGGACCCGCGCCAGCGGGCACTGTCCGGTGTCTTCTACGAGCAAGGGATCGCCCTGCTGGACAGCCGGGAGGGCCATCCCGAACGCGCCCTGCGGGCAATCGACGACGGACTGGCCCGGCTGGCCGCGGTGCTCGGCCCGCAGGAGCGCCGGGTGGACCGGGCCCGGCTGCTGCACAACCGCGCCCAGGTGCACCTGGCGCTGGGCGATCCGCGACAGGCACTGGCCGACCTCGACGCGGTGATCGCGTACGACCACGACAACTGCGAGTACTACATGGACCGCGCGTCGTTGCACCGGGCCGCGGGCCGGGCTCGGGCAGCGATCCGCGACTACGGTACGGCTATCCGGCTGGGGCCGCACCTGCCGGAGGCGTACTACAACCGGGCGACGCTCCGGTCCGAGCGCGGCGGCTCCCGGTCCGAGCGCGCCGACCTGGAACAGGCGATCACGATCGAGCCCGGTCATGTCGAGGCGCGGGTCGCCCTGTGCAATCTGCACCTGGAACGTGGTGATGCGGTGGCCGCCGAGCAGTGCGCCCGGGCCGGGCTGATCCTGGCGCCGGACGACCCCGATCTGCTGTGCACCCTGGGGCTGACCTGCGCCGAACGCAAGCGCCCGGTGGAAGCGGAGGAACTGCTGAGTCAGGCCGTCGCCGGAAACCCGCAGCTGGTCGAGGCGTGGACCAACCGTGCCGCCGTCCGCTTCGAGCGCGGTGACACGGCCGGCGCCCTGGCAGACCTGGACCGCGCGGTGGCGCTGTCGTCCGAGCCGGTGCCGCGCTACAACCGCGCAGTGGCGCTCGCCGGGCTGGCCCGGTGGGACGAGGCCGCCCACGACCTTGCCGAGGCTCTCGCCCGACCCGGCCTGGACCGCGCCCTACGCCGCGACATGCGCGCGGAACTGACTCGCGCCCGAAAGAACTGTTGACCGGGCCACCTAGTAGATCGTGCTGATGCAGGAGGTGTCGTCGTCCTGCCAGGCTTCCCCGTTGGGCCCCCGTACCGTGACATAGACCCGGTAGGTATTGCCGTTGCCCTCGTGCGTCTGGTCCGCGACCCGCCACCTGCCATTGGCGTCCGTGGTGACGTGGTAATCATCGGTCGTAATCCACCGCTGGTCGTCGATGTACAGCTTGCGGGTGACCGTGAGACTCATGTTGGCGGCGGGTGCGACGCCGGTGGCGGACGTCGTCACCTCGGTCCAGCCGACCTGAATGCCCATCAGCCTGACCGAGTGATCCACGCAGGTGATCCCGGCGAACGTGTACGGCACTAGGACGCTGACCACGTTGGACCAGTCACCGCTGCCGGCCAGGTTCTCCGCTCCCACCCGAATCTGATACTGATCGCCGCCGATCAGGAAGTAGATCTTGTGGCCGGTCAGGGTCAGGTACCGCTGGACGGGGCTCCAGCCGCTGTTGCGCGAGATGTTGCGGACCTGCACCGTGTAATACACGTTCGACGGCGTGCTGGGGCCCCAGTCCAGATCGACGTGGTCCGCCGTCTGGCCGACGACGCGCAGGTTGGTGGGCGCCGACGGCAGCGGTGGCATCGGCCGGGCACTCACGGCGTTGGAGGCACCCGAATCGCCGGACAGATTCGTGGCCCGCAGCCGGAACCCGTACGTGGTGCCGTTCAGCAGACCGGACACCGGGAACGAGCAGCAGGTGCTCACCGGATACTTCAGCTTCGACCAGGAACCGCCAGAGGACTGCATCTCGATCCAGTAGTAGACGTTCGGTGTCGAGCTGGCCGTCCAGTGCAGACTCACCTTGCCGTCGCCGGCCGTGGCGGTCAGCCCGCTCGGCGCCGAAGGCAGCGGCGGCATCGGCCGGGCGCTGGCGGTATTCGAGGCGCCCGAGTCGCCGGCCAGGTTGGTCGACTTCAGCCGGAACTCGTACGTCGTGCCGTTCGCCAGGTAGCGGACGTCGAACGAACAGCAGGTTTCGATCGGGTACAGCGCTTGCTTCCAGGTGCCGCCGGCCGGGCGGGACTCCAGCCAGTAGTACACCGACGGCGTCGAACTGGCCGTCCAGTGCAGACTCACCATGCCGTCGCCGGCCGTGGCGGTCAGCCCGCTCGGCGCCGCGGGCAGCGGCGGCATCGGGGTCGCACCGGCGACGTTGGAGGCTTTGCCCTCGCCGGAGGAGTTGCCCGCGGAGACCTTCCATTCGTAGGCATGGCCGTTGACGAGTGAGGTGGCGGTGAACGCGGTGCCGGAAATCGGCAGCGCGGGCGGCTGCCACGACTGACCGGTGGTGACGTCACGCTGGTAGAGGTAGTAGAGCACGTTCGCCGTCGGGCTTGCCGTCCACTTCAGCGTGGCCTGGCCGTTGCCGGCGGTCGCGGTCAGGCCGCTCGGGGCCGCGGGCGTACCGCCGTGCGAGGTGACCTGGACCGCCGCGGTCGCCGGTCCCTCGCCCCCGCTGTTCTCGGCGGTCACCTTGAACTCGTACACGTGGTCGTCGGCCAGTGAGCCGAGGCTGACCGTGGTCTTGTCCGTCGGATAGATGCCCTTGCTGAACGTCGCGCCGGCGGTGACGTCCCGGAAGTAGATCCAGTAGTAGAACCCGCCCGCCGCCGGCGCGTCCCAGTCCAGGTCAATCGTGCCGTCCCCCGCGGACTTTCCGCGCAGATTCCTCGGCGCGGCCGGCGGGTTGTAGTGGGCCGTGGCCACGGCAAGATTGGACAGCGGCCCGGCGCCGGTCGCGTTGATCGCGTCGACCTTGAACTCGTACACGTGGTTCTGGGTCAGCGACCCGGCGGTCCAGGTGCAGCAGGTGGTCACTGGGTAGATCAGCTTCGTGAGGGTCTGGCCGGCGGTCACGTCGCGCATCCAGATGTCGAACCACAGGTCGGGGCCGGGCGCGGTCCAGTCGAGCTTGATCGATCCATCGGTGCCCGCGGTCGCCGTCAGCGCGGTCACCGCGCCCGGTACCGGCAGGTTCGGCGTCGCACTGGCCACGTTCGACGCCGCCGATTCGCCGCCCGTACCGACCGCGGTGACCTTGTATTCGTAGGTGTCTCCGTTGGTCAGCCAGCCAAGCGAGACGGTGCAGCATTCGGTGACCGGGTATTCGAGCTGGGCGAACGTGGTCTGGCCGGCAGTGACGTCCCGCTGGTATATCCAGTACCACACGCCCGGCGAGGTGCTCGCGGTCCAGGACAGGGCGACGGTGCCGTTGCCAGCCACCGCCGCCAGGTTCGTCGGCACGGCCGGCGGCGGGTAGTTCGATGTGGCCTGGGCGGTCGCTGACTTCGGCCCCTCGCCGCCCTGGTTGAAGCCGGTCACCGCGTACTCGTATTGATGTCCGTCGACCAGATAGCCGACCGTCACCGTGTTCGTGGTGGACGGCAGCGGCAGCTTGGTGAATTCGGTATCCCCCGCGGTGAGGTCGCGCTGATAGATCCAATACCAGATGTTTGCGGCCATCAGGTTCCAGTTCAACCGGATCTGACCGTCGGTAAGAGCTGTAGCGGTCAGGCCGGTGGGTGCGGCGGGCGGCGCGATGTGCGAGACCGCACTGGCCACGTTCGACTCGGGGCCGGTGCCGGCGCTGTTCGCCGCGGCGACGCGGTAGTCGTAGGTATGCCCCTCCACGAGGCCGGTCGCGATGGCGGTGGTGGCGTTGAAGATCGGGTTCGGCCAGCGGACGAACGCGGTCTCACCCGCCGTCACGTCCCGGGACGAGACGAGATACTGCACGTTCGGTACGTTGACCGCCGACCAGGAAAGCCCGATGTTCCCGTCGGGCTGGGCGGTGGCGGCGAGGTCGGCCGGCGCGGAGGCGAGCGGCTGCTCGATGTAGAGAAGCCGGTTCGGCGTCCCGGCGGGCAGGTTGGTGACCACGTTCGGGGTGGCCGCGGCGAGCAGAGTCCTCTTGACGTCCGCCGGGCTGTAGCCCGGGTGCGACTGCAACAGGATCGCGGCGGCACCCGCCACCATCGGGGCGGCGAAGGACGTCCCGTCGTCCGTCACAGTCGCCGTGTCGGTGTCGTACCCGGCCATCGTCACCGCCTCGCCCGGCGCCTGAATGTCGACGCAGGTGCCCCCGTTGCTGAAGCTCGCCGAACGATCGACGGCGTCGACGGCGCCGACGGTGATCGCGGCCGTGGTCTCCGACATGTGTGCCGGTGACCAGGTGCAGGCATCCTCATCGTCGTTGCCGGCCGCCATGACCACGGTAAGGCCGGCGGCGACGGCGCTGACGACCGCGTCGTCCGTGGTGTCCATCGCCTTGCCGTCGGCGGAACCGCTGAGGCTGAGGTTGATCAGCGCCGGTTTGTGCTGTGCGGCGTCGCGGATCGCGTAGTCGATGCCCAGCGCGATGCCGAACGCATTGCCATACCAGTCACCCTGCGCATCACAGGAGAACACCTTGACGGGCACCATCTGTACGTTCTTGGCGACGCCGTAGGTGGCCCCGCCGAGCATGCTGGCGACGCCCGTGCCGTGGCCACCGCCGCAGTCGGGCGTGTCGGTGCCGCCGTCGATGACGTTGTAGCCGGGCAGGACACGCCCGCCGAACTCCTGATGTGAGGCCCGGATGCCGGTGTCCACGACGTAGGCCCGGACGCCCGTGCCGTCGTTCGGATAACGGTACTTCTGGTCCCGCGGGAGTGCCCGCTGGTCGATCCGGTCCAGGTGCCAGGGTGGATTCGCCTGCTCGCCCGCGACCGCGTACGTATGATTCTGTGCGACGTCGAGTACGTCGGGGTGCGCGGCCAGATTGATCGCCTGAGCCGGTGTGAGGGTCGCGCCGAAACCGTGCAGCGCGTAGGGCGCGAGCGCGCCGAGCGTGCCGCCCGCCTGCGTGACGAGCTGCTGGGCGTACGCCGCTAGCCGTTCGGGCTGCGCCCCGGTTCCCCTCAGGCGAACGATATAGCTTCCCGCTATCACGCCCGTGAGGTCAGTGCCGCGCACGGCAGTGGCGACCGGCACGGCGCTCTGCGGCGTCACCGTGGCCGTGGCGCCGAATGCCCCCTCACCGTTCGCGTTCGCCGCGGTCACCTTGAACTCGTACTGGTGCCCGGCGATCAGGAACCCGGCCTTGAACGACGTTGTCGTGGCGGCCGTCGGCTGGCGCGCGAAGTGCGTCTGCCCACCCGTGACGTCGCGTTGCCACACCCGGTACGAAGTCGCGCCGGACACGGCCGACCATGTCAGGTTCGCGTAGTCGTTTTGGCCGGTGACGGCGAGTCCACCGGGCGCGGCCGGTGTGCCGGTCGGTGGCACGACCGGCCAGGTGATCTCGACGAAGCGCGGTCGGTAGAGCCGAGCGTCGGCCAGGTTGTCGGCGTACGTGAGACTGTTGACGTTGTACGACATGAGCAGTTTGCCAGTAGCCGCGAGCGACGGGTGCAGCTGTGCGTCGTAGACGATCGTCGCCGAACCCGGTGCCGGCTCCGGCGCTGTGTAGAGAACGGTCGGTCCGGTCCACGGCCCGGTCGGCGACGTCGCGGTGTACGCCACCATCTGGGGGTCGAAGATGAGGTTGCTGTCCTGCGTGACCAGCACGTACTGGGTGCCGACCTGCTGCACCGAGTAATTGGTGCCGACGCCGCTGAGCAGCCGCGCGGGCGAGTCTGGGCTGCTCGTCCAGGCGGAGCCGGTCCAGTACTCCCACGGGCCGCCGAGCGATCCGGCGGCCGCACGGGCGATGTGCGCGAAGTTCATCCGGCCCGGTGCCGTCGACATGCCGTAGATGTAGGTGTACGAGCCGTTCGGCACGAGGGCCGCGCCCCAGGTGATGTCCGACCCCACGGACAAACCGGTCACCGAGGTCAGGGTCAGCGCCGGCAGGGCGAATGTGGCCAGCGCGGTTCCGGTGCGGGTGAAGTCCAGGGAGCCGGTGCCCGTCTTGCGGTACCGGTTATAGATGACCTTGAGAACGCCACCCTCGACGATCCCGTCGCCGTTCCAGTAGAACTCACCGCTTCCGTCGGTCGGGATGACCACCGCCTGCGGGTCGGAGGCGGTGCCGCCGGTGAGGGTCGCGCCGAGCGCGGTGCCACTCTGGACGACGATGGTGTTGTTGACCATGGGTGTGGACGCCGCCCGCGTGTGGTCGGCGTTGACGGTGCCCAGAAACGTGTCGGAGAACAGCCAGGCGACCCGACCGTCGGGCAGCGCGACGGACGTTGTTCCGTCACCGCCTGTCCAGTGCCCGCCGGCGTCGCCGTAGGCGTTGAACGCCGAGTTCAGCGCGGCCGCCGTCATCACCGGTGGCGCAGCGGCCGCGGCCGGCGGGGCGAAGACGAACAACCCGCCCGTGGCGAGAACCGCCACCATCGCGACGCGTAGCCATGACACCATCGTCCATTTCGGACGCCCGCCCCACACACCCATGATCAGGAGTGTGTCAGCGCATAGTCGAATGCCGCACGGCCGAACGGCCATCGACCCACGCCGATTGGCCGAGATCTCCCGGGTCGAGGAATATCGGCGGACGACCGGCCGACCAGAGCTCAGCCCGGCAGCTGGGTGTCGTACTTATCCAACAGCGACAGCAGGCGGTCATCGATCCGCTCCGGGCCCCACGGCTGCACCTGCACTCCCGGCTGAGGCTCATCGCCGCCCTCCACGAAGAGTTGCTCGGCCCCAGGACCCTGCGTCCCGGTTCATCGCCACATCGTCCAAGGGGGTGGAAAACCGTGGATCCGCTTTCGGGCGTCCTGGGGATGCTCGGCCTGCAGGCGGCGGCGCCTTGCCGGCTCGAGGTCGGCGGAGAATGGGCTCTCAGGTTCGCCGAGTTCCAGCACATCCGAGTCGGCGTGGTGCTCACCGGATCAATGTGGCTGACCCCGCACGGGTACGCCCCGATCCGGATGTCGCGAAGCTCGTTCGCTTTGCACTTCAAGTCCGCGGTCGGGTTGCCGCCGCTCGACTACCTGGTGCGCGGCGTTAGCGTGAGCCGAGTCGAGGATCCCTTGGAGTCTTTCCTCTGGTGGATTTTGCGGGATCCAGCGGCCGGAGCCGGCGGGTTCCGCGAGATGGTCACTGAGGCCCTTGTCGGTGCTACGGGGAGTTTCGAAGCTTCGGAAGGGCGGACTGCCAGCTGGGTCGACGGCCGCGATGCCCGCGATTTCGGGCGGAGTGTCCAGCACGACTCGGACCAGAAATTCGGACATGGCAGCACTCCACCTTTCTCCGGGAAGATCGGATACGGGAATTCTCCGTCTCCATCTTCCCGCCAGCCTCGCATGTCGTCGATTTGCGTCGCGAAATATCCGAGATATTGTTTGTCGCTCTCGCCGTTCATGCCCGGACGGATAACCTTGATCAGTTCTCTGAACCTGCCATCCGGGAAACTACCCACCAGCAAACGGTAATCAGCCGGAAGGCGCATCCCACCCAGCGACTGCTCGATCGCCGGCCAATCGAGGTCGCCGCCATCCTTCAGGCTGAGACCAACCGCTGAAGCGAGAGTTTCCATGGCGCCGGCAGCCACCATCGCCGATCTCCGTTCTCAAACCGTGCAGGACATGCTCGGACACGACAGCTACGCCTACACCTACACCCGTTGGCCGGATGCGGGTCGTGTCGTTAGCACCGGGCGCTCTGATCGGCGCAACTTAACCACTGCACGCATCCGTCCGGGCTGGATGTGGCGCGGCTAGGTGGCGGTAAGTATCCCGGCCTCGACCGGGTGCGGGCGGTGCAGCCCGACCTGGTGTGCTGAACAGGGAGGAAAACCGGTCCGAGGACGCCGATGTACGTCACGTTCCCGCAGACCGTCGACCAAGCGGTCACCAAGCTGGCCGGCATGCTGACCATGCTCGACGTGACCAGCGAACCCGGCTGGCTGACCGACGCCCGCAACGCCTGGTCCGCGGTCACACCCGGCCCGCCACGCCAGGCAGTGGTGTCGGTGCGGCGCAAGCCGTGGGTCGTGGTCGATGACGAAACCTTCGCCACCGACGTGCTGCGCCACCTCGGCGTGACAACCTGTACACCGAGCACACCGACCGGCACCCGCGGCCCACCCTCGACGAGATCCGCCACCGGCGACCAAATCATTGTGCTGCTGCCCGACGAGCCCTACCTCTTCAGCCCGCACGGCGGCCCGGAAGCCTTTCCCATACCCCTACCCTACGACGCTTGAGGTGTGACAACAGCGCCGCGCGGTGAGTCCGGCGGTCCCGCGAACCGCCGGCCCGCACTATTGATCAGCGAGTCTTTTCGTAAGCAGCGTCAGCCGCGTCGGCGCAGCGGGCGCCGGACGCGCTGCGCGACCCTGGTGAATCGCGCCTGGCCCGGCAGAAATCGCTGGATCCGGCGGCGACGCCGCAACGGTTCCGGCTCGCGCGGCGGCTCATAGCGAGGCGGCGGCCCGCCACGGAAGACCACCGGCCCGGGACGGCGATACTCCCGCAGCGGCGGCGTGAGAATCATCAGCACGCCGTCGATCGTGTCGCGGCGGCGGCTTTCGCGCCACCCGGTTATCGCGTACGAGAATCCCACCCGAGGCCGTTGTAGACGTCGAGGCGTCCGTCTCGCGGCCGCCCGAATCGACGCGCAGTGAACGAACAGCTGAATCTTGGTGATCAGCTGTCCAGCGTTGCAACCGGCGCCAGCACGTCCTCCTGTGGCCGAAACCCGAGTTCCTGGGGCCAGGCCTTCCCTGCCAATCTTGGTGTGCAGCACGAACAAGATGCCGCCCCGGAGATTTCTCCAGCCAGGGTGGCAGCAGTGGCCCGATTCGCAGTCGATGATCACCGAATGGTCACCGATCCGGAACGATCAGTGCCGCTCTCCCTTGGCGTGGGCCGAGGGAGAGCAGCTGCAGCTTCACTCACCGGGCAAGATCGACCGGTAGAGCAAGTGGTTGTCGGTCGTGGTGGCGAACAACCGACCGTAGGCGGAGGCCATACCCGTGATGTTGAACGCCTGGCGGATATGCGTCCATGCCATGCCAGGGCCAGGTGGGCGCCGCCAGAGGTTGTTGTCGTTCGTCGCGCCGTAGAGGCCGGCGCTGCTCGCGCCCAGGGAGCGGACACCTTGCGCCACGCCGATCTCACGCCAGTTGATGTTGGCGTTGACTATGTCGCGGTCCCAGAGCTTGCCGTCGGTGGTGACCGCGTAGAGCTTGCTGCCAAGGGACGTCATCGTGGTCACATCGTTGGCGTGACCGACCGTCGTCCACGGTACGTTGTACGGCTCGAGACCGCGGACCACCAGCTGGTTGCCGGTGGTCGCACCGTAGAGGCCGGTCGGGGTACCGGCGATCGCGCGTACGCCTGGGGCCGTGCCGATCAGCCGCCAGTCCACCTCGGACGTGACCGCGTCGCGCACCCAGAGCTTGTCGTCGTTGGTGACCGCGTACAGCTGGCCGGCGGCGGTCGCTAGCGCGCGGACGCCGTTGGCATGCCCAGCCCGCACCCAATCCCCGTCCGCGATACAGGTGGTGTAGCTGGCGGTGAAGGCGAGGTCCCCGTTGCCCGGCCAGTTATCGTTGGTTCGAAACTGGAGCTGAGCTAGCGTCGAGCTCGTGTTGGTCACGCGGTTGCCCTGGCCGATGTAGACCCAAGAGCCGTTGGCTCGGGCCAGCAGGCTGTACTCGCGGGCGCCGGGCAGCGGATAGTCGGACGGCGCGGAGGTGTTGGACCAGCCCTCTGGCCCGTTGTTGCCAGTGAGCCAGACCCCCGCCCAGATCTCGCCGCCGCCGGTGATCTGGACGCTCCGGCCCGGCTCGAGATAGGTGCCGGTGGATACCAGGGAACTGGCCTCGGGCACTGAGTCGTTGTGGAGCGAACACAGGGTCTGCGCGGCGGCCGGCGTCGCCGGTCCGGCCAGCAGCATGACCGCCGCGGCGGCCGTGCCGGTCAGGATTGCGGTGAGGCGTCGTGTGTTCATCGTTCCCCCTTCGGTCGATCAGTCGGCAGTCATGGTGGCGACATCGCCTTTCCCAGACATATATCCGCCGTATACCGTGGCGCGGGGGCAGGCATGGAGTTCCGGGTTCTCGGTCCACTTGAGGTCGCCGACGGCGCAGCGCCCGTGCGGATCGTCGCCGGGAAGCAGCGCGCCCTGCTGGCGATCCTGCTCATGCACGCGAACCATCCCCTGTCAGCGGATCGGTTGGTCGACATGATGTGGGCCGGGCTGCCCCCACGGACCGCGGTAGAGAACCTGCGGCTCTACGTTCACCGGCTCCGGCGCGCGCTCGGCGACGGCGAACGCATCGGTCATGGGGCCGGTGGCTATGCCCTGGCCGTCGCGCCGGGTGAACTCGACGCGGCCCGCTTCGAGACGCTCGCCGAGACGGGCGAGGAAGCCCAGGTGGCCGGGGACCACGAGCGTGCGGCAAACGTATTCGGCGAGGCGCTCGGGCTGTGGCGTGGACCGGCGTACGCCGATCTTGACGTCGACGCCGTCCGGGAGGAGGCGGACCGCCTCGAGGCGCGACGGGAAGCGGTCCGCGAGGGCCGGATCGAGGCGGATCTCGCCCTCGGCCGGCACGAGGCGCTGACCGGGGAACTGGCCCGGCTGGTGCGCGAGCGGCCGCTGCGGGAACGCCTGCGCGCGCAGCTAATGCTCGCGCTCTACCGGAGCGGCCGGCAGGCCGAGGCGCTGCACCTGTATCAGGACGCCCGGCACCTGCTGGCAGCCGAGCTGGGCATCGAGCCGGGACCGCGGCTGCGCGAGCTGCAGGAGGCGATCTTGCGCGGCGATGCGGACCTCGAGCCGCCCGCCGCGCGGGTCAGAAGAAGCCCGGATGTCGTCGCGATGCTGCCGCCGGACGTGCCGGACTTCGTTGGCCGCGACGACGAGCTGTCCCGCCTCGAGGAGATCCTATCGCCGGGCGAGGACCGGGGTGTTGTGGTCGTTTCGGGCACGGCTGGCGTCGGCAAGACTGCCCTTGCGGTGCATTGGGCGCGGCGGGCGATCGGCCGGTTCCCGGACGGCCAGCTCTACGTGGACCTGGCCGGATATTCGGCGCGGGCGCCGGTCCGGCCGATCGAGGCGCTGGCCCGATTCCTCCGGGCGCTCGGCGTCGAGCAGGTGCCGTCCGAGGTCGCCGAGGCGACCGGCATGTTGCGCACCCGCTTGTCCGACCGGCGGATGATCATGGTGCTCGACAACGCCCGCGGCGCCGATCAGGTGCGGCCGCTGCTGCCCGGCGACCATCATTGCGTCACGCTGGTGACCAGCCGGGAACGGCTGTCCGGCCTCGTGTCTCGCGACGGTGCAACGCGGCTTCCGCTCGACGTGCTGACGCCGGTCGAGGCCGGCGCCCTGCTCACCCGGCTGCTGGGCAACCGGGTTACGAGCGCCGAGCCGGACGCGACGGCCGAGCTGGCGCAGGCATGCGCATACCTGCCGCTCGCCCTGCGAATCACGGCGGCGAACCTGGCTGACCGGCCAGGGCACAGCGTCGCGGCACACCTCGCCGCGCTGCGCGACGGCGATCGGCTCGATATGTTTGCGGTCGAAGGCGACGAGGAGTACGCGGTCCGCACGGCTTTCGACCACTCGTATGCCGGCCTGGATCCCGAATGTCGGCTCACTTTCCGGCTGCTCGGCCTCGTTCCCGGGCCGGACGTACCGCTGGTCGGCGTCGCCCGGCTCAGCGGAGCGACCGACGCCGACGCCGCTCGGGCACTCGACCGCCTGACCAACGCGCACTTGGTGATGCAACCGTTCGCGCGGCGCTATGCGTTGCACGACCTGTTGCGGATCTATGCCGCCGGACTTTGCGACCGAATGGACATCGGCGCCGACCGCGATGCCGCCGTCGCCCGACTGCACGCGTACTACCTGTCCACGGCCGACGCCGCGGCCCGGACGCTGTACCCGACGACGCTGCGGCTCCCGCAGGCATCGGCCGCGGCATCGGCCGGCCAGACGTTCGCCGACCACACCGCGGCGCTCAACTGGCTCGATGTGGAGTGGCCGAACTTGCTGGCGATCGTGGACGCCGCCGAACGGACCGGGCCGCACCACATCGCCTGGCGGCTTGCCGACACTCTGCGCGGCTATCTTTGGCTGCGTATGGATGCCATCGGATGGCACACCGTGGCCATTGCCGGCCTGCGCGCCGCTGAGGCCGACCACGACCCGCCGGCTCAGGCTGCTGCCCATCTGAGCCTGGCCGACCTGCACACCCGGACCGGCGACTACGAGGCGGCCGCCCGGCACGCCGGTCAGGCGCTCGAGCTCTGCCGGCTAGCTGGCTGGCGGCATGGCGAGGCGGCCGCGTTCGGCTCGCTGGGCAACGTCTCGCGGCGGTCGGGACGAATCGAGGCGTCCGTCGGCTATCAGGCACAGGCTCTGGATCTCAACCGCCGGATTGGTCGCAGCGAGG
>Ga0307513_10003029_pt1 | contig 22905 bp, 24 predicted proteins | sample 15_EM_MG_FD_202174 | JGI IMG/M metagenome (GOLD analysis project Ga0307513, IMG submission 202174) | Populus trichocarpa ectomycorrhiza microbial communities from riparian zone in the Pacific Northwest, United States - 15_EM | ecosystem: Host-associated > Plants > Roots > Unclassified | place...
AGGGCAAGCTGAAAGAGGTGGCGACGCGTTTTGCTGCGCGCGCGGGCGAGGACGTGAAAGTGTTCGTCGATACGGCGCCGGTGATGGAAAAGCCGCTGGCCGAGCAGGCAGGGCTTGGCTGGCAGGGAAAACACACCAATCTCGTCAGCCGAACCTTCGGCTCCTGGCTGTTGCTCGGCAGCCTTTTCACCACGGCCGATCTTGCCGTTGATGATGCGGAGACCGATCATTGCGGCTCGTGCCGCGCCTGTCTCGATGCCTGTCCGACGGATGCCTTTCCCGCACCCTACAAGATCGATGCGCGACGCTGCATTTCCTATCTCACCATAGAGCACAAGGGGCGGATCGCCGCCGATCTGCGGCCGCTGATCGGCAACCGGATCTATGGCTGCGACGATTGTCTCGCCGCCTGTCCGTGGAACAAATTTGCCCAAGAGGCGTCGGAAATGAAGCTGAGGGCTCGCGACGATCTCAAGGCACCGTCGCTGCTTTCTTTGCTGTTGCTCGACGATGCCGGTTTTCGGGCGTTGTTTTCGGGTTCTCCGGTCAAGCGCATCGGCCGCGATCGCTTCGTGCGCAACGTATTGATCGCCGCCGGCAACTCGGGCGACCCGTCGCTTATTTCGCCCTGCGTCGGACTTTGCGGCGATCCTTCGCCTGTTGTGCGCGGCATGGCCGTCTGGGCCCTGTCGCGCCTGATGCCGGCTGGCGCTTTCGCCGCGTTTGCGGCAAGACGGCAGGACGAGACCGATGGCGACGTGCGCGCCGAATGGGATATGGCAGGAGCCTTCGGATGAATTTACTGGTTTTGGGTGCAGGCTATTCCGGGAAGGCAATCGCCCTGCAATTCCTCTCGGAAGCGGAGACCGTCACCGGCACGACCCGCTCTGCCGAAAAGGCGGAAGTGTTGCGCCAGCGCGGGCTGAATGCTGAACTCTTCGACGGCGATATCATTTCGCCGGCGCTTGCCGCCGTCATGGCGCGGACCACGCATCTGGTCCAGTCGATCGCACCCGGTCGCGACGGCGATCCGCTGATGCGGCCGAATTCAAGACCCGTGGCTGCATTGATGCCAAACCTGCAATGGGTGGCCTATCTGTCGACCGTCGGGGTCTACGGCGATCATGGCGGGGCGTGGGTTGATGAAGATACCCCTTGCAAGCCGGTCTCCGCCCGCTCGGTGGAGCGGGTCGAGGCAGAGCAGGCGTGGCTTGCTTTCGGCCGCGACAACAGCCTGCCGGTTTCGATCCTGCGGCTTTCCGGCATCTATGGGCCGGGCCGCAACGGCTTGTGCAATCTGGCGGACGGAACGGCGCGGCGGCTGGTGAAGCCGAACCAGGTGTTCAACCGCATTCGCGTCGAGGATATCGCCTCAGCAACGGCATTTCTTTCCGATCGCAGTCTCGGTGGCATCTTCAACATCACCGATCATGAGCCGGCGCCGCCGCAGGATGTGGTCGCGGAAGCGGCACGGCTCATGGGCGTCGCCCCGCCGCCGGAAACTGCTTTCGAAACGGCAGAGCTTTCGCCGATGGCACGGTCGTTCTACGGGGAAAACAAGCGGGTCTCGAACCGGAAAATCCGCGACCTCGGTTTTACATTCGGCTTTCCGGACTATCGTATTTCGCTAGCCCAATTGTGGCAGCAGGGAATCTGGAGAGGCTGAGATCAGCAAAGGATTGTTGCAGGATAGAATAGGAACAAATCCTGTTGGTCCGCGTTAGTATTTCGAACAGAAATGGCGTTTTTGAATCGTATGAACCGCTGGAATTTTCAGTCGATCGATATTTACTTTGTGAATTGAATACAACCTATGCGATATTTTGATAAATTCTAGCCTCCATATTAGGCCGTAATTGGCAAAATTCAAAAATTGAATCAAATTAGTATCATGGGCGTGGAGCTGGGATATCCGGGCGCCCCAATTTTTGGATTGACGGTTGAATCCAAACGACATTCCCGGAATTAAAATCAACATTTCAAAAAATGGTAATTTTAAATTTTAGGTCTTTCTCAACAAGTCCTAATGAGGCGTTAAAGGTTGAAGCACTTTTTCGCCATTTTTGACCCGGAAAGGCAGCGCTCCGCAAGGGCGCGCTAAATTTCCACTACAGGGGTCAACTGTTTGACGAACGTAACATCGACAGCTGCTATCGCAGCAATTCTGGCATTCGGGGCAATTCTGACATCGACGACCGACGGTCATGCGGCCGGTAATGGTTGCGGTGGTGCGTCCTGGTATGCCCTGTCGTCGCGCACGGCATCCGGCGAACGCATGAATGCGTCCTACCTGACGGCCGCCCACCGCAATCTCAAGTTTGGCACCAAGGTCCAGGTAACCAACAAGCGCAATGGCAAGAGTGTCGTCGTGCGCATCAACGATCGCGGCCCCTTCATCCGCGGTAGGGTTATCGATCTCTCCAAGGCGGCGGCCTCCCATATCGGCATGATCCGCTCGGGAACCGCCAGCGTCTGCTACCGCGTCGTCAGCTGATCTCTCGTTGTACGGCCTGCGGCGTCGCATCAGGATTGCAATGAATGGGCCCTGCCGGCTTGCTCTTGACGGCCATGACCGTTACCACGACGGGAAATGGAGTTGATGCAAGATGCGTTTGGGTGGCAGGCTCGCTGGAGCCATAGAGGTTCTGGCTGATATAGAGACGCGCAAGCGTCCGGTCGCGGATGCCCTCAAGGATTGGGGACTGGCGCATCGCTTTGCTGGATCGGGTGATCGCGCCGCGATCGGTAACATCGTCTACGACGCGCTGCGCATGAAACTCTCGCATGCCTGGCTGATGGACAGCGACAGCGCGACTGCGCTGGGACATGCCGTCATATTCCGCCAATGGGGCGTGACGCCGGAAGCGCTGGCTGCGGAACTGGATGGCGACAAGTTTGCGCCGGAGCCCCTTGCCGATACCATGGTCGCCGCCTTCGCAAGCCGCAAGCTCGACGAGGCACCGCTCTATGTGCAGGGTGATATTCCCGAGTGGCTGGAGGCCTCCTTCGAGCGCAGTTTTGGTGCGGACTGGCTTGCGGAAGCGCAGGCGCTTGCCGGGCGCCCGGCGCTCGATCTGCGCGCCAACACGCTGAAATCCACACGCGAGAAAGTGCTGAAGGCTTTGGAGCGTAGCGGTGTCGAGCCGACAGTCCTTGCCCGGCAGGGTATTCGTGTGCCGGCCGGCGAGGGGCCTTCGCGCCTGCCGAACGTGACGGCCGAGCTTTCCTTCCAGAAAGGCTGGTTCGAAGTCCAGGACGAAGGCTCGCAGATCGTTGCCGATCTCGTGCTGCCGAAGGACGGCGAGCAGATCCTTGATTATTGTGCGGGCGGCGGCGGCAAGACGCTGGCCATATCGGCTGCCATGCACAACAAGGGGCAGGTGCATGCCTATGACACCGATCGCAAGCGGCTGGCGCCGATCATCGAGCGGCTGAAGCGGGCAGGGACCCGCAATGTCCAGGTTCATGACAACAAAGCGGCGCTGGAGGTGCTGGCCGGTCGGTTCGACCGGGTGCTGGTCGACGCGCCCTGCACGGGCACAGGCACCTGGCGTCGTCGCCCGGATACCAAATGGCGGCTTAACCAGAAGAACATCGAGGAACGCCAGTCGCAACAGCAGGAAGCGCTGTCCGAGGCGTCGCGCTATGTGCGACCAGGCGGGAGGATCGTCTACGTCACCTGTTCGGTTCTGCCGGAGGAAAACGAGACGCAGGTCCGCGCCTTCTGTGCGGCCAACCCCGCGTTTTCGGTCGTTTCAGCGCTTCCATCCTGGGAGACGCTGTTCGGCGCGAGCGGCAGGAGGCCGCGTTCTTCCGACGGCCAGACACTGACGCTGACACCGGCATCGACGGATACGGACGGCTTCTTTTTTTGTCAGATGGAACGCACGAGCTGATTGGCTGCGGGCGCCGTGGCTGATCAGTCGATGCGTAGCGGATATTGCTGGCGCGGCGGGATGAGGTGGTGCAGCACCGCGATTGCCACCAGCAGCACGCTGCCCAGCACTGCGACCTCGAAAAGGACCGGCGCATCGAAATGCGAGGCAACCGCGACGATCGGAACAGCGCCGGCCGGCGGGTGCGTGATCCTGAGAAACAGCATCAGTCCGATGGAAAGGCCGACGCCGACCGCGCCGGCGAGCCAGAGACCCGGAAAGAAATGGGCGGCGATGCTGCCGAGCAGGGCTGCCAGCAGGCAGCCGCCGACGACGTTTGCCGGCTGCGACAGCGGGCTTTTCGGCTGGCCGAACAGCAGGACGGCACTGGCCCCGAACGGCGCAATCAAAAGCGGCAAGCCGGTATAGACGGCCAGCAGGCCGACAGCGATCATTGCAGTGACCGCGCCGATTCCGGACTTCAAATGGTGGTGGAATTCACCCTGCGGCTCATGTCGCCGGATGTAGTGCTTGAGATGGTGCCGCATGCAAAACTCACGCTGTGATGATTTTTACGTCATACAGTCTAAAATTTGATCAGTAAATGCCTTATAAATAGGCTAAATTGAGTGATTGCTTTGCGCTGTCTGCCTTGCATGGCAAGGCTGCGGGTCTCCGGCGGAACATCATTCCAAATATTGAAAGCGTTCTAAACTATACTCTTTGACACCAGTTTGGTTTTGGTTCATGAAAATCAGGCTCTATGGAACCTCCGGTTCTGCAGGTCGCGCGCGGTGCGTTGCGCAGGGTCCTTTTGATGGATCGGGGCGGCGGGGAACCGAAACCATTCGGTCGGAAATTATTCAGGAGAGGTCATGAAAACATCGTTCATTCGCAGCGCCATGCTGGCGCTGGTTACCGCAACATCGACCCTGGCCCTACAGCCGGCGATGGCTGCCACTGATGCCGGCGCTGTCGTCAAGCATTATGCGGCCGTCGGTCTGGCGAAATACCAGGATGCGCTCGTCACTGCCCAGGCCCTCGAAAAGGCCGTCGATGCACTGATTGCGACGCCGAGCGAAGCGACGCTGAAGACGGCCCGCGAGGCATGGCTCGCAGCCCGCAATCCCTATCAGGAAACCGAAGTCTACCGTTTCGGAAACCCGATCGTCGATGAATGGGAAGGCAAGGTCAATGCCTGGCCGCTCGACGAAGGCCTGATCGACTACGTCGATCCCAGCTACGGCGCGGAAAGCGACGAGAATGCCCTGTTCACTGCCAATGTCATCGCCAACAAGACCATCAAGATCGATGGCAAGGATGTCGATGCGACCAGCATAACCCCGGAATTCCTGTCGGGAACCCTGCAGGAAGCCGGCGGTATCGAGGCCAACGTCGCCACGGGTTATCATGCCATCGAATTCCTGCTCTGGGGCCAGGACCTGAACGGCAACGGCCCGGGCGCCGGCAATCGTCAGTTCACGGATTTCGACACAGCAACCTGCACCAACGGCAATTGTGATCGTCGTGCCGCCTACCTGAAATCAGCCACGACGCTGCTCGTCTCGGACCTGACGGATATGGTCGCCAACTGGACGGCAGACGGTGCTGCAACCAAGAACATCGAAGCCGATCCGAAGGCTGGCCTCGTGGCCATTCTGACCGGCATGGGCTCGCTGTCCTATGGCGAACTGGCTGGCGAGCGCATGAAGCTCGGCCTCCTGCTGCATGATCCGGAAGAAGAGCATGACTGCTTTTCGGACAACACCTACAACTCGCATCTTCATGATGCGATCGGCATCCAGGCTGCCTATACCGGCGACTACACCAAGGTCGATGGCACCAAGCTGACTGGCCCTTCACTGTCTGAACTCGTTGCCGCCAAGGATCCGGCGCTCGACAAGGAAATGAAGGAAAAGCTGGCAACGACCGTGGCTGCGATGGAAGCGATGGCCAAGCGCGGCGAGACGGTCGAAAAATACGACCAGATGATTGCTGAAGGCAATGCTGAAGGCAATGCCGTCGTGCAGGCCGCCATCGACGGGCTGATCGCCCAGGCAAAAACCGTCGAGCGCGTCATTGCGTCGCTGGATCTCGGCACGATCGAGCTTGAAGGTTCCGACAGCCTTGATAATCCTACCGCTGTCTTCCAATAAGAAAGCAAAGGCGGGCCGCCGCGCGACGCTGCGGCCCGGTTCTTCCGAATGAAACCACGCGCCGTCCCGCGCCGGATATTGCCGCTTGCAGCAGCACTGTGTCTGGCTGCGGGCGGCGTTTTGGTTTTCGCAGCCGCGAGTGCCGGCGAGCGAAGCGATCTTTCCGAAAAGGATCGTCGCCGTGTCGAGGCCGTCACGCGTCCGACCACGGATTTCAGCAAGGCCGAAAAATTCGAGGCGATGTCCGGCGGTGCCGGTACGTCGATCGCCTCCGTCAATGCCGACAGTTTCTCGCAGTTCTCCAGCAATATTAGCTTTGCCGAGGAAGAGACCTTCAAGCTCGGCAATGCGCTGTTCCGCAAGCTCTGGGTGTCGTCTCCCTCCTCGACGCAGGCCTCGGACGGTCTCGGCCCGCTCTACAATGCGCGGGCGTGCCAGACCTGCCATCTCAAGGATGGGCGCGGCCATCCGCCGGAAGGCGCGTCGGATACGACGTCGATGTTCCTGCGCCTCGCGCGCGCGCCGCAGACGGACGCCGAACGCCAGGCATTGGCGGCGCACGCGGTTCTGAATTTTCCCGATCCGGTCTATGGCACGCAGCTGCAGGACAGTGCCGTGCCGGGATTGCCGGCCGAAGGCCATATGCGGATCGAGTATACCGAAGAAGCGGCGGTTCTGACCGGAGGCGAGACCGTTTCGTTGCGCCGGCCGCGTTATTCGGTGGTCGACCTCGGCTATGGTCCGCTCGATGCGTCAACGACGCTTTCGCCGCGCGTGACGCAGGCCATGTCCGGCCTCGGCCTGATCGAAGCCATCCATCCGGACGATATTCTGGCTCACGCCGATCCGGAAGATGCCGATGGCGATGGGGTCAGCGGAAAAGCAGCCCGGGTGCGCGACCCGAAGACCGGCGCGCTGGCTCTGGGCCGGTTCGGCTGGAAGGCGCAGAGCGCCAGCGTGCGCCAGCAGAGTGCCGAGGCTTTCGCCGGCGATATCGGCATCTCCACGCCTGACGTTGGTCGCAGCCACGGTGACTGTACTGCAGCGCAGCCCGCCTGCCTTTCCCTGCCGGACGGCGTGCAGGCCCGTCTCGGCGACAGCGAGGCGCCTGCGCCGGTGCTTGACCTTGTAACCTTCTATTCCGAAAACTTGGCGGTGCCCGCCCGGCGCAAGGCAAGCTTTTCCGAAACGCTGGCTGGCAAGAAGCTGTTCTATGAAACGGGCTGCATCAGCTGCCACACGCCGAAATTCGTTACCCGTCGCGATGCTGCCAACAAGGCGCACGCATTTCAGCTGATCTGGCCCTATTCAGACTTTCTCCTGCACGACATGGGCGAGGGGCTGGCCGACGGACAGCAAGTCGGCGAGGCGTCGGGACGCGAGTGGCGCACGCCACCGCTTTGGGGTATCGGATTGACGAAGACGGTCAGCGGCCACACATTCTTCCTGCATGACGGCCGCGCCCGCAATCTGACGGAAGCTATTCTCTGGCATGGCGGCGAGGCGGAAAAGGCCCGCGCCGGTTTTGCCATCCTGTCGAAGGACGACAGGCAAGCCCTCATCACATTCCTGGAGTCCCTTTGATGCGCAGTGTTGTCGTCCCGCTTCTCAGCCTTGCCATTGCCCTTGGCGCCTGCCCCGCCCTTGCTCAGGAGGGTGCCGCTCTCTCGCCGCGCGTTCTCAACGAGCAGGCTCTTCCAGCCGTTATGGAAAAAGCCGTCGATGATTTCATCCGGCCGGGCTACGGCCACCTGGTCGAGGCGACGCGGTCGCTGTCTGAAACCGTGCATCTGCTGTGCGAAAAGCCGTCAGAGGCAGCGTTTGGCGATGTTCAACTCGCTTTCGATAGCGTCGTGCATCAATGGTCGACCATCGAGATCGTCCGTGTCGGGCCGGTGATCAAGGGCAACAGGTTCGAGCGCTTCCTGTTCTATCCCGACCGCAAGAGCACCGGTCTGAAGCAGGTCCAGGCTATTCTCGTGAAGGAAGACGAGACCGCCACCTCGGCTGGTACGATCAGAGGCAAGAGCGTCGCGGTGCAGGGGCTGGGTGCGTTGGAATATGTTCTTTATGGGACGGGTGCGGAAACACTGTCCGGCCAGAAGAACGCATTTCGCTGCCGCTACGGCGCGGCGATTGCCGACAATCTTCTCGAGGTCGCCTCCGAACTCAGCGCAGAGTGGGAAAAGCCCGACGGCATCCAGGCGGCGTGGAAAAACCCGGGGCCGGGCAATCCGGTGTTTCGCGACAGCAAGGAAGCGGCAACGGCGCTGCTCGGCATTCTCGTGCATGGCGTCGAAACGGTGAAAGACCAGCGGCTGCGGCCGTTCTACGCCGGAACAGTCGCGGGCAAAGTCGATCCCGGTCACCCTAAACTCGCTATCTACTGGCGATCGGGCAACACCATGCCCTCCATTGCCGCCGATTTTCAGGCGATGCAAACCCTGTTTTCCGTTTCCGGAATGCAGGCCCTTCTGCCCGAAGACAGCCGGTCTGTCGCCGGATCGATCAATTTCGTCTTCAGCTCGGTCATCAGCGCCAGCAAGGCGGTCGATCTGCCGATCGCAGAGGCGCTGGCGGACGACGCGCAGCGCGGCAAGCTCGATTTCATCGCGCTGAACACGCAGGATCTCCTTGATCGCCTCGACAGGGATTTCGGCGGCGCGATCGGCCTTGGCGCCGGCTTCTCCTTTTCCGATGGCGATTGAGAGATCGTCATGACGCGCACGCAAAGCAGATCGCGCAAGCCCCTGATGGTCGATCGTCGCACCTTTCTGAAGATGGCGGGTGCCGGCTGGGCAGCGACACTTGCGCCGCGGGCTGCCTTTGCACTGTCACGGGCAGATGCCGTCTATGCGTCGGCCTTTATGGCGCGGGACGGCTCCTATGGCATCGCCACGCTCGACGATCGCGGCGGCATCATCGAGCGGCTGCCGCTGCCTGCCCGCGCCCATGGAATGACCTATTCGCCGGTGACAAACCGCGCCGTTGCCTTTGCCCGACGCCCCGGAACCTATGCGATGATTTTTGCGCCCGATCGCAGCGTCGAGCCGATCGTGATCACGTCGGTCGAAGGCCGTCATTTCTACGGGCATGGCTGTTTTTCCGCCGATGGTCGCCTGCTTTATGCGACGGAGAACGATTTTGCCGGAAATCGCGGCATGGTCGGGGTTTATGATGGAACCGACCGGTTTTCGAGGATCGGTGAATTTCCTTCCTATGGCATCGGTCCGCACGACATGACGCTGTCCGGCGATAGCCGGATGTTGGTGATCGCCAATGGCGGCATCGAGACCAATCCGGATTTCGGTCGCACCAAGCTCAACCTCGATCACATGGAGCCCTCGTTGGTGCTGGTCGATACCGCGACCGGCGGACTGATCGAGCGGCATGGTATGCCGGAAAACCTCCGCCAGTTGTCCACCCGGCATGTGGATATCGATGCGGACGGCAAGATCTGGTTCGCCTGCCAATATGAAGGGCCGCGCGACGCCCTGCCGCCCCTGGCCGGCTCGTTTTCAAAAGGAGAGGATGTGCGCTTCCTGTCTCTTCCGGAGGAGGCAACGCTGGCGCTCGCCAATTATGTCGGCGCCATCGCCGTCAACCGGCAGGACGGTTTGATAGGCCTGACATCGCCGAAAGGGGGAGCCTGCGTGACTGTGGATGCCCGTACCGGCAAGGTCGTCAACACCGAAAACCTTGCCGACGCAGCCGGTATCGCCGCTGCAAGGCATGGTTTCGTCACCTCGTCCTATGGCGGGCTCCTCGGAGAAACAGAAAGTGCCGTTGCCTGGGACCAGCATATCGTGCGCCTGGGTTGACAGGCTCTGGAAAACCGCAAGCGTTGCTCTAAATAATACCACCATGAACCGTACAGTCGTCCATATCATCTTCGTCGTCGCCGTGCTCGGCTCCGGTCTCCTGATCGGTATCAACAATATTCCCGGCGAATGGTATCAGTCGCTGGTAAAGCCGTCCTTCAATCCACCCAACTGGATTTTCGCGCCGGTCTGGTCGATCCTCTACGTGATGATCGGCATTGCCGGCGCCCGCACCTTTCTGGACCATCGACAGACCCCGGCATGGTGGTTCTGGATCGGGCAGATGATCCTCAATTTCCTCTGGTCGCCACTGTTCTTCGGCATGCAGCAGGTCGGCATGGCGCTGATCGTGATCCTGGCCCTTCTGGTCGCCGTCATCGGTTTCATCGTGGTAAGCCGTCGGCAGGACCATCTCTCCAGCGTGCTGTTTGTGCCCTATGCAGCCTGGGTTGGCTTTGCCACCTTGCTCAACGCGTCGATTTTCCTCATGAATTGAGCTTGTTCGCTGTCCGCGAGCATGCCAATCTTGCTGCCTGATCCGCACCGTCGCGCGGGATTTCAAGAGGCAATCGTCGAGACAGATGGAAGACTGGCATCCCGCGGATTTCCGCGACCGCATCGCTAGGAGTTTCGCGCGGCAGGCAGCCATGCGCACGATCGGCGCCGAACTGACGCGCGTTGAGCAGGGAACTGTCGAGATCGAGCTTCCCTTCGACGAGAAGCTCACCCAGCAGCACGGTTTCCTGCATGCCGGCATCATATCGGCAGCGCTGGATGCTGCTGGCACCTATGCCGCCTATTCGGTGATCGACCCGGATGCCTCGATTTTGACCATAGAGTTCAAGGTCAATCTCATGTCGCCCGGTCGCGGCGAACGCTTCCTGTTTCGTGGCGAGGTGACGAAGCCCGGCACGACGATCATCGTCTCCGACGGGCGCGGCTATGCCCTTTCGTCAGACGGACCGGCCAAGCTGATCGCCTCGATGACCGGAACGATGATGGTGATCCGCGGACGCGAGGGCATTGAAGGATGATCTACGAACTGAAGGACGTCGCGGGCCGCAAGCTGCTCTACGTCATGGCTGTTGATGCGGAATATGGCGTGCACCTGCGCGCGCGGATCTCGCCTGTCATGACCGGTGTCGGTCCGGTCGAGGCGGCGGTGACGCTGACGCGGACGCTTGCTGAACTGCACGCGCGCGACAGCCTGCCGGATCTCGTGGTCTCGCTCGGCTCGGCCGGATCCGCCAAACTCGAACAGACGGAAGTCTATCAGGCACTATCCGTCGCCTATCGAGACATGGATGCCTCGCCGCTCGGTTTCGAGAAGGGGGCTACACCGTTCCTCGATCTTCCTGTTGTCGTCGATCTGCCGCTGCGCATTCCCGGCGTTAAGACGGCCAGCCTGTCAACGGGCGCCAACATCGTGTCCGGCGCGACCTATGACACCATCTCCGCGGACCTCGTCGAGATGGAAACCTTCGCGCTGCTGCGCGCCTGCCAGTCCTTCGGCGTCCCCCTGATCGGCCTGCGCGGCATTTCGGACGGCAAGGCGGAACTGAAACATGTGGGCGACTGGACGGAATATCTGCATGTTATCGACGAGAAGTTAGCGGATGTGATTGACGCGCTGGAAGCGGCTGTGGAAACGGGTCATATCCGGCTTTGAGCGGCAATAATTGTCCGGGTGCAATTGAATCGTTGCTCTTGGCAACTGCTTTCATTAAAGGCTCGCCATGATCCCCCGATTTATGATCCCAGCCAGCGGAAGCGTTTCATGACCGAGACAGTCCATCCCGATACCGTTCTCATCATCGATTTCGGCAGCCAGGTCACGCAGCTGATCGCAAGACGCGTCCGCGAAACCGGCATTTACTGCGAAATCGTGCCCTTCCAGTCTTCGGAGGAGGGCTTCCATCGCCTGAAGCCAAAGGCGATCATCCTGTCCGGCAGCCCGGCCTCGACGCTCGACATCGGCTCGCCCCGCGCGCCGCAGATCGTTTTCGACAGTGGTCTGCCTATCCTCGGCATATGCTATGGCCAGCAGACGATCTGCGAACAGCTGGGCGGCAAGGTTGAAGCCGGCCATCACCGCGAATTTGGCCGCGCCTTCATCGAGATCGACAAGGAATGCGCGCTCTATGAAGGCGTCTGGCCCGTCGGCTCGCGCCATCAGGTCTGGATGAGCCATGGCGACCGCGTCACCGCGATCCCGGACGGTTTCGAGGTCGTCGCGACGTCTGCCAATGCACCGTTCGCCTGCATCGCCAACGAGGCGAAGAAATATTACGCCGTCCAGTTCCATCCGGAAGTCGTGCACACACCTGATGGCGCCAAGCTGCTGGCCAATTTCGTGCAGAAGATCGCCGGGCTGAAAGGCGATTGGACCATGGCCGCCTATCGCGAGCACGCGGTTGCCGCCATTCGAAAACAGGTTGGCGACAAGCGCGTTATCTGCGGCCTGTCCGGAGGGGTCGATTCCTCGGTCGCCGCGCTTCTTATCCATGAGGCGATCGGCGACCAGTTGACCTGCATCCTCGTCGACCATGGCCTGATGCGCAAGAACGAGGCGGCCGATGTCGTCAAGATGTTCAATGAGCATTACGACATTAAGCTGGTGCATGTCGACGCGTCCGACATGTTCATCGACGCGCTCGAAGGCGAGAGCGATCCGGAAACCAAGCGCAAGACCATCGGTCGCCTGTTTATCGACGTCTTCGAGGCGGAGGCCAAGAAGATCGGCGGCGCAGACTTCCTGGCCCAGGGCACGCTCTATCCCGATGTCATCGAAAGTGTCTCCTTCACTGGCGGTCCATCGGTCACGATCAAATCGCACCACAATGTCGGCGGCCTTCCGGCGCGTATGAACATGCAATTGGTCGAACCGCTGCGCGAATTGTTCAAGGATGAGGTTCGCGTGCTCGGCCAGGAGCTCGGCCTGCCCGACAGCTTCATCGGTCGCCATCCCTTCCCGGGTCCGGGCCTTGCCATCCGCTGCCCGGGCGGTATCACCCGCGAAAAGCTCGAAATCCTGCGCGAGGCCGATGCCGTCTATCTCGACGAAATCCGCAAGGCCGGCCTTTACGATGCCATCTGGCAGGCGTTTGCCGTGCTGCTACCGGTTCAGACTGTCGGCGTCATGGGTGATGGCCGGACCTATGAATTCGTCTGCGCGCTGCGGGCCGTCACGTCGGTCGATGGCATGACCGCCGATTTCTATCACTACGACATGGAATTCCTCGGCCGCGCCGCCACCCGCATCATCAACGAAGTCCGCGGCATCAACCGCGTTGTCTACGACGTAACCAGCAAGCCGCCGGGCACGATCGAGTGGGAATGATTTTGACCCATCCGGGCGTATCCGAAAATACGCTGTTGTACGACACAAGTCATTGAAAACAAAAATAAATCATTCCGGTGTCAGTCAGCAACTATCGGTACGCAGAGTTTGGCTTTGACGGCCTGTCTGACGGACCTCCGGTATATTGCGCTCACGAACTTTTCAAAGTACCGTCACGGTCAATGAGCCTCGTGACGGTACTTTTTTTGCTTTAAGCTATTGAAGATAAAAGAAATTCCAGACCGCGAGTCCTCGAAATTGTGCTGACGGTACTTTTCAGGAGGCAATAGGAATGTTGACGGATGCCGCCATCAAGGCATTGAAACCAAAAGAGAAAATTTACAAAGTTGCGGACCGGGACGGCATGTATGTTCGCGTCATGCCCAGTGGCGCGATCTCGTTTCGCCTGGATTACAGGCTCAACGGCCGCCGCGAGACCGTCTATCTGGGCAGGTATGGACGCGACGGGATCTCTCTTGCCCGGGCAAGAGAGAAGTGCATCGACGCAAGGCGTGCCATTGGCGACGGACGATCGCCGGCGATAGAGAAGCAGCGCGACAAGCGCCGCCTGAAAGAGGCGAAGAGCTTCGGCGAGTTTGGGGAGAAGTGGCTCACCGCCGCGCCGATGGCCGACAGCACGCGGGCCATGCGGCGGTCCATATTCGAGCGTGAGCTTCTCCCCGTCTGGCGCAATCGTCTGCTGACGGAGATCACGCCGGACGATCTACGAGCCCATTGCGGGAGCATCGTTGAACGCGGCGCTCCGGCGACGGCTATCCATGTGCGAGACATCCTGAAGCAGATCTACGGGTTCGCGATCCTGCACGGAGAGAAGGTCGCCAACCCGGCCGACGAGGTGGGGCCGGCGTCGATCGCCACCTTCGTACCGAAGGACCGCTCGCTCTCGCCCTCTGAAATTCGAGTGATGTTGAAGCAGCTCGAGCATATCGCCACACTTCCCACGATCCGTTTGGGAATGCGGCTCTACCTCCTCACGATGGTGCGCAAGAGCGAGCTGCAGGACGCAGTGTGGGACGAAGTCGACTTCGAGAATGCGGTCTGGACGATCCCGAAGGAGCGGATGAAGCGTTCGAAGGCGCATAACGTCTACCTTTCGCGCCAGGTGCTCGACATCATGATCGCGTTGAAGACCTGTGCGGGAAATTCAAGATACCTGCTGCCGTCCCGGTACGACGCAGATGCTCCGATGTCGCGCGCCACCTTCAACCGGGTCACGTATGCCGTCGTGGAGCGCGCCAAAGCTGAAGGTTTGCCCCTGGAGCCGTTTACGGTTCACGACCTGCGGCGGACAGGTTCGACTCTGCTGAACGAACTCGGCTTCAACAGCGACTGGATCGAAAAGTGCCTGGCGCATGAGGACGGGCGCTCGTCGCGTGGCGTCTATAACAAAGCCGAATATGAGGTGCAGCGTCGGCATATGATGCAAGAGTGGTCGGACACCTTGGACGCCTGGGTCGATGGCAAGAAGTACGTGCCAACGCTCATCCCGCCGTCGATGCCGATCTTGGAGCCCGATCCTTCTCTTTGACCGGACGGGCTCGGCGTTGCTTCACGTCCGGGCCGGGCACGCGGAGAATTGGTTTTGAGCGCCGTGCCGCGAGCCATGCCTGAACTTCGCCCAGATCCCAAACCACGCATCGTGGGGTCAAAGCGAAGCGTCGAGGAAATTCCCCTCGCTGTTCCATTTCGTAGATCGTGCTGTCAGCTAACGGCACCATCTCACGCAACTGCTGTCGTCTAATCGTTCTTCCGATCGGGGTGTTCGCCGCAGCGTTCATGTTGCATCTCCTCTTGATTGGCGGGTGAGGAGATAGAAAACAATAGATCCCGAAAGGTGGAAGCCTTCACGTCGATCAATCGGGAATTAGCGGGTTGTAGCGTGCATATCGGATGGTGACGTTCTGCATAAACCAGGTCGTGAAGCTATTACTGCGCGGTTTCGGAGGAGATTTCCGAACGTGTATCCGACTATGATGGCGTGGCGCGCGCGTCCAGCGCGAAGGCTGCGGCTGCGTTAACATGCAACTCGGTCGTGTCGAACACCGGAAAGCCCGGTAGGTCGAGTTGGCTGATGAGCAAGAATATTTCCGTGCAGCCGAGAATCACGCCCTGCGCACCGCGCGCGCGAAGATCGTCGGTAATACGAAGATATTCCCGCTTGGAATCTTCTCTCAGATCGCGCCGCACCAGTTCGTTAAAAATGATGCGATCGACAATCTCCTGGTCTGGATCGGTCGGTACAATGATCTCAACACCGAAGTGCTCCAGAAAACGACGCTGTAGGTCCTTGGAACGCATGACCGGCATAGTCCCGAGAAGCCCGACCTGGCTAAGGCCGGCCTTCTGAATTGCCGCTCCGGTGGGATCAGCGATATGAATGAACGGCGTCGATCGTTCGGCCATGATGGGCTCGACCACCCGATGCATGGTGTTCGACACGCAGACGATCACATCGGCGCCAGCCCGTTCCAGCCGATCGAGCTTCTCTGCAAGATAGGTACGCGCGGCGTCCCATTGGCCTTGCCGCACAAAGGATTCGATGTTGCCGAAATTCACTGAGACAATAATAATCTCACCATTGTCCCAGTCGCCAAGCCGCTCGTTTAGGCGCTCGTTGAGCATCCGGTAATATTCGCCCGTCGCCTGATTGCTCATGCCACCGAGGATACCGACTGTTCTCTGGGCGAATGGCCGCACGCGCGAAACCGCTTTCGAATGCATGGACAGATCTCCGATCAGATCGTGGAATTTGGAGGAGGATTGCGCGGCGGTGCCTCTGCCGGCTCACATAATTCGAGTGTCGATCACGGATAGTTGCCATAGAAAGCGAATGTATCGTCCTGACCGCTGATGCGCGTTTTGAACAATGTCTTGTTTGTGTGGTTCGATTTTCTCTTGCGCTTTCATGTGCTGGATCGCTCGTTTCAAATGAAATACAATTATCGTATTGCTCAAGGCCAAGGATTGGAAAATCCTGCTGCCGTGCCAAAAGAACAACGGCGGCTAAGATTTCATGGCACGCGAAGCACTGGGACAGGAAAGAGGCATGCAACGCCGGGACAATATGAGGTTGTGGAGAGACGCCAGTCTGTCCGATGGGCTCGAACTGCTCAGGGCGTCCTGCGTCGATCATCGCTACCCGGCTCATGACCACGACGAATTCGTGGTCGCGGCTTTCAAGAGCGGAGCCCAACGGCATCGAATTTCAAGGTGCGAGGGTGTAGCCTACGCAGGAACGGTGATGATCATTCCACCGGGTGAAGTCCACACCGGCGAGGCTGCCGAACAGGGCGGAGCGTGGGAATACTGCGCGTACTATCCGTCACCGGCGCTGCTGGAGCGTATTGCCGACGATGTGCTCGGTAAAGCGGGGCAACTGGATTTTGGGAAGGAGAGCCTCCGGACCGATCCGACCGTGGTGGGCGTCTTGCTCGATGCGCATCGCCTGATCGAGGAGTCCCCCGACCCTTTGGAAAGGCAGTGCGCGCTGCTTGACGCCTTCGGTGTTCTGATCCGCACCTACGGGCAACGCACACAGCGAGGGCGACGCCCAAGAGCATTGGATGCGGATATCGGTCGGGCGATTGCGTTTATGCATGAGCAGCATGACAGGCCGCTGAAGATCGACGAAATTGCTGGTGTCGTGGGCCTCAGCGAATATCACTTCATGCGCACCTTCCGTGCCACCCGAGGCCTCACCGTGCATCGCTATCTGACGCAACTCCGTCTGTCTCGGGCGAAGTCGCTCCTGGAGGACGGCGTCAGCGTGGCTGAAGCCGCAATCGCGGTCGGACTGTTCGACCAAAGCCACCTAACAAACCTATTCCGGAAGAATTTCGGCGTTACGCCTCGCGGCTTCGCATCAGCTTGCAAATAGCAAAATGGAGAAAGGTATGCTCGACCATGTCATTCTTCCGGTAAGTGATCCCGACAACGCGGTCGTGTTTTAACGCCGCGCGCCAATTTACACTCCTGAGCAATCAAGCAGAACGCGCCGTCGCTGCCTGATGAACGGGGCAAGCATCTTGCGGACATATGGTTTCGTCGCAAAGCCGGCAGATATGGTCGGCTTCCTCGGCGCTCTTGGTCATGGCGCGCAGAAGCGTTTCTGCCAAGGTGGTCAACTGGTCCTGCTGTTCTGGCGTCAACACATCGACGATGGCGGTGAGCACAGAGCAGCGCTCCTGGAGGGTGACGCGAACTTGCAAACGCCCGGCCTCTGTCAGATGGAGCGCCACAGCGCGGCGGTCGGCGGCCGGTCGGCTCTCGACTAGGCCTGCCGCCTCCAGCTTGTCCACCAGGCGAACCGTCGCGGTGTGGGACAACTTCAAAGCCCGGCTGAGCGCGCCATTCGAGCAGCCCTCATAGAACCCAATCACGTTCAGCGCGGCGGCGGCCGAATCGGTCTGGCTGGGATGGCTGCGAAGGTGGCGATCCAAAACTTCAGCAATCTCTGACGCCAGGGCGCCGAGCATATTGGCGGTTCTCAATTTCGACATACGCTTTCATCGCACTCCAAATTTCAGTTGACAAGATCACTGCAACGATCAAGGCGTCTAATTTATGCGTGCAGCACGCACTGATTTAAAGTTCCAGCATTTAGTCACACCTGCCAGCGGCTGCAGGCGAATTTTCTGACATCGCGTTCATCGCACTCTGATTGGGGGTTGACATGGTTAGCCTAATGGAAGATTTATGTGCGTGCAACACGCACATAAAATTCGGGAGGGTTAAATATGCTTCTTGACGAAAACTTGGAACGCCGCCTCACCCACGTCGGTGGGGCAGTGCTCCGTTACAGCCTCGTCCTGTTCTTCGTGGGCTTTGGCTTCTACAAATTCACTTTGCAGGAGGCGCAGGCCATCCAACCGCTCATGGCTCACAGCCCGATCCTGTTTTGGGCTGAGCCGCTGCTCGGCGTGCGCGGCGCCTCCAATCTTATCGGCGTCATCGAGATCGTGCTGGGTGGACTCATCGCACTTCGCCATTTCAATCCGCGCCTTTCGGCACTGGGCAGCCTCGGAACCGCTTTCGCATTGGTGACGACGCTGAGCTTCTTGTTCACCACGCCTGGCCTCGATCCGTTGTCCAGTGATGCGGGTTTCCTGGCCAAGGACCTGACTCTCCTCGGGGCCGCTCTGTGGTCGGCCGGGGAAGCCCTAGCTGCCGCGCGCCTTCGCCAAAACGGGTCTCCAGGCGCGGCAAACACGAGGGCCGCCTGAATCCAATAGGCGTGACCGTCCACAATGGCGCGGTGTGGAATCCATCCGTGTAGCCGGGCAATCGCCGCTGCGATGCCCGGCCGGACCGGGGAATGCGCGTTCAGCATTCCTAGCAGGGGAAGCGCCTGAACAGGCCCCTTCAACTTTAAATATGTCGAAAACCAACAGAAATACGGCTTTCACGTGAAAGGAAAGACTATGAACAAGCAACCTCGCAATCTGATCGGCATCCTGCTGATAGGTGTTCTTGCCTCGGGTGTCGCTATAACTACGGCGGGCACCGCGTCGGCTGAGGACGTCCCCAATATCGACGCCACCGTCCGCCAGTTTCACGTCAACTTCTCGAACGGTGGAGACGAAAAGAATGGCGCTCTCGTCGACGACAGCCTTGTTGTGGAGTTGAACGGCGGCGCCGACAACAAGGTCAATGGCGCCACCTTCAAGGGGCGCGACCAGTTTGTCGCTTGGATCAAGTCCTACAAGGGGCCGTTCCCGGATGCCAAGATCACCGACCATGACGTTGTGGTGTCCGGCAACAAGGCGGCAATCCGCTTCACCTTCGAAGGCACACAGACCGGCCCGATGCCAACTCCGAACGGCACATTGCCTGCGAGTGGTCGCAAGGTAGTCATACAGGGCACCGAATTCTTCACCTTCAACAGCAGCGGCAAGCTCATTCATCTTGAGACGCTTACCAACGATCTCGGATTGATTACGCAACTAACCGCCAAGTAGGCCCAGGACGTGGAATCGCGGTTGCCCAGATTCATGCCTCGGGATTCGGCCGCGTAGTCCCGGCTGCGACGTCGAAGCGGAGACTTCCCGAAGTTCTCCATCCGTATCTGCCGGGCAATCGCCGGTGCGATGCCGAGACGAGTCTCGGAATGCACCTCTAGCATCTCAAGAAGAGGGCGCGGAGCAAGCCCCTTCACCTTCAACTCTGTAGAAGAACCAACCGGAAATCCGGTTTCATCTGAAAGGAACGATAATGAATAAGCACCGTCGCAATCTGATCGGCACCCTGGCGACGGGTGTCGTCGTCGCGGGACTCGCTATGATCTCCGCCGGCACCGCCGCCGCTCAGACCCTTCCTGATATCGAAGCCATTGTGCGTCAGTTTCACGTCAATTACTCGAATGGTGAAGTTGAAAAGAACGGCGCGCTCGTCGACGACAGCCTCATCGTTCAACTGAACGGCGGCGCCGACAACAAGGTCAACGGCTTCACCTTCAAGGGACGCGACCAGTTTGTCGCCTGGATCAAGGGCGAAAAGGGCGTCTTCCCAGACGGGAAAATCACCGACAATGATGTCGTCGTGTCCGGTAACATGGCCGCCATCCGCTTCACTTTCGAAGGTACACAAACCGGCCCAATGGAGACGCCAAACGGCACCTTGCCAGCGACTGGTCGCAAGGTCGTCGTACAAGGCACCGAATTCTTCACCTTCAATAGCAGCGGAAAGCTCATTCACCTCGAGACCCTCTCCGATGATCTCGGACTGCTATCGCAATTAACGGCCAAGTAGGTCGCGGACGGTCCGGAACTTTTCACGAAACCTACACCGCGACGATCCCCCAACCGGGTTATGTCGCGGCCGGCACGCCGTCGATTGACATCCACGGTGTGCCTGGCCTTCGCCGCCTAAGCGGCGCTCACCTCTTCAATTAGTGACGACAGCTCGTCCGACGGCGCAAGAGGAGGACGCAGCGCGGAGTACAGGAGCGCGATGACAAATGATCGAAATGCGTCATCTTCGCTACGTGATCGCGGCTGCTGACCAAGGCAGCTTTCGACAGGCTGCAAGGTCCCTGGACATTCATGAGTCCGCAGTTAGCCGCCGCATTCGCGATCTGGAAGACGAGATTGGCGCGGCTCTATTCATTCGTCACAATGGTGGTGTGCAACTTACCCAAGCGGGGCACCGGTTTCTTGTTCGGGCGCGAAAAGCGCTGGGCCAGATCGGCCATGCCACGATAGATGCTGCTTCGTTTGGGCGCGGAGAGATTGGCAGAGTCAGAATCGGAATATTCACTTCCCTTGCATCCGGTTTTCTGTCGGACCTCCTGCATTCATATCTCGCGGCGAACCCGGCGGTACGCCCCGATTTAGTCGAAGGCGGGCCGTTGGAGCACATTGCTGCAATCCAGAGACATCGTCTTGATGTCGCCTTCCTCGCCGGTGAACCAGTTGCGGCGGCCTGCGATAAGATTCACTTGTGGGATGAGCGGGTCTTTGTCGCGCTGCCTAGCAATCACGAACTCAGGGCAAGTAGGGAGATCTCTTGGAGAGATCTTCGAGACTGCCATTTCATCGTGAGCGAGAGCGATCCCGGCCCCGAAGTTCACAACTATCTCGTCAGGCATCTTGCCGAACTTGGCCACCGCCCGAGTATAGAACGACACAGTGTCGGCCGCGACAATCTGATGAATCTCGTAGCGATGGGACAAGGCTTGACGCTCACGAGCGAGGCGACAACCGCTGCGCATTTTCCGGGCATTATTTACCGTCCACTGTCGGAGGAAGTCCTACCATTCTATGCGATATGGTCGCCGAGGAACGACAACCCGGCGCTTAGGCGCCTCCTGAGCATGGCCAAGACCATGTCGAAGCGAGCGAAGACCAAATTACTCGCTGCATCCTGCGCTGTTCCCACGACATCGGAGCTGCCGTAGTGGATGCATCAACAGTTCGCCATTGTGGACGTACTTTGGTCGAAACAACGATCGGAAGCCACCTTGGCATTTCAGCGGTGGCAGTAGCTGGATCCAAATTAGACAGCCTTCGCAGCACGACCTTGTAGTTCGTCATCGACTGGACAGTCGCTGCAGGCAACGCAATCGCAGAGCCGGCAGATTGCGTAGGCATGGTCCTGGTTCTCGACTACACCGCGCAGAATCTTTTCTGCCAGCGCGCCGAAAGTCGCCAACTCGACGGCGTTCAAGTGCGAGAGTGCGGGTGCAAGACCGCCCTGACGCGCCAAAAGGATCGCTGAACAGGCTGCCTCGCCTTTATCCGTGAGATGCAATGCGACGGCGCGGCGATCACGTGCGGACATGCCGCGAAATACGAGGCCATCTTCACATAGCCGGTCGACCAAACGAACCGCACCGGGGTGCGAGAGTCCCAGCGCTCGTCTCAGTCGCTCAATTGTCAGCCCTGGCTCGTGTCGCAGCAAGGCTATGGCCGCAGCCGCAGGGCCGGGTTCGGGCGCCTGGTCTTGGGCTTCGCGCAAGAGCCTGTCGGATAAGGCCAACGCCAACGCGCCGATCACATTCGCTATTCTTGGATTGTCCATCCATCGCAAATATATGCGCCGCGCATAGACATCAAGTGCTAATTCAATTATATGCGTGAGGCACATATTTCAAAAGCCTGTTTGGTCACCGTCTGCACGGCGTCGGCCAAGGGTCACAATCCGAAGGAGCGTTTCATGTCCTTGAGCAATCAGTTAGCCGCTCTCGATAAGCAGTCAGAGGCGGAACATTCTGCGGAAGAGCTGGCCGCTATGAAGGGGGCGACTGAGGCGCTTCGACGCTCCGGAATCCTTGGTCACGTGGCGCGAGTCGGCGCAATAGCGCCCGATTTCATGCTCACCGACGAAGCCGGGACCGGTTGGTCATTGTCGCAGTTGCGTCAGAGTGGCCCCGTGGTGCTGTCGTTCTACCGCGGTGTATGGTGTCCCTATTGCAATGCCGATCTCCAGGCGTTGCAGGAGGTCCTCCCCGAGATCGAGGCCAAGGGCGCAGCGCTTCTAACGATCTCGCCTCAGACACGGCCAAACAGCCGCAAAACGAAACGGCAAAACGGATTGACGTTTCCGATATTGAGCGACCCCGGTAATGAAATCGCCGCAGCTTACGGCCTTCGATTTACACTCGATGCAGCCGTTCAAGTTCTCTATCGCGGCTGGGGACTGGCGCTTCCGGACTTCAATGGGGATGAGACGTGGACCTTGCCGATGCCGGCTCGCTTCATTGTCCGCACGGATGGCCTTATCGCCTATGCAGAGTCAGATCCGGATTACACGAAGCGGCCGGATCCGAGTGTCTTGCTCGATGTACTACAACAACTTTAGGATGCTGTGGCGCTTGGTCGGCCCAGCGTAGGTGACGCTTCCGATGGCTGTGTATCGTCAACTGAGTAAAGCTCGTTGGTTCAGGGTTGCCCGACACGGAGGTCCGCACTCATTGATGATGACCTCCTGTGTCGCGTCCTTGCGGAGTACCTGACCCAGCGGCTTTTCGTGCTGTGATAAAGCCGCGATCAGTGGCGATGAATCGCTCCAACATTGGCACGACGAGTTTGACAGGGTCGAGGATCGGTTGGTTCACCTCGCGACTGAGCGCTGCGGCGTAGGCAACCAAATCCCGATGGAGTGCGGCGGGCAGTTCCACGGTGACCTTGATCGGCTTGTCTTCGGTGATCGGGCCGAGTTTCAATTTCGCCATATCAGCCTCCATATGGTTCAAG